>Ga0233447_1001792_pt1 | contig 16724 bp, 14 predicted proteins | sample SI_124_October20_3_FD_183014 | JGI IMG/M metagenome (GOLD analysis project Ga0233447, IMG submission 183014) | Seawater microbial communities from Saanich Inlet, British Columbia, Canada - SI_124_October2016_135_MG | ecosystem: Environmental > Aquatic > Marine > Inlet | place: Canada: British...
TTTTTCGGTTTGTAACATTGAAAACACCAAAAATCACACGAAATCAGCATAAAAAGAACTGTTTTCCTCAAATTAAAAATTTTTTAGTTAATTTGTTCAAAATTCCTTTAGATCGAAACAGTCCGATAAGCTAAAAACCAAGCTCCAGTTGTAGCAAAAACGGCACAGAATTCTATTAGAGCGGAACCTAATGCTCTTCTCTTAGAACCAACTATTTTTATTACTACATCAGCTACAAAGGGGAGATATAGTCCTCCAATAATTGAATATTGACTCATAGATTTAACAAGAATTGTTTTGCTTGAATCTTGAGAAGAAAAACATAAGAAAATAGTCATTGCAATTGTCGCTACTCCAAGAAAATATGAGAGGGTTATTGAAGAAATATGGGGTAATTTGGAATACATCATAGCTACACATATTCCTAAGAGTGTTCCTAAAGTAGCTGGAGTGAACCAGTGTTTATAAGTGGGTTGATATTCTAGAAAGTCCCATTCAATATAAAAACTTGTTTCAGCAAAGATATAAGCTAATAAGACTAATACTAATATTGGAATAAAAATAGATTTTTTATTGCTTTTTTGTCGTTGATCATAAGAATCTTTGAAAAATAAAAGCGTAAAAAAAATATTAACGCTTAATATTGTAAGAATGAATAGTGTAGTATTTTTGTAATTATATTTTATGATGTATTCAAAAAAGAACCAAGGTAAGTATTGTGCAAAATAGGTGATACCAAGGATTCTTAAAGAAGAAACATTTGGAAAATTATCAAGAAGGGCTGCTCGAGCTACAGGTAATGGATTAAAAAATAAAGCAATTAGTACTATTATCCAAATTTCTAAATGAAACATATATAATATAATACCAACTATTACGCCAAATATTTGAGATATCACTAGAACTAATTTACGGTAATGTTTATCAGAAAAAGTTGCAAAAATAAAACCTGCTATGGATTGCAATAATAACCATCCTATTAAGCAGTAATTACTGTTTTTAATTGGACTGAATTGATACATCAATACATTCATCATTTCTACTGCAATGATAGCTGAAAGAGAAGGAATGGATAAGGCTACGAGATTTTTTGTTTTAGTTATCATGTTCTAAAGCCAAAAGCCTTTGTCTTTTTTCATCTTATTTTAAAATATAATATTTTATGAATTAATAATACAAAAAATTATGATTTATGGAGGTGTTTTAATGTGAAGACTTTGCTGGAAATTATAGAATAGCTAATAAAAATTATAATTTTCTTATTATTATTGTGTTCTGATCATATAAAGTATTTATAAATAATCCTAGGCTGTATTTAAGGAATCTTAAGGTGTTTCTTACCTAATTTACAAAAAACTCTAGAAGATAATACAAAGATTTTTTGTCTGTTATAGTCTTTATTATTAGATACTTACGTTTTTTCGTCTGTAGAATGAATGAAATGGATGCATTAAAATTTTTAATTGACATTTTATTACATTTTTGCTAAACTTTATTCATCTTTTTTTAAAAAAAGATAATAAACGAGGAATTAATATGAAAAATTTAAAAGAATTAATGAATAAAATAAAACTTACAGATGCTAAAAAACTTTTAGGACTTTTAGGAATGGTATGTTTTATGTGCTTTGGTGTGTGCCTTGGTTCAGTAATTTATGGTGTTTTAGGAGCTGGTTTTGGGCTCACTTTAGGGTATGTTTGTGGTAAGTTAATTGTAGTTGCATAAAGTAATATATTAGGATGTCGTTATGAATATTCAAATGGTTAATGGATTGTCAAGTGAAAGAGAATTGTCTGATTCTGATTTTAATGATTTATCAAGAGCAAAAACTTGTTTATCTTCTCTATTGCCTTACGATCTAGAAAAAAAAACTAAAGGAACTCTTCAAGTAGCTTTAAAAGAATATAAAACGCTCTTAGAAATATTTTCTGATGTTTTAAAAGCCTTCAAGGGAGGATTATGGGAAACTTTCGATGCTCTTGTAGGTGAAAATGCTTGTCAAATTAGAGCTATTAAAATAGCTTTAATTGCTAAGAATAATTCTTGCGATTGTTCGTATTTAGAAGAGAGAATCCAGGAAATAAAAAATTCAATAGATGAATTGTTATTACCAGGAAATATTAATCCTTTGATGGCAACTGATATAACTTTTGAAAAGGTTTTAGAACGATCTGATTTATCATTAGCTTTAACTGATGATGAGTTATTTTTGTTAAAATCATATATTTTAACTGAAATTAAAATTTCAAATTTTAATGATACAGCGTTCTCTTCTTTTGTTATTAAAGAAGTTACTAATCATAAAAAATTACATAAATATGGAAATGTATCTGCTGCTTTCTTAGATAAATTAGTTAAAAAAATTAGATCTTTATTATCTTATAAATCTGTAGAATTCATAAAAGATATTGGTTCAAATTTGAATGATGATGTTTTAACGGAAATGATTTCTGATGAATTCATAGTTGAGCATAATAGATTACACTGCTTGCCTTTTTATTGGTCTGTTAAAGTTATGCTTCATTCAATGATGCAAAATGATATTCCTCTTATAATTCATGTAAAATTTTTAGATAAAGATTTAGAGACAGAAGTCTTTAATATAGCAGAAGAGGATTGTCTGTTTTTTATACCTGAACAAAATAAAGACGGTTCTTACAGGTTTGTGGAGAAACAATTAAGTGATATTGATAAAAATAATCATCCTGCGATAGTATTTGAAGGCATTGTACTCCAAAACCGTAAAAATAACAAAAACGACAAAGATTTTTGGAGGCCGTTGATTTTTTCTTTACCTATAACAGAGATTATTCTAGCTAATGCAGCTGTGCATCGGCAATATCCGAACTCTAGATTAGAAAGTTTAATAGATCAACATAATGATAAGCGGTACGAAGAACATAAGAAAATAGCGAAAGAAAAAGGCTTTTCTTTCGACGATCCTAATTCTTTTCTAATTCGTCATGTATATGCTTCTAAGTTAAATAAATTTTAAATAATATTATTGTTTATTTTTTTTTAATAATTCTTTTGATAGACCAGATTGTTTCTTCTAAAAAGAAAGCTACTAAAAAAAATAAGCAACTAATTCCTATAGATGTCATTAATGTCTGCATTTTTTGATTAGGATTTTGATATTCTAGTACTGTAGCGGTGAAACAACCTATAAGCCAAGAGGCGCTGCCTAGTAGTTTTGCAAAAGAATTAGATCTAATAATACTTCCTATGAATGTAATGATTAAAATAACACCTAATGTTGAAATAAAATAAATAGCTAAATCTATTAAGAATTGCATTGGTTGGATTATTTGAAAAAATGTAAAAGCAGCAGTGCCTAATAGTCCAATGATAGCATATTCCTTAGCTCCTCCAAAGTTAGAAATTATAGATTCCCAACATGCAGAAGCAAAATAAATATTAACCAGTAAACTGCTTGTAGTGAAAATAATTATCATTATTAGAAGAGGTAATTTAAAGCTTGCTTGGGTGTTAAGAATGGTGGTTGTAATTGGATGAAAAAGAATATCTGGTTTTACCCAGAGACTAGATAGTTCCATAAAAGCCACTAAAACAATTATTAATGTTAAAGCTAAAAAAGAATCAGCTTTTGAGCGGGAATATCTGAAGAAGGTAGGGAAATTTACAGTTCCGGGAAGTAGGAAAAGAATAGTAACACCAGTTGCTTTGAATGAAAATCCAAAAGGGGAGGCTAATTTTATGGGATTACTATTAATGAATAAGTAAATCATATAGCAAAATAAGAGAGCTCCTGATGCAATTAATAGGTGTTTATTAAAACGTAATCCTCCAATCGATAATAAAGCAGCAAATAAACCGATTGCTGTTCCGCTTCGTAGATGAGTGTTTTCATTTAGATTAATATTTAGAATGTGATTGATCGTTAAATTACCAGCTTTAAGTTGCATTGTATACCAACTTAAAAAAGCTAATATAATACAAAGAGAAGCAAAAAAAGCAGTCTTTTTCCCTAGGTAGTTGTTGATGTTTTTTATTGCATTATCTTTTTTTTCTGCCGCCATTGAAACAACAATCATCCCTATTAACCAAATGACAAGGTTGCCAACGCCAATCGATAATATGGAATCATTGACGCCATGTTGTTTAGCTATTGTATCACCAAATAAAATTCCAGGTATTCCTACTGATCCAAAAATTAGAAATGATAGTTGCCAAAAATTAAGTGATATTTTTCTATTTTTTTGATTGTTTTTGACTTTTTCATTCATTTTAATTGGCCTGTTTATGAAGCTTTTATTTTTGTTGATAACATTATAAACGGCAATATTATAGTAATAATAAAAATTGTTGAAATAATGCTAATAGATAAAGGGGAAATGTTATCAAATATGACACCTATAATTTGTAAGCTATTTACTGTTGTAGATAGTATCCAAGTAATTAAATATAATGATTTTTCTTGATAATTAGGCGGTCGTTTAACAAATAAAGACCATAAATATCCAAGTATTAAAATAAAACTTAAGTTAACTAGAGCATAATCGGTTAAATTTGCTAACAGTTCTGTAGAGAAGATATTAGCAATTAAGATAAAACCAATTGTAAGACTTAATCCTAATATTAGATATTCCTTTATGCCTGCTAATATTGGAGCTATTAACTCCCAGCCGACAGAAGAGGAATAGACATTTGAAATATTAGCACAAATTGCAGATACAAATATAAAAAGAATTAATGAATATTTTAATAAGAATTTAGAGGATAGTAAATCATTATGAGTGTTAATGCCTAACCAAGGTTGAATAATAGAGAATAAAAAAATGCTACTAAGACCTATTATAAAACTTAGTATTTGAATTACTGTAAGAGCGTATATAGAATTTTTCTTTGATTTGCTGTGCCTAAAAAAAGTTGGTAAATCAATCGTTATTCCTAAGCTAGTTGTTAGAATAATAGGTAGACCTGATATTGAAATTTTATTATTTGCGACTGGTGGTAAAGTAAGCTTAGTTCCTAAAAATATGCCAATAAAAGCAATTAATAAAATAGGTAAAGATATTATAGATATCCATTTAATGATTTTAATTCCATTCATGCAAAATAGAGTGCTTAATATACCAATTAATACTCCTATTTGCATAAAACGGTTAATGCCTAGATTTTGTTCTATTTGAATTAAATAACTTAAAGCATTACTGGCTAGAGTGGTTTGCATAACAAACCAAGCAAAAGTGGAAAGTAAGAGTGAAATAGCAATAAAATAGGAACCGAACTTACCAAAATATTCTATTGAAATATCAATTGCACTTTTTCTACCTTTAAAAGTCATATTGATCATTAATAAACGAATTATCAACAGAATGATATTAGCTAATATTAAAGTTAAAAGGGAACTGATGAAATTATTATTATTAATTAATAAAATGCTTCCTGTTAAAATAGGAAGAGATGTAACACCTGTTAATTGAATAGCTGCAAGTTGCCACCAAGATTGGTTTAAATCTGGAAGCTGAGAGTGTTGAGTTATTTTTTTGTTCATGTCGATTTATTACTAAAAAACTATATTTTTTATACTAATTTATTTTTTATTAATAAATCTACTTTTACAAACCATTATTTCTTATCTAAGATTTTAGATAAATGGACTAAAGTTTCAGATAGTTAATGATTTTAAAAAACACCCGGGAAAACCCTAAGCCGGATTCTGTTTCTAGTAGTCATTCATCTAGGAAGCTTGTCGCCAAACTTCTCAAGCGTCTATTTGTTTAAGGCTTTGCGAAAAACAGCCTTTTTAAACAATTCTTGCATCGGATAGGGTTTGCATCTTCCTTGGATTTCTCATCAAGAAGACTAGCTCATTAAGCTAGCATTTTCAGCCTTTCTGATTTTCATCAGCGGTATGTTTTCTGTTGCACTTTCCGTAGCCTTGCGACCCCCAGGCTTTCCCTGGTATCCTTTTCTGTGATGTCCAGACTTTCCTCTACAGGATTTATCCTATAGCGACTACCTGTTTTCCCAGGATTATAACGTTTTTTTTCTTCTTCTTTTTTTAGTAGCTATTGCTGTACCTTCTAAAGCAGCACTCTCTTGCCAGTAAAGTATTCTTGAGCAATGTTCACAAAATATTAATCTTTCACCTTTTCTAACTAGGTTTTCATGTTGAGCTGTTAGGGCTATGTGACATCCACTGCAAGTTCTGTTTTCAATAGGTACTACAACACGATCTTTTTTATTTTTTAAAAGTCTGTTGTATATTTTTAATATCTCAGGGTCTGCTTGATCTGTCAGTTTATCTCTTTCTATTTTGAGTTCTCTGCCTTCTGCATTTATTTTTTGAATGGTTGATTTTATCTCTATTTCAACAGCTTCACTATTATCTTCTGTTGTTTGAAGAGAGCTTTTTAATTTTTCTAAAACTTCTTCTTCTAAGTTTCTTCTGTCTATAAGATCGCTAGTTAATTGTTCTGTTGCTAATCTTTCTCTTTCTGCTGAAGACATTTCTTGAGTTAAAGCATTGAATTCATCGACTTTTTTGATAGTGCTTTGTTTAGCTTCTAGCTTTTTGATTTTCTCTTTTGTGTCTAGGATTCTATTCTCTTGAATAATAATATTTTTGCTTAGATCTTCAATCTCTACTGTCTTTTCTTGTAATTGTTCTTGGAGGTCAGTTCTTAGAGTTGCTATATTATCTAATTCTGATTGTCTTTCTTTTCTTAGTCGAATTAGACGTATCATTTTCATGTCTAATTCTTGAATCTCTAAGATAGTTGTTAGAGTCTGATACATTAAAAACATCCTTGTTACATAATAGAAGAAGTTTATTAGGTCTTCTTGAAAACTTCAAGAGAAATGTTTTTTGAAAAACACATGTTTTATAAAATGAATTTATAATAGAATTATTTGATTGAAATTAAGTTTATGAGGAAGTGATGCAGTATTTAAAAAAATATTTACAAAAAACTACAGAAGAAAATCAAGATCTGTCTGCTATTTCGTTTTTATCTGCTGTAGATCATATTTATAAAACATCGCCACTGGTAGCTGAAAAAATTATTCAAGAACTTATTGATCAAAGATCTTATTTGAAATTGATAGCATCTGAGAACTATTCATCTTTAGCTGTTCAACAGACTATGGGAAATCTTTTAACTGACAAATATAGTGAAGGAATAGCCGGAAAAAGATTTTATGCAGGATGTGAAAATGTTGATGCTATTGAAGAAGAAGCTGTAACTCTTGTGAAGAAAATATTTGGATGTGACCATGCATATATTCAGCCACATTCTGGAGCTGATGCTAATTTAGTGGCTTTTTGGGCAATCTTAACTCATAAAATTCAATCCAAAGAATTAGAAAAATTAGGTAAGAAAAAATTAGATGAACTAACAGATGCTGAATATGAAAAAATAAGACAGCTTCTTGTTAATCAAAAAATAATGGGTATGTCTTTAAATGCCGGAGGGCATTTAACTCATGGATATAGATTGAATATATCTTCTAAATTTATGAAAGCTTCTTCCTACGATGTCGATCATAACACTGGAATGCTTGATTATGACGTTTTAAGCAAACATGTGAAAGAAGAAAAACCTTTGATCTTAATAGCCGGTTATTCGGCCTATCCAAGGCTTATTAATTTTGCCAAGATGAAAGAGATAGCAGACTCTGTTAAAGCTGTGTTAATGGTAGATATGGCCCATTTTGCAGGTCTTTTAGCAGGTAAGGCTATAAAGGGAGAGTATGATCCTGTTCCTTACGCAGATGTTATCACATCAACGACACATAAAACTCTTCGAGGCCCAAGAGGTGGAATTATATTATGCAAAGAGGAATATAAAGAAGTAGTTGATAAAGGATGTCCTTTGGTTCTTGGTGGTCCTTTACCTCATGTTATGGCAGCGAAGCTCGTAGCTTTTAAAGAAGTAGATACTCAGGGTTTTCAAGATTATGCAAAACAAATAATTAAAAATGCTCAAGCTTTAGCTAATGAACTTATAAAAGAAAATGTTTGTGTTTTAACAAAAGGAACAGATAACCATTTAGTTATGATCGATGTAAATAAGTCTTTTTCACTAACAGGTAAACAAGCAGAAAATATTTTAAGAAAGGCTCATTTAACTGTGAATCGTAATTCTATTTATGATGATGTTAACGGTCCATGGTATACATCTGGTGTTCGATTGGGAACGTCTGCTCTTACGACATTAGGGATGAAAGAAGATGATATGAAACAAATAGCTCAGATTTTAGTTAATGTATTAAAAAATGCAAAACCAGTATTTGTGGAAAAAACAAATTCATTTTCTAAAGCTTTAGCGAATATTGATGAAAAAATTCTAAGTAATGCTCAAAATGAGGTAAAAGATCTTTTGAAAAGATATCCTTTGTATCCTCAAATAGTTATTTGAGTTGAAAAAAAAAGTAAAGCTCAAGCAAATTTAAAAGAAAAAGGGTTTTTTAATGGAAAAGGACGAATATAAATTTCTAGATGACAAAATAGAGGCTGAACTTCTTGCAAATAGAAGAATTTTTTTATCTGACGCTGTAGATCAGAATACTGCTAAAGAAATAATTAGAAAACTTTGGTATTTGGAATGGCAAGATAATAAGAAACCTATTCTTTTTATCATCAACTCACCAGGAGGATCTGTAGATAGCGGATTCGCTATATGGGATCAGATAAAAATGATTTCTGCTCCTGTATATACTATGGTGACAGGACTTGCTGCTTCTATGGGATCTTTGCTTAGCTTGGCTGCTGATAAAGGTAAACGTTTTGCTTCAACACAGTCTAGGATAATGATTCATCAACCTTTGATTAGTGGAGTTATTCAAGGACAAGCAACAGATTTGGATATTCAAGCAAAAGAAATGCTTAAAACAAGAGAAATTATTATAGAGATATATTCTGAAGCTACAGGAAAAGATAAAAAAGCTATAGCCAAATCTATAGATAGAGATAATTGGATGACAGCGGATGAAGCTATGAAGTTTGGACTTGTCGATAAAATTGTAACTTCTTATTCCGATATTAAATTATAATGCAATTTTATAAGTATCAGGGTACAGGAAATGATTTCATCATAGTAAATGATGAAACATTTCCTCTTAATGATTCTAAACTTATTTCTAAACTTTGTGATAGACATTTCGGAATCGGATCTGATGGATTAATAAGTCTATCTCATGTAGATGAAAATAATTTTTCTGTAAGAATTTTCAATAGTGATGGTTTTGAAGCCAATCTTTGTGGTAACGGTCTTAGATGTATTGGAAAATTCATCAAAGATCAAAACTTTGATGGTAATAAATTTAATATAAGAACAAAAACTCAAAGTGTTGTTATTGAGTATGAAACTGGAAAAATAAAAATAACTTTCCCTTCTCCTAAATTTATAAAAGAAAATCTTAAGATAAATATTGATAATCAAGAATATCTAATTCATTTTGTGGACGTGGGAGCTTTGCATGCTGTTTGTTTTTTAGAAGATATTCAATCTATAGATGTTAATGCCTTAGGAAAAAAAATTCGTTTTTCCAAATCATTTTTACCACATGGCAGTAATGTTGATTTTGTACAAATAGATGATAGTAAAATTTTTGTAAGGACATATGAAAGAGGGGTGGAACAAGAGACTTTAAGTTGTGGAACAGGAGCTATCGCTTCTGCTTTTTGCTCTTATCTTTTCCATAATTTATCTGATAAAATAAAGGTTTTTTTCTCAGGAGGAGAAATATTTATTCATTTTGAGCTTGATCATCAAAATATAAAAAAGGTACAAATGCTAGGTTCAGCTTTTTTTGTTTTTAAAACAAAAGTTGATGTAAATAGTTTCCTGTAAGTTTGACAAATAAAAAGTTTGCAGGTAAACCCCAAAAGTAGGGGTATAATAGATTTGTTAAAGTATCTTAGCGAAAGATGGATAAGGAAAAGTTTTTAGAAAAATATAAAGATCAAACTGAAGATATTTTAAAAAATAATTCAGTCGGAGAGGTTATTTTTTCTAACGGAACCTATGAGATACAGATAAAAAATGATGAAGACATATGGCCATTTCTTCAACTAGATGATAATGGTAATATTAAAGATTCTTTTTGTACCTGTTTAGTGTCAGAAGAAGAAAAAGTTTGTCCTCATCTTTTATCTGCTTATTTGTTCGTTTGTAAAGATAACGTTCCTTTGCATGTTCAGTTTAAAAATTCTCTTTGGTATACCTTATGCTTTTTAGCTTTTCAGAAAAACGGCCCTAATACTAAAGCTTTAAAACAAGAGAAAGATAAGGGAGTGTATTATTCCGAGGATAGCTCTAATCGTCTATTTTTCATAAAAGCAAAAGGCCAACCTTTTTTAGACAAGCTTGATGATATTATAAATAACAGAGTAGAAGAAACAGAAGAGACCTCTATTAAGTTTTCTTCTTTGTCTATGGAAGAGTTAGAAAACTGGAAAAAGGGTAAACCTTCAGAAAATCTTAAATTTGAACTCTCTTTTTGGTCAGATATTGCTAAGTGGCTTTTCTTATTATCAAAAACAGAAGATTATCAGATCTCTTATTCTATGAAAGATAATGAATTGCCTTTTAGGATCAAGATAGCTTTTGCAGATTTAAATGTTAGTTTTTTTATAGACAAAACAAGTTGGCCTATAATTATTCCTGCACTTGTAGGTATTAACTCTTCTTTGAAGGTTCATGATGTTACTGAAGAAGAGATAGAAGGTATAGTATATCATCCTTATAAGATGTGTTTTACGATTGAAAGAAAAAAAGATTTCCCAAAACAACAACAGCAAAAAACTAAAATAGTAATAGGTTCTTGGCAATATATTCCCAATGACGGGTTTTATCCGCATAAAATTGATGATTTAGAATCGGTATCTATCATTAAAAAAGAAAAAATATCTTCTTTTTTAGATAATTATTCATCTATTTTTGCAAAGCTTTGTAAAAATGTATCTATCCATGTGGATCCTTATCCTTGTAAGTATTACTTTTATTTTTCAAAGGAAAATGACTTTTATATCCGTTTATATCTTTTTGAAAAAGATGATCTTATAAAAAAAACATCACAAAATTTTGGTAGAGGTTGGTTTTATATAGAAGATAAAGGATTTTATCTTTTAAAAAATCCTTATATTGAGGGTATAGAAGAGGTTATTCCTTATGAAAAAGTATCTGAATATATTAATAAAAATAGACAATGGCTTTGCAATTTTGAAGAAGTAGAACCACATTTTACAAACTTAAGATCTAACGTAAGTTATGTATTTGAAGATGATGAACTAAAATTTGTATCTGAATTTGAGCTTCCGGAAGATTATATTGATTTTGGTCAATGGGTGTTTGTGAAAGGAAGAGGATTTATAAATAAAAACTTGAAAAGTGATTTTCCTATAAAAATTGGAACAGTTGTAAAAAAGAAAAGCATTTCGAGTTTTATCGATAATCATAAAGAAGATTTAAAGCAGATAGAGAATTTTTTCATAGAAGATGATCCCATAGAAAAAATTGGAATGGATATAAGCTTATCTGAAAAAGAGCTAATAACAATCTTGCCGCAAATAGTCTATAAAGAGAATGTATTTCCAGATGATATAGTCTTTTTCACTGATTATTTATACTGGAAAGGTAAGGGGTTTTTTCCTCTTTTAGAAAAATACAAGCTACCACAAAAATATAAAGAAGAAACGACAATATCTTTAGATAAGGAATCTTATTTTCTAAAGATGGAGCTGCCTTCTTTAAAAGAAAAAGCCCTTTATATTAACCCTCGTTTAAAATCTTATAAATATTTAAAAGTAAAAATTAAACATTTTATAAGAGAAGATAGAAAAGGAGTTTTCTCATGGTTGATTGATCTAGAATATATTTCTGATTTTGGAAGAGTTAGTGTTATTGATCTTTGGGATGAGATACAGCAAGGTAAAAAATATTCTTTTTCTAGAGCAGGTCTTATTGATTTAAAAGATCCTCGTTTTAACTGGTTAAAAGATATTGATAAAAAAAGATTTTTGCCTAAAAGAAGACTCTTAAGGTTAACTACTTTTGAATGGATCAAGTTATCATCATTAGAAGTTATTGAAAAACCTAGAGAACAAACTCAAGAAGCCAAACAGATTAGACATTATCTAACATCTTTAGATGATTTTGAAGTAGACAAACCTGTTGATATAAACCTGTTAAATGCGCATCTTAGGCCTTATCAAGAAAAAGGAAGTCAATGGCTCTGGTTTTTATATTGCTATGGGCTTTCCGGTCTTTTATGTGATGAGATGGGTCTTGGTAAAACTCATCAAGCCATGGCTCTCATGGCTTCAATTTCAGCTCTGGATAAAGATAAAAAATTTAAGTATTTAGTCGTTTGTCCAACCTCTGTGATTTATCATTGGGAAGAGCTTTTGAAAAAGTTTTTACCTTCTTTAAAACCTTATATTTATCATGGACAAGCCAGAACTTTAGATAATTTTAAAAAAGATTATGATATTTTACTAACTTCATATGGGATACTTAGAATTGGCAAAGACAATCTCAAAAAAATCAATTTTCAACTCTCTGTATATGATGAAGTGCAGGTAGCTAAAAACCATACTTCTCAAACTCATAAAGCTCTAAGAAAAGTAAAGTCTTTAATGAAACTAGGATTAACAGGAACTCCAATAGAAAACTACTTAAGAGAGATTAAATCTTTATTTGATTTGATTTTGCCCTCTTATATGCCGGGTGACATAGCTTTTAAGCAAATGTTTTTACAACCTATAGAAAAAGAAAATGATGAGAGTCGTAAAAAATTATTAGCAAAGCTTATTAAGCCTTTTGTTTTAAGAAGAAAGAAAAAAGAAGTGCTATTAGATCTACCGGAAAAAATTGAAGAGATTTCTTATTGTGATCTCTCTGAAGAACAAAGCAAAATTTATTCAAATATTGCTTTGTTATCTAAGAAAGCTCTTTTAAGACAACTAGAAGATAATGAAACTTCAATTCCTTATGCTCATATATTCTCTTTACTTACTAAATTAAAACAAATATGTGATCATCCTTCTGTTATTTTGAAAGATGTTGACAGTTATAGTAAGCATGATTCAGGTAAATGGAATCTTTTTATAGAACTTTTAAGTGAGGCAAGAGAGAGCAATCAGAAGATTGTTGTTTTTTCTCAGTATTTGGATATGTTAACTATTATTGAAAAATATCTTCAAAAACAAAAAATAGGTTATGCTTCTATAAGAGGGTCTACTAGAGATAGAAAACAACAGATAGATAAATTTAAAAATGATCCTAAATGTGAAGTGTTCGTAGCTTCTTTATTGGCAGCGGGAGTCGGTATTGAGCTTAGCTCTGCATCTGTTGTGATTCATTATGACAGATGGTGGAACCCTGCAAAAGAAGATCAGGCAACAGATAGAGTTCATAGGATAGGTCAAACAAGAGGCGTTCAGGTTTTCAAACTTGTTACAAAACACACTATAGAAGAGAGAATTAACGAAATCATTGAAAGTAAAAAGGGTCTTATAGAAGAAGTGATAGGCAGAGATGATAGTGAGCAAATAAAATCTTTTACTCGTCAAGAATTAATTGCAATATTACAAGAACTACCGGAATAAGTTTATTAATAATATCTAAATTATTATAATTTCTTTCTTATAAACATTTAACAAGTATTATTATGTCATTAGATATTTCAACTAGACCTAGATTGGTTGCATTTAGCAGCGCTATTGGTACATTAGCTGCTGGATTATCATCATCATTATCAATTGTCGATGATTTTTCTAATTCACCAATAATTAAACTGGCTCCACAAATAATTGGCTCTATACCTTGTTTTCGAGTAATGAAATCAATATATAATAGTAGTTTTGTAGGAGCTGTGACAGCATTAACTACTTGCGCTATAGCTTCAACATTGAAAGGTGTATATGGAAGAGTTGGAATGGTTTCAGGGATAGCTTTGGGAACTTCTGGTTTGATCGGCAGTTTAAATAATGATATAGCTGATAATAATGATTTTAGAGTTCTTGCCCTAACAACTATAACTTCTATTTATTCATCGAATATGATCCTTTTGGCAGTTGGAAATAGATATGACAATCCTTTTCATCATGTAGCAGTGATTGCTAAATATACTTTTTTGTCTTGTTTAGTTAGTTTTTGTAGTATGTCTTTTCTAGAAAAAATAAGAGAACCACAAAGACAAAATCTTAATATTTAAAGATTTTATGATCAGTTAAAATTAGTTATAAAAATTTTTATTTAGCAAAACTTGGTTCCGATTTTAAAAGAATCTTCGGAATAAATTTAATAATATCATTTCATTTGATATAATCTAAGCTCACATGAAAATTGAAACAACAATTTTTAGAATATATTAAAACATTTCTTTAAGAAAAGTATTATGAAGTTATTGAAATTAGCAATAGTTGGCAGACCTAACGTAGGGAAATCTTGTTTATTTAATTCTATAATCAAGAAAAGAAAGTCTATAGTTCATGAAGAAGAAGGTGTTACGAGAGACCGTCTTTATGAGGTAACTAATTTTTTTGGAAAGACTTTTGAAGTGATTGATACGGCTGGTATTGATTTTAGGTCAAAGAAAGATTTTAATGAAGAAGTCCTTTTGCAGTCTAAAGATGCTATTAACATAGCAGATGTAATAGTTTTGGTTGTTGATGGCAGGGTTGGTATTACTGATCTTGATTTAGAGATATCAAAACTTCTTTTAAAAGGAAAAAAACCTATAGCTTTAGCTGTTAATAAAATTGATTCTAGAGAAGATATGGATCTTATAGCTAATTTTCATTCTTTAGGCATTGAAAAAATTATTCCAGTATCTGCTTTGCATAATTTTCAAATAGCAGAACTTTTAGAAGCTGTTTTTAAAGATATTACTTGGACAGAAGAGATAGACGACAATACAAATACATTACCTAAGATAGCTATTATTGGTAAACCTAATGTAGGTAAATCGACTCTTTTGAATTGTCTTTTACAAGAAAAAAGGTCGGTTGTCAGTGAAATAGCAGGAACGACAAGAGACAGCATTTCTATTAACATAAAACATGACGATAAAGAGTATCTTTTTGTTGATACGGCTGGGATCAAGAAAAAAAACAAAGAACATAGTCCTATTGATAAGTTTTCTTTTGTAAGAACAAAAAATGCAATAGAAGAGAGTGATATCTGTGTTTTTATGTTAGATGCAAAAGAAGGGATAACAGCACATGAAAAAAAGATAGCAAAGCTTATTCAGGAAAACAAAAAAGGCTGTATTTTAGCTTTTAACAAGTGGGACCTTGTTAAAGGTTTTCGGATGGAACATTGTATAGAGTCTATCAAAAAAGAATTTCCTTATTTTAATTTTTGTCCTGTTATTTTCATGTCTGCTATGACCGGCAGAAATGTTGATTTGGTCTACAAACATATAGAAGAAACATATCTTTCATTAAATAGAAAAATTCCAACGCCTCAGCTAAATAATTTCATAGAAAAAAGTATGCAAAAATGTCATCCACCGATGATTAAGGGGAAAAGACTTAGGATTTATTATATTACTCAGATTAGCACTAATCCTTTAAGGTTTATTTTCTTTGTTAATAATCCTTTACTTTTTACAAGGACCTATAAAAAGTATCTAATAAATCAGTTCATAGAAGTTTTTTCTATTAAAGGTGCTTTTTTATCTTTTGATATAAAAGGAAAACCTACTAAATCTTAAAAAGATTTTTTTCTTTATGATCTTGAAAAATAACTCTTGCCCCTTCTTAAATAACAATAGTCTTTTTTTGGGGAAAAGGAGATTTTGACAACTCTTTAAATGATTATCAAATTTACACTGAGCAAAAAAATAATCAAGCTATAAGATAGTGCATTGATTTTGGAGTAGCTATGACAGCAGGCTTGACAAAAGGAGCTGTAGAATCAGGGAAAGACCTGGTTTCATTTGCTTCTAAGGCAATTTCTCATCCTATTAATACAAGTCATGAAATATATGATGCTTTTTTCTAGTATTGTTAAACTTGTAAAGTCTTCTGATTGGAAAATTTTAAGTCAGTCTTTAGCTCCTGAAGTGTGTGAACTTATTGATGATTGGCAGATACTTTCTGAAAAAGAAAAAGGTGAAAAATCAGGATATATAGTTGGAAAATATGGTACTGATATTCTTCTGCCGGGAGCCGGTATTAAAGCAATTTCTAAAGGTGTAAAAGGAGCTAAGGAACTTGCCTCAATAGCTAAAAATCTGCAAAAAGTGGAAAATATGATAGTATTGGAAGCTTTAACAGAAACAGGAGGAAATGCGGGTACTTTTGCAGAAATTATTTATACATCAAATTTTACTAAAAATTCATTAAAAGAATTTTCTAATAATGTTATGTCTCGTAATATTAATAATATTGAATTTATAAAACATGCATTAAAAAGAGCGATTGAAAGAAATGTTTTCAAAGAATCAATTTTTGAAACGCTTAACACTCCTTTAAAGATTGAAAAAATTAAGATTGATAATTTTGGTAGACCTAGTCAATGTTTTATTGGAAAAAAAGCTGAAGTAGTTATTAATCCTGAGATAAACCAAATAGTTTCCGTCAAGCCCACTTCTTCAAATAAAGCAGACAAATTAATTAAAGGTTTAAATAATGATTAAAACCTCAGTTATGGGTTTTAACAAGCTAGTAAAGTCGTTTTATAAAACTTTAAACTCGGTTTTTTCTTTTGGTGACAATAAGCAATTAAACCGGACAATAAATTTAT
>Ga0233447_1001804_pt1 | contig 16619 bp, 14 predicted proteins | sample SI_124_October20_3_FD_183014 | JGI IMG/M metagenome (GOLD analysis project Ga0233447, IMG submission 183014) | Seawater microbial communities from Saanich Inlet, British Columbia, Canada - SI_124_October2016_135_MG | ecosystem: Environmental > Aquatic > Marine > Inlet | place: Canada: British...
AAAAGGCTAAAACGGAAGATTGGGTTGTTTTTTTGGAAAGCAGCCCCTAACCTCAGAACAGGCCCAGCTCACACTTTATACACTAACCAGCCTCTGGTGGGGGTTTCTAGAGCTGGTGAATCTGGCTACAGGCCAGCTCTTGTACCTGGTCATTTTCTACCAATTCTCTCCCAACAGCTCAAAATGTGCTTGTGGGTGAATGCAGGCAGGACATAGCTTCGGTGCCTCGTTTCCTTCATGTAGATAACCACAGTTTCGGCAACGCCATGTCACCGTGCCATTACGCTTGAAGACCATGCCACCCTCCAGGTTCTCAGCTAAATCACGATAGCGCTTTCCATGCTGCTTCTCGGCAATGGAAATCGCATCAAATACGGCTGCAATTTCGTTAAACCCCTCTTCTCTGGCAGTGGCTGCAAAGGCGGGATACATCTCCTCCCACTCATGCTCTTCTCCCTCAGCTGCCGCCTTCAGATTATCTAATGTAGAACCAATAGTGCCCGCTGGAAAAGTATCCGTAACGGTAACCTCGCCTCCCTCCAAAAACTTGAAGAAGCGCTTGGCATGCTCCTTCTCCTGGTTAGCAGTCTCCTCAAAGATATGAGAGATCTGCACCAGACCCTCTCTCTTTGCCACCCCTGCATAGTAGGTGTAACGGTTTCTTGCTTGGGACTCTCCAGCAAACGCCTTCATCAGATTATTCTCAGTCTCGGTACCACGAATACTTTTGCTCACTAGCAGTTCTCCTGTTGATCCACAATCAGCTCATCATCCTACTGCTTGAGAATATAGTCAAATGCGGCCAATGATGCCTTGGCTCCCTCACCCATCGCTACCACAATCTGTTTGTAGGGAACCGTCGTTACATCGCCACAAGCAAAGATTCCATCTGCGCTGGTCTCTCCACGCTCATTGATCACAATCTCTCCATACGAAGTGCGCTCTACCAGCCCATCTACAAAGTTACTATTGGGAATGAGTCCAATCTGTACAAAGACTGCCGAAAGCTCCTGAGTATGCACTTCTTCACTATCTCTATCCTGGTACTGCAGTGCGGTGACCTTACCATCCTCCGCTAGAATCTCCTGGGTTGCAACAGTGTTCAACAAGGTAATGTTGTCACGCTGACGGGCCTGATCAAGCAGAACCTGGTCTGCCTTAAACTGATCCATGAACTCATACACGGTGACTGTTTTCACGATTCCCGCCAGATCGAGTGCGGCCTCAATCCCGGAGTTACCACCACCAATCACGGCCACATCCCTACCCTTGAAGAAAGGGCCATCACAGTGAGGACAATAGGCCACCCCATTACCGATATTCTCCCGCTCGCCAGGAATCCCCAGTTCACGCCATTTGGCACCGGTTGCAATAATCACTGTTTTGCTATCGAAGGATTCTCCAGAAGAGAGGTGAACTGTTTTTGGATCACCCTGTTCAATGCGCTCCACCCGCAGATGCTCACGGATGGTGATCTCATACTGGTTCATGTGGTTCTGCAGTGCATTGACCAACTCAGGCCCGGTGGTTTCAACCACTGAGATTAGATTCTCGATGCCCTGTGTATCCTTTACCTGGCCGCCAATACGGTCGGCTACCATCGTTACTTTCATCCCTTTTCGTGCTGAGTATATTGCGGCTGCTACACCGGCTGGACCACCACCCACAATGGTGACATCCTGTTGAGGAAGCTGCGGTACTGTAACCTGATACGCTGATTCAGGATTGCGCGCCATAAGGCGCTCTACCAGCTTTGCGACCTCGACCTTGCCATCAGCAAAGCGTTCTCCATTGAGATGAACGGAGGGGACGCCCTGAATAGAACGTTTCTCAATCAGCTCTGGAAAGAGTCCGCCATCGATGGTCTCCGTAGTGATCTTGGGGTTAAGCAGAGCAAACTGGTTGAGTGACTGCACTACATCGGGGCAGTTATGGCAGCTCAAGCTGATAAAGACCTCGAAATTGAGTGGCTCATCGATGTTACGAATAATCTGCTGTAACGAATCATCAAGCCGTATAGAGGATCCTGATGCCTGCAGTACTGCCAAAACAAGGGAGTTAAACTCATGCCCACCCGGCAGCCCAGAGAAGTGGATACCGGTCATCTTCCCATCGGTCTCCAGTGTGAAGGTGATGGGGCTACGAAGCGCGCCATTTGTTTCACGCTGTTCAAACTGGAGCTTGTCAGAAACCGATACAAAATCGGTGAGGAACTGTACTAGCTCATCACGCTTTGCGTGTTCACCCTGCTGCAACACCAGGGTGACCGTTCGCTCCATCTTCTCACTGTATTCTTTGAGCGTATTCAATACTTCCAGGGTTAACATGATTCTTCTCCTAAATTAGGTTGAGACAAGGGGGGAGCAAAGCTCCCCCTATCGTCAGTTAGATTTTTCCAACCAGATCCAGGCTTGGGGTCAGGGTCTCTTCACCCTGTTCCCATGCTGCTGGGCAGACCTCTCCATCATGGTTGTGTACATACTGTGCAGCCTTCACCTTGCGCACCATATCCTTGGCAGAGCGGCCGATTCCCAGGTCATGAATCTCCGCCACCTTGATCACCCCATCCGGGTTGGCAAGGAAGGTGCCGCGTAGGGCCAGCGCCTCCTCCTCAATCATTACGTTAAAACCTCGGGTAATGGCACCGGTTGGATCACCAATCATCGGATAGTTGATCTTGCTGATCGCCGGACTGGAGTCGTGCCACGCCTTGTGGACAAAGTGGGTATCGGTAGAGACCGCATAGACCTCGACCCCCAGCCCCTGCAGCTCCTCATAGTAGTGGGCCATATCCTCCAGCTCGGTAGGGCAGACAAAGGTGAAATCTGCTGGATAGAAGAGGAAGATCGACCACTTGCCCTTTACATCCTCGTTCGTGATGGTCTTGAACTCTCCATTGTGGAACGCCTCTGCTGTGAACTCTGGAATCTCTCTATTGATCATTGACATCGTTTTTTCTCCTGGGTTTGGTTTGGATTCGGTAACGTCTCGTTCAACGTTGGGGCTATCTTAGGGCGCGACAACGCTTCTGAAAATCGGATAAAATCGATCACATTGTTCGATTTTTCAAAACTACGGGACCGCGATGATTTCGATAAAACAGATCACCTATGCACTTGCGGTTGCTGAGGAGTGTCATTTCAAGCGTGCCTCAGAAGCCTGCTCCGTCTCTCAATCTACGCTGAGCAATGCCATCAGCGAGTTGGAGCAGCAACTTGGAATAAAGCTATTTGAACGGGACAATCGACAGGTGTTGATTACACCGATTGGTGAGCAGTTCATTGAGCGGGCCAGAAAGATCAAGCTCGATGTCGATGACCTTTACAGATTGGCCGAATCAGAGAGCCAGCCATTGAGTTACCCGATGACTATTGGTGTCATCCCTACCATTGGCCCTTACCTGCTTCCCAAGGTGCTCCCAGAAGTACGCAACCAACACCCAGATTTTCAATTAATGATTGTTGAGGATCAGTCTCACCGCCTTGTGGAGATGGTGCGTAATGGTGAGATCGATTGTGCTGTGCTTGCACTCCCCTATGCAGTGGATGGTTTACATGCTTTTACTTTCTGGGAGGAGGACTTCTACTTGATTGCGCACAAAGATGATTCGACTTCTGATCAAGATGAAATCCGTAGTGACCAGATTAATAGCTCTGAGCTTCTCTTGCTTAAAGATGGCCACTGTCTGAAGGATCATGTTTTGGCAGCCTGTAAACTACAGGCAGTAGAGACAAATCACTCTTTAGAAGGTGCCAGCCTCTACACCTTGATTCAGATGGCTGCAGGCCAAATGGGCAGTACTCTTGTGCCACAGATGGCATTGGACCAGCTTCTGTTTGAGAACTCTGAATTGAAGGCCGTTCACCTCAGTGAGCCAGGACCACACCGAAGTATCGCCTTTATTTGTCGTTTGAACTATACCCGAGTGAATTACATTGAGGCTTTGATAGAAATTTTCAGGCAGCAGCTCTGTGAGCAGTGCTAATAAGAGACTATTGACACTACCACAAAACTATTTGGAGGTTTGCCTTAGTCAAGAGGCAGCTTCGAGTCACCTACAGCCGTGAGATAACCCGCTTCTAGGGTGGCTTCTGAGGCAGCTCTGGTCGCTCTGCAGCATCTCACCTCTCCCCCTCTGCTGAGGTTATGAGCAACAGGAGTACGCTCTTCGTCTTTGCTGAATAGACGCCGCAGCAATAGCGAACAATGCCATTTTATGTAAATGTGGTGAATGAGTGTAGCTCTGTAGCCCCATAAAAGCGAAAGGCCCCAGTCCAACTCAATCAGGAGAACTGCTAGTGAGAGAGCGGTGGGCTACCTCCATAGAGTATGCTACTATATAAATATATTATTATTTTACGATACTGAAGATTCATTAGATTTACCCACCCTCTATGGATAGAAAAAAGGGCTACTCAGCCCACCTTAAGCTGAGCACCTCTGTTGTGGGTAGTGAATAGAAAAGGAGATTCCATGATTAAAAAGCTCTCAATGATTGCCTTACTCGCCCCTATTGCAACTTATGCCTGGGGCGAAGAGCACTGGTGCAACAGCTCAGACATCTACGATGGGAAGTGCACTACAAACGATATATTCATCTCATCAGCCCCCGTTGATGTTAGAAAATTCTGTGACTTTGAGAGACCCGTAACCACTCAAGCCAGCGGTGATGCCAGTGATATCAGCGGCATTGTTTACTGTTACTACAGAGGCTCAGAGAGAAAACACGTCGGAAGGTAGGCCAACCTATAAACCTCTCACAGGGGGTAGCTAACGATCTACCATTTTATTCAATTGAATGGTTGACAATTTCAGTATTCGGTAATATACTTCACGCCCATCAAGGATGATGACCCGCACAAGGACGTGCACCTACACTTTCGGTATACTACGCGGCTTTCACTGATTCCATACTAAGGATCCTCAGATGGCCCAATTCATCTTTACCATGAACCGTGTTGGCAAGGTGGTGCCAGGCGGTCGTCAAATACTCAAAGATATATCTCTCTCTTTCTTTCCCGGCGCAAAGATTGGCGTACTCGGTCTGAATGGCGCGGGTAAATCAACCCTGCTGAAGATCATGGCTGGGCTGGATACCGAAATTGAGGGTGAAGCACGTCCGCAGGCGGGCATCAATATTGGATACCTCCCACAGGAACCGCAGCTCAATCCAGAGAAGGATGTTCGTGGCAATGTCGAAGAGGGACTCTCTGAGACCAAGGGGCTGGTAGACCGCTTTAATGCAGTAAGCGCACTGTTTGCCGAACCCGATGCGGATTTTGATGCACTACTTGCAGAACAGGCTGAACTACAGGATAAGATTGATGCCGCTGGTGCCTGGGAGCTAGACCGTCAGCTGGAGATGGCTGCCGATGCGCTACGCCTGCCACCATGGGATGCCGATGTCACCACGCTCTCTGGTGGTGAACGCCGCCGTGTAGCCCTCTGCCGTCTACTGCTCTCCAACCCGGATATGTTGCTACTGGATGAGCCGACCAACCACCTCGATGCCGAATCGATTGCGTGGCTGGAGCGCTTCCTCCATGACTTCCCCGGCACGGTAGTGGCGATCACCCATGACCGCTACTTCCTCGACAATGTGGCTGGCTGGATTCTAGAGCTGGACCGTGGGCAAGGTATTCCATGGGAGGGGAACTACTCCTCTTGGCTGGAGCAGAAACAGAACCGTCTGCAGATCGAAGAGAAGCAGGAGAGCGCCCGCCAGAAGACCATGAAAGAGGAGCTGGAGTGGATTCGCTCCAACGCCAAGGGGCGTCACGCCAAGAGCAAGGCACGTATTGCCCGCTTTGACGAACTCTCCTCTCAAGAGGCACAGGCCCGCAACGAGACCCATGAGATCTTTATTCCACCCGGCCCCCGCATGGGCGACTTGGTGTTCGAAGCCTCAGGAGTGGGTAAAGGGTTTGGCAACCGCCTGTTGGTGGAGGACCTCAACTTCAACCTCCCCCCCGGCGGCATTGTCGGCATTATCGGCCCCAATGGTGCAGGTAAGACCACCCTGTTCCGCATGCTGGTGGGCGATGAGCAGCCTGATGCTGGCGAGTTGAAGATGGGGGAGACGGTCAAGCTCTCCCATGTTGACCAGAGTCGTGATGCACTGGATGCCGATAAGACGGTATGGGAGGTGATCTCCGATGGTCAGGAAATTTTGCGGGTGGGCAACTATGAGACCAACTCTCGTGCCTACTGCTCCCGCTTTAACTTCCGTGGTGGTGACCAACAGAAACGGGTCGGCGACCTCTCTGGAGGTGAGCGCAACCGCGTCCATTTGGCAAAACTGCTGCTGAGCGGCGGCAACCTGTTGCTGCTCGATGAGCCTACCAATGACCTTGATGTAGAGACTCTGCGCGCACTGGAGGAGGCACTGCTCTCCTTCCCTGGTTGTGCGGTAGTGATCTCGCATGATCGCTGGTTCCTCGACCGTATCGCGACCCATATGCTCGCCTTTGAAGGCGATAGCAAGGTGGTCTGGTTTGAGGGTAACTATGCGGACTATGAGAAGGATCGCAAGCGCCGTCTCGGTGCCGATGCCGATCAGCCTCACCGTATTAAGTATCGCCCAATCTCCAAGTAACCGCTTACCCTCCCCCCCTGTTTTTTTTGAGGGGGGGAAGGGGGAAAAGGCTACCCCTATATTCCGAAGAAGCGCAGCATCTTCTCTTTGAGGCAGGCAACTACGCCAACCTCTTTGGCCCGCTCCTCCTCTTCTGGGGTCAACCCCAAGCTGGCGGTATGTGCGTGACGTTGCGCCTGCATCTCACTCAACGTATTCGCCACCTCAGGGTATTGCCGTAAAATCGGTTCCAGATGCGCTTTTCGCACCTCGATCAGGGTGGCTGCGGTAATACAGCTTACCGTTGCGCTGCGCGACATCCCAGTCAACAGCGACATCTCACCAAAGACTGCGCCGGGCCACAGCACCGCCAGATGGCGCGCCTTGCCATCCTCCCCCTTCTGGGTCACCTCTAGGCGCCCCATCACAATAATAAACAGTGAGCTACCCGCATCCCCCTCACTCACCACATCACTCTCAGCAGGCATCTCTGTGGGCTGCAGCACCTCCAATAAGCGCTCCAGCACCACATCACCCAGATTACGAAACAGATCCGTTCGACGCAGCAGTGCCTCGGTATCCAACTCCTTAACAATCTCACGTACCGGAGCCCGTTCAATCACCACATCCCGTTTCGGCATGGCGGGATAAATTCCAGCCTGATTGAGGTGGTTGAGCACATTGGTCAGCACCGCCCGCGAGGTGGGGAACTGGTTGGGGTAGTCTGCCACCCAGAAGTGGATAATATAGAGCACCCCTCGATCCGTACACTCCTTAATCCAGACCACCGGCTTAGGCTCTTTCAACACCCCATCGGTCCCCTCTGCAGCATTCGAGAGAATCGCCACCGCCCGCTCTGGTGGAACCGAGTAGTCGACGCAGATGGTTTTATTGACACGAAAGTGGCGCTCTGGGGTATTAAAGTTGATGAACTTGTGGCCCGAGAGCATACCATTAGGCACCACCACACTCTCACCATTGATGGTCACCAAACGGGTGGCACGCCAGTTGATCTCTACAATCTTACCCGACTCATTCCCATCCACCTCAATCCAATCCCCAATCTTGAAGGGGCGCTCCAAGTTGAGCGCCAATCCAGAGAAGAGGTCAGAGATCATCCCCTGTAATGCAAAACCGATCACCGCCACCATAAAGCCTGAGGTCGCCAGCAACCCGGTAACGGGTTGATCAAAGACAAAGGCGATCACACCTAGGATCGCCAAGGCAAAGAAGAGGACTCCCAGAAGGTCAATCACCAGCTTCGAGGGGGCACTGGCCCGCAGCTTTAGTAGACTCAGCAGTACAAAGCGTTTCAGTAACAGTGCAGACAACAGCCACATCATCGTAGCTACCCCCATCTGCAGCCACATGGCACTATCGCTATGGTCAGAAATTAACGCCGCCAGTGGGGCGCTCCAACTGTAGAACAGGATCAACAACAGCATAAAGAGGGATGGTGCCACTAAAATCACAAACTAAACTCCTTTGATGGTTATCGTTCCACATCACCGATGCGACAGGCGATATAATTACATAAATTAGAACCACTCAGGTAAACCTCATGCCCAAAGCATCCGAATTGAAGCGTGGAATGGTCGTTGAGATCAACGGCATCCCACACAGCGTTAAGACTATAGAAGCCAAAAGCCCCTCATCACGTGGCGCCTCTACCCTCTACAAAATTCGCTACACCAACTTGCAGAGCGGACAGAAGCTGGATGAGTCCCATAAAAGTGACGATCTATTGAAGGAGGCCGATTGTCAGCGCAAAGAGGTTCAATACTCCTACAACGATGGTGATCACTATGTCTTTATGGATCTGGAGGACTACAGCCAGTATGAGATCAACAACAGTGATCTGAGCGATCAGGCAGGCTACTTGAGCGAGGGGCTAAGTGGAATTATTGCCCTGCTTTCAGAAGAGAAGGTGCTCGGTATTGAGCTACCACAAACGGTCAATCTCACCATTACCGACACCGCACCAGAGATCAAAGGCTCCACTGCAACAGGCCGCACCAAGCCTGCCACGCTCAACACAGGGATCGAGGTGCAGGTACCTGAATACCTAGAGCCGGGTGAAGAGATTAAGATTCATACAGGCACCGGAAAATTTATCTCACGCGCAAAATAGCCCTCAAGGGAGTAGCGAATCAACCGATGTCAGGGTCTGCTGCATCACTACATCAAACGAGGTCCACTGCTCTACCGAGATCACCTGCCCCTGCTTCAGAGAACGCTCCAAGATCAGTGCTTGCTCCGCAAGCGCATTGGCGGAGACATTGGTAGCACTGCCTTTGAGGGTGTGTAATAAAACTTTCAGCTGATCCTGTTCACCGCTCTCTAGACTCTGACTCCGCTGTGAGGAGAAGTCCCGACAATCTTCGGCAAACATCTCGACAACCTTCAGGTAGAGCTCCCAATTCCCAGAGACACGCTCCACCCCTTCTGCCACCTCTAGCCCCGGCAACCTTTCTGGCCACTCAGCCACCTCTTCTGCAACAGATTCATCAACAGTCTGCTGTGACTCCGCTCCTCTCCAAAGTTTAAGCGCACCAAAAAGTGCCTCTACATCAATGGGCTTAGTCAGGTAGTCATTCATACCTACCGCCAACGCCTGCTCACGATCCCCCTTCATCGCATTTGCGGTCAGTGCAATAATCGGCAGCTCCTGCTCACTATAGCGCTTACGAAGCTGCCGGGTCGCCTCATAACCATCCATCCTCGGCATCTGAATATCCATCAAAATCAGATCATAACGCTGCTGCTGAGCCACCTCCAAGGCGACCACTCCATCTTCGGCAATGGTCACCTCTGCCCCCTCATCAAGGAGCAGCTGCTCGGTCACAATCTGGTTGGTTCTGTTATCTTCTACCACCAGCACCTGCATACCCTCCAAAGGAAGGTTGGAAGATTGATCCTCAGAGTACCCCTGTTGGGAAGGCGGCAACTCATACCCCCGCTTGAACGGAAGCGTAAAGAAGAAGGTACTCCCTACACCCAGCTCACTCTCTACCCCAATCTCTCCCCCCATCCCCTCGACCAACTGCTTTGAAATAGAGAGCCCTAATCCCGTACCACCATACTTCCGTGTAGTCGAACGTTCTGCCTGAGAGAATGGTTTAAAAAGCCGCAGCTGTTGCGCCTCACAGATCCCTATTCCACTATCCTCTACACGAAACTGGAGTGTAATAACATCCTCACTCTGCTCCTTCACTGAGGCGACCACTGCCACCCCCCCTTCCTCGGTAAACTTGATCGCATTGTTGATCAGATTGATCAACACCTGCCTCAACCGGGTAGGGTCACCCTTCAGAAAAGAGAGATCAGGGTCTCTCTCCAGCGACATCGTTAACCCCTTCTCTCTCCCTTTGAACAGGGTAATACTGGAGACCTGCTCCAACACCTGGCCCAGATCAAAATCAATCTCCTCCAACTCCAGCTGCGCCGCCTCGATTTTGGAGAGGTCGAGAATGTCATTAATGATATCCAGGAGTGCGTTGGCCGCCCCCTCTATCTTATCAACATAGGTTTTAACAGATCTATTCAGCTCACATTTTTGCAACAGATAACAGAGCCCTACTATGCCGTTCATCGGGGTACGAATTTCATGGCTCATGGTGGAGAGAAAATCATTTTTGGCCACCATTGCCTGCTCTACCTCCTCTTTAGCACGGCTCAAAGTTTCCCCAATACGGCCATTTTGACGTACCACAGAGCGTGTAATCCAGAAGCTACTCACCAACACCGCAACCCCCAGCAGCAACAGCAGAAAATTGCTCTGAACACGACTCTGTGCCAACATCTGCAGCGCTTGATCACCTGCCTCCTGCTGCACTAGCTGAATCTCATTGATTGCCATGCTCACCCCCAGTCTGGCAGGAATAATCTCTTCAGAGATCAAATTAACTACACGATGCTGTAAAGGTTGGGTGATCTCATGATCCATAATCAGGTCCCGCGCATTTTTCAGCGCTACTGTACCTTGCTGCGCATAGAGAGTTGCTTTCTCCAATGCCTGCCGCTCTAAGAGAGAGAGATCCATCTCACCCAACCCCCTCCCAGCCAATATAAAGGCCCCTGCCAGCCGATCAAACTCCATAAACAGCTCATCCTTTACAAAAGGATCCTGCTCATAAAGCGCCATTAATAACATGGTGACTCGCTCTCTGGCTGCATTGCGCATAATTTGTGCATGCTGACCTTTGATAGCATTCTCTTCAATCACCTGTTGCATCTGCTGAGAGATCTGCTGCGTCTGGATAAGGCTAACCACTAGAAAAACTGAGACGAACAGCAGGATAACCGCAAAACCTCTATAGATAATACGGTTGGATGAGCGCAGCAACTGCTCATCAGATTGAGCCGCAACACGACTTTCTAAGTCACCATCCATAAACGGTCACTCCTGATGACAACAGTCTAGGTCATCCTCACCAAACTCACGACCCAGCAGGGCCGACTGTAGAAATTCTCGGTTCAGCCGTGCAATCAGCGAAAGTGGGATCTGTTTGGGACAGGCGTCCGCACAGGCGTAGTGGTTACTGCAGTTTCCAAAACCCTCAGCATCCATCGCCTCAACCATCTTCACCACTCTACGCTCACGCTCTGGCTGCCCCTGTGGGAGCAGTGCAAGGTGGGTCACCTTGGCTGCCACAAACAGCATCGCCGAGGCGTTGGGGCAGGCCGTAACACAGGCCCCACAGCCGATACAGTTGGCGGCCTCAAAGGCACGCTCAGCCACCTCTTTAGAGACCAGCAACACATTGGCATCGGGGGCCTCTCCGGTATGTACGGAGACATACCCACCCGCCTGTAGAATACGTTCAAAGGGGGAGCGATCAACCACCAGATCCTGAATCACGGGAAAAGGTCCCGCTCTCCACGGCTCAATGGTAATCTCAGCCCCATCTTCAAAGTGACGCATATAGAGCTGACAGGTGGTGGTTGCCCCCATAGGCCCATGCGGCACGCCATCAATGATCAATGAACAGGCACCACAGATCCCCTCTCGACAGTCATGGTCAAAGGCGATGGGGCGAATCTTCTGTTCAATCAGTGCCTCGTTAAGGTGGTCAATCATCTCCAGAAAAGAGAGGTCCGCACCAATACGATCGATTGAGTAGCTCTCAAACTCCCCTTCACTTGCCTGATTCAATTGACGCCATACCCGCAGATTGAACCTCATTCGTAGTTCCTCTTTCCGGCATGTATCGACTCGAACTGTAGTGTCTCACAGTGACTCTCTGGGGGCTGATCCTCCCCTTTATGTGCCCACGCAGTCACATGGGAAAAATCGGCATCATTACGCGCCGCTTCTCCCTGCTCTTGATACTCCTCCCTGAAGTGGGCACCACAGGACTCTTCACGCTGTAGCGCATCACGGCACATCAGCTCACCAAACTCGATAAAATCGGCCACCCGCCCCGCCTGCTCCAGCTCCTGATTGAGCACCTCACCACTGCCGCCCACCATGCCACGCTGCCAGAACTTCTGCTTCAACTCCCCTAATTGCTCAATCGCCTCCCCCAGGCCAGTGGCTGTTCTCGACATACCGCAGTGGTTCCAAAGTATCCCCCCCAGCTCACGATGCAGAGAGCGGATAGAGCAGTCACCATTCAGCGCCAACAGCGCCTCACTCTGCTGCTGACTCTCTGCAACCACCGCATCGGCTGCCGTTGAAGTCGGCTCCGTGGCTGGTTTTTTATCGGCCAAGTAATCCCCAAGAGTCTGCGGCAGAATAAAGTAACCATCTGCCAACCCCTGCATCAGCGCACTGGCCCCCAAACGGTTCGCCCCATGATCCGAAAAGTTGGCCTCACCCACCACAAACAGCCCCGGTAGATTGCTCATCAGGTGGTAGTCAACCCAGAGCCCACCCATGGTGTAGTGGGCGGCCGGATAGATTCGCATTGGCGTCTGGTAGGGGTTCTCATCGGTGATGTGTTGGTACATCTCGAACAGGTTACCGTAGTGTTCGCTAATCTTCTCTACCCCCAGCTGCTCAATCGCCTCGCCAAAATCAAGGTAGACACTACGCCCCATCGCCCCCACACCACGCCCCTCATCACACACCTCTTTGACTGCACGGGAGGAGATATCACGTGGAGAGAGATTGCCATAGGCGGGGTATTTACGCTCCAGAAAGTAGTCGCGCTCTGACTCTGGAATCTGTTGAGGAGAGCGTTGATCAGCCGCCTGTTTCGGCACCCAGATACGCCCATGGTTACGTAGTGACTCAGACATCAAGGTCAACTTTGATTGCCCCTCATGACTCATCGGAATACAGGTGGGGTGGATCTGGGTAAAACTGGGGTTGGCAAATAGGGCTCCACGCTTGTAGGCACGGTAACTGGCGGTCACATTACAGGTCGCTGCATTGGTAGAGAGGTAGAAGGCGTTGCTGTAGCCCCCCGTTGCCAACACCACTGCATCCCCTAGATGAGCTTGTATCTCTCCACTCACCAGATCACGGGTGACGATACCGCGAGCCACCCCCGCCTCCATCACCAAGTCCACCATCTCGGTACGGGTATGGAGCTTAATCTGTCCCGTGTGGATCTGCCGATTGAGCGCTCCATAGGCCCCTAACAGCAGCTGCTGCCCGGTCTGTCCTCGCGCATAAAAAGTACGTGAGACCAGCGCCCCACCAAAAGAGCGGTTATCCAGCAACCCCCCGTACTCGCGGGCAAACGGCACCCCCTGCGCCACACACTGATCGATAATGTTATTGCTAACCTGCGCCAAACGATAGACGTTGGCCTCACGGGAGCGGAAGTCGCCCCCTTTGATCGTGTCATAGAAGAGACGGTGAATACTGTCTCCGTCACCACGATAGTTCTTGGCGGCATTAATCCCCCCCTGCGCAGCAACCGAGTGGGCGCGGCGCGGCGAGTCGTGGAAGGTGAAACTCTCTACCTGATAACCCAGTTCTGCCAGTGTGGCCGCTGCCGAGGCACCCGCCAGACCCGTACCCACTACCAGCACTTTGTACTTGCGCTTGTTGTTGGGACTGATCAGCTTGAGCCCATCAAGACAGCGCTCCCACTTCTGCTCTAAAGGGCCATCAGGGATTTTTGCATCGGGTATCTCTTTGCTGGATATCATACGGCCCCCACCCAGACCGCAACAGGGATGGAGAGAAAGCCAGCGGTGATCCCACCACTTACCCCCCATGCCAATCGGTCTAACAACTGTTGATAGTTCTCATGGTAAAAACCGAGGGTCTGAAACAGCCCCCGCACCACCTGCAGTAGATGCAATCCAACCAATAGCAGTAGCACCACATAACTGAGAGAGATCCATGGATTGAGAAAGCCCTCTACCACCCGTAGATAGACATCCATCATTTGGTTACTGTCTAGCTGATAAAAGCTGGCATCGGCACCCACACCGAGCGTTAGGTGCGCTACATGAAAGAGGATAAACAGCAGTACCGCCAGCCCGCTCCAGAGCATATGGTGGTTAAGAATATGACGAGTGAACCAGCTAGGAAAGCGGCTGCCGTTGCTGGCTGAGTGGCGATTCTCTCGCGCCAACTCGATCCCCATCACGATATGCAGCCCTACCACCAGTAGCATCACTATACGGAAGGGCCACAACATGACACTGTGCTGTAGCCAGTGGGCATAGCTGTTGAGAATTGGGGCACCGACAAAGATGGTCATATTGCCAGCCAGATGACCCACAATAAACAGCAGTAGAATCAACCCGGTCAGAGCCATCATCAGCTTGCGGCCAATGGAGGTACGGAAAAGATGAATCAAGCGGTACATCGCACTACTCTATCACGTCTCTATCACCTCTCTGCCACCTCTTTTTAGCCCCCACCCTTTGGAGGTACCGGATCATCTCCCCCCTCATGCCAAGGGTGGCACTTCCCTATACGGCAGATTGCCATCCAGCTCCCCCGCAGAGCTCCATACTCTCGCAGGGCATCGATGGCGTAACTGGAGCAGGTGGGGTTAAAGCGACAACTTTGACCAATCCAGGGGCTGAGCACAATTTGATAGCCGCGCACCAACCCGATCAGCAGTAACTTCACAAAATCAAGCCGCCGCGCATTCGCGGCGCTTGCGCACCGCGTCAGCCAACTGTTGTAGCAGCTCGACCGTAGCATCCCAACTGATACAGGCATCCGTGACACTCTGTCCATAGGTCAGATTTTTACCATCTTCCAAGTCCTGACGACCCTCAACCAAGTGGCTCTCTACCATCACCCCCATAATATTGGCGTTACCCGCACGGATCTGATAGGCCACATCACGCCCCACATCCATCTGTCGCTTGTAGTCTTTGCGGCTGTTAGCGTGGCTGAGATCAACCATCAGATGAGTATTCTGTTCTGCCTGCTGTAGATCGTTAACCGCATCCTGCACACTCTCCGCATCATAGTTGGGTCGACCATCTCCCCCTCGTAAAATGACATGGCAGTCCTCATTACCTCCGGTGGAGAAGATGGCAGAGTGCCCCTGTTTGGTCACAGAGAGAAAGTGGTGTGGCTGCGAGGCGGCCCAGAGACCATCAATCGCAATCTGTAATTTACCATCAGTGCCATTCTTAAAGCCCACTGGACAGGACAGACCAGAGGCCAGTTCACGATGCACCTGGCTCTCGGTGGTACGCGCACCAATTGCGCCCCAGCTGATCAGGTCGGCAATATATTGTGGGGTGATCAGGTCAAGGAATTCCGTTGCGGCGGGAATGCCACGATTATTAATCTCCAGCAGTACCTCTCGTGCCAGCGCGACCCCTTTGTTGATATTAAAGCGCTGATCCAGATCGGGGTCATTGATCAACCCTTTCCAACCAATACGAGTGCGCGGCTTCTCAAAGTAGACCCGCATCACAATCAGCAGCTCTTGGCTGTGCTGCTCTAACTGCTGCTTGAGCCGATCCGCATACTCTTTGGCTGCATCTACATCATGAATCGAACAGGGGCCGACAACCACTAAGAGACGATCATCCTCCCCTTGTAATATGGTGTGGATTGCACTGCGCGCACCCCAAACGGTTTCGGCAGCCACATCTGTGATTTGATGCTGCTGATGGACGGCCTCGGGTGCCGCCACTTCCTCCATGCCTTTTATACGTAGGTCGTCCGTATTGTGAAGTGCCATTGCTACTCTGCTCCAGATCCCTGATAGAAAGTCGCTATTTTATCAGTCCATCTAAACAATAGAAAACCGAAGAGCAAGAAAACTCTCAATGCTCACTATTTAGGGTGCACTTCTGCTATCAGCGGTTGCGCTGTACTGCACGCTCAATGGTCTCTTTGAGCTTACCCATCTCAAAAAATGGCTTCTCAAAATAGGCGAATAGCTTACGTTGATTACGCTCTGAAAGATCAATATCGGGAACCGCATGCCCGGAGATCATGATGACTGAGGTTCTTGCCAGCTCCATATCACTGAGGCGCTCCATAAACTCATCCCCCGTTGCCCCCAACATACGGTAATCCAGCACCACCACATCCGGCTTCTGTTGATGAAACAGCGCCAATCCATCCTCTCCATTGGTAGCAAAAAACAGCTGGTAAGATTCTGATACCAGCATCTTTTTAAACAGTTTATGAATCACCTCTTCGTCATCCACAATCAAAACCTTCGCTTCACCACTCATTCGTTAACTCTCCTCATCCACTGATAACATGTCTGGAGACATGCTTGGAAACATCATTATAAAATGGGCGCCTTCCTGCCCCGGAACTGCCTGATACTCAATAGATGCATTATGCTCCTTCAACATACCATGAATCTCTGACAACCCCAGTCCAGTGCCTTTGCCCGGCTCTTTGGTGGTCACAAACGGATCAAACATTCTCCCCTGGAGCGCTAACGGGATACCGGTACCATTATCCAAAAAATCGATCTGCACCTGATGACGATCCCGTTTTAAGCGCGCCTCCAGAGAGATCTCTGCCTTCCATCCAGAGCCCTCTGTTTCACGCTTCTCTAGCAACGCATCAATGGCATTACTGATCAAATTCGTCAGCACACGCTGGAGCTGTGATGGATTAGCATGGACCGTCATCTGCTGATCCTCTAAC
>Ga0233447_1001812_pt1 | contig 16579 bp, 15 predicted proteins | sample SI_124_October20_3_FD_183014 | JGI IMG/M metagenome (GOLD analysis project Ga0233447, IMG submission 183014) | Seawater microbial communities from Saanich Inlet, British Columbia, Canada - SI_124_October2016_135_MG | ecosystem: Environmental > Aquatic > Marine > Inlet | place: Canada: British...
AAGAAAAAGTGGGGTGTAATCCATCTGATTTTAATGTTTATAATATAGGAAATAATTCTCCAATTAGTTTAATGGAATTTATAGAAACTATAGAAAATAGTATAGGTAAAAAAGCAGAAAAAAACTTCTTACCTATGCAAGATGGTGATGTAGTGTCTACTTATGCAGATGTAAGTGGACTGATAAATGACTTTGGTTATAAACCTGATACAAAATTAGCTGATGGTATTGGTGAGTTTGTGAAGTGGTATAAAAAATTTTATAAAAATAAAGGAGATAAATAAATGAAAGTATTATTACTAGCTGGTGGATTCGGAACTAGATTGAGTGAAGAAACAGATACAAGACCAAAACCTATGGTTGAGATAGGTGGTAAACCTATTCTATGGCATATAATGAAAATATATTCAGAGTATGATTTTAATGATTTTGTGATACTACTTGGATATAAAGGATACTATATCAAAGAATATTTTGCAAACTATTTTTTACATCAAAGTGACGTAACAATAGATATGAAAGATGGTAAGATGGAAGTTTTAAATAATTCAAGTGAACCTTGGAAAGTTACACTTCTTGATACAGGTTTAAATAGTATGACAGGTGGAAGAGTAAAACGAGCTCAAGATTTTATTGGCGATGAACCTTTTATGTTAACTTATGGTGATGGTGTTAGTGATATTAATATAGAAGAACTAGTAAAGTTTCATAAATCACATGGAAAGGCAATGACTATGACATCTGCTCAGCCAGAAGGAAGATTTGGAGCATTAAATATCACAGATGATAATCAAGTTACTAACTTCTTAGAAAAACCAAAAGGTGATGGTGGTTGGATTAATGCAGGATTTTTTGTATGTGAATCTAAAGTTTTGGATTATATTTTAGATGGTGATAGCACTGTATTTGAACAAAAACCACTTCAAAATTTAGCTAAAGATGGTGAAATATTTACTTTTAAACATGAAGGATTTTGGAAACCAATGGATAGTTTAAAAGATAAAAATGATTTAAATAAGCTCTGGGACACTTCTAAAGCACCTTGGAAAGTATGGTAATGAAATCGCTTTTTTCTAGTATATACCAAGATAAAACAGTACTAGTTACTGGTCATACTGGATTTAAAGGTTCTTGGTTAGTATTTTGGCTTGAAAAGATGGGTGCAAAAGTAATTGGTTATTCACTCGATGCACCAACAAATCCAAGTCATTTAGAACTTTTAAATTTAGATATTATTTCAGTTATTGGTGATATTAGAGATCAAGAAAAACTTAATCAAACATTTTACACTTATAAACCAGATATTGTATTTCATTTAGCAGCACAGCCACTGGTAAGACTTTCTTATGAAAATCCTATAGAGACTTATGAAACAAATGTGATAGGTACTCTTAAAGTTTTTGAAGCTTGTAGAAAATATAATGTAAAAGCAATTGTAAATATTACAAGTGATAAAGCTTATGAAAATAAAGAATGGATATGGGGATATAGAGAAAATGATCCTATGGGAGGATATGATCCTTATAGTTCATCTAAAGGATGTGCAGACCTGTTAGCTAATTCATATCGAAATTCTTATTTTAATATCAATGAATACAAAAAAACTCATAATACTTTAATCGCAACATGTAGAGCTGGTAATGTTATAGGTGGTGGTGATTGGGCTAAAGATAGATTAATTACAGATATTATGGTTTCAGTATCTCAAGGAAAAAAAGTAAGTATAAGAAATCCATATGCTACAAGACCTTGGGAACATGTGCTTGAGCCACTTAGTGGATATATTCATGTTGGTCAAAAACTTCTTGAAGAAAAAGCAGAGTTTGGTGAAGCTTGGAATTTTGGACCATCCGATGAAGGAAGTATTACTGTTGAAGAAGTAGTAAACAATGTAAAAAAACATTGGGATAAAATAGATTATGAAATTAATCGTGATCCAAATCAATTGCATGAAGCAAATTTACTTAAATTAGATTGCTCAAAAGCACATATACTATTAAAATGGAAAGATGTATGGGATAGTGATAGTACTTTTGAAAAAACTGTTAAATGGTATAAATCATATTATGAAGAAGATAAAAATATTTTGACAGAAGAAGATTTAGAAAGTTATGTAAGAGATGCAAAAGCTAAAAATATTGAGTGGGCTATATCTTAATGACAATTTTATTAGCAGGTTCAACTGGATTTTTAGGAAGTTATCTTTTGAAATCATTTGTAGAAAGTGGTTATACGGTAATAGGATTAAAAAGAACTAATTCAAATACTTACCGAATAGATGAATATTTAAATAAAGTAACTTTTTATGATATTGATAAAATTAAATTATCAAATATTTTTTTAAATCATCAAATTAATCTAGTTGTGAATACTGTTACTAACTATGGAAGAAAAGATACCAAGTTATCTTCTATTTTAGATACAAATTTAATGTTTGGACTAAAGCTGTTAGAAGAATCTGTTAACGCAAATGTAAAAGCATTTATAAACACAGATACTTTACTGGATAGAAATATTAATAGTTATGCTCTTTCAAAAGCTCAGTTAGTAGAATGGATGAAGTTTTTAACGACTAAAAATATTACTAAGATGATCAATGTTAAAATAGAACATATGTATGGACCATTTGATGATGAAAATAAGTTTATATATTGGCTAATAAATCAGTTAAAACAAAATGTAGAAAAAATAGATTTAACTTCGGGGATACAAAAGAGAGATTTTATCTATATAGATGATATTGTAAGTGCATATGGAACTATTATTAAGAATATAGATACTTTTTCAAATTTTAAAGAGTTTGAATTAGGAACTGGAAATTCTATTGAAGTAAAACAATTTATAGACAAAATAGTACAACTATTAGAAATAAAACAAAAAGTTTTTACGAAATTAAATTTTGGTGCAATTATATATAGAGATAATGAAAATATGAATATGCAAGCAGATATTGCAAAGCTTGAAGAATTGGGCTGGAAACCAAAAGTTTCTATAGAAGATGGAATAAAAAATATTATAGATGGAGAAAAATAAATGACACAACAAGAACAATTAAAGCAAGAGATATTAGAAAAAACAAAAGAGTACTATGAACTAGTACATAAGCCACAACAAGATAAAGAGTTTGTAGATGGTGAAAGTCGTGTAAATTATGCAGGAAGAGTATTTGATGAAACTGAGATGCAGTACCTTGTGGATAGTTCTCTTGATTTTTGGCTTACTTATGGTGATTATTCTAAAAAGTTTGAGAAAGACTTGGCTAAATACTTAAATGTAAGATGGGCATTTTTAGTTAACTCTGGGAGTTCTGCTAATCTTCTTGCTTTTTATGCTTTAACTTCTCCATTACTAAAAGAGAGACAAGTAAAAAGAGGTGATGAAGTTATTACTGTAGCAGCAGGTTTTCCTACTACTATTACACCTATTGTTCAGTATGGTGCAGTTCCTGTGTTTGTAGACATGGAACTAACTTGTGCAAATATAGATGTAAATGAATTAGAAAAAGCACTTAGTCCTAAAACAAAAGCTATCATGATAGCTCATACACTTGGAAACCCTTTTAATATAAAAGCAGTTAAAGCATTCTGTGATAAACATAATCTTTGGCTTATAGAAGATAACTGTGATGCATTAGGTACTACATATGATGGAAGACCTACAGGAACATGGGGAGATATAGGAACATCAAGTTTTTATCCTCCACATCATATGACTATGGGTGAAGGCGGTGCTACATATACAGATAATACATTACTTAAAAAAATTATGCTTAGTATGAGAGATTGGGGTAGAGATTGTTGGTGTGAAAGTGGTGTAGATAATACATGTAATAGAAGATTTACACAAAGTTTTGGATCTTTACCAAAAGGGTATGATCATAAGTATGTATATAGCCATTTTGGATTTAACTTAAAAGTATCTGATATGCAAGCAGCAGTTGGATGTGCTCAACTTGAAAAGTTCCCATCTTTTGTTGAAAAAAGAAAAGAAAATCATCAAAAACTTTATGATGGATTAAAAGATATTAAAGAACTTCAACTTGTAGAAACTCAACCAAATTCAGACCCTAGTTGGTTTGGTTTTATGATGACATTAAAAGATGATGTAAACTTTACTAGAAATGAGATAGTTGAATTTTTAGAGTCTAATAAAATTCAAACTAGAAATTTATTTGCAGGAAATATGTTAAGACATCCAATGTTTGATAGTTTAGATTTAGACACAGATTATAGAGTAATAGGCAAGTTAATAAATACAGATAAAATTATGAATGATAGTTTTTGGGTAGGTCTATATCCTGGTATGGGTGATGACGCTATCAATTATATGATTAAAAAAATTAGAGAGTTTATTTATTAAATGATTAAAAAGCTTTTTGCACATAGCGGATTTAAAAAATATTCATTTAATACCATCTGGGTTTTAAGTGAAAAACTTTTAAGAATATTATCCGGTCTATTTGTGGGTGTATTAGTTGCACGCCACTTGGGACCTGAAAATTTTGGTATTTTATCTTATGTCCAAAGTTTTGTAGGCTTATTTCTTGTGTTTGCAACATTAGGTTTGGATAGTATCGTAGTAAAAGAACTTTTGAACCATAAAGAAAATAGTAGTCAAGTTCTAGGAACTTCTTTTGTTATGAAATTAGTTGGAGCTACTTTTATTTTTCCATTATTAAGTATAGGAATATTATTTACACAAAATGATGAGTTTTTAAATTATTTAATATATATTTTAGCATTATCAAGTATATTTAAAAGTTTTGGAGTTGTTGATTTTTACTTTCAATCTATTGTACAGTCAAAGTATACATCTTGGGCTATATCATTTGCATTAATTATATCTAGTATTATTAAAATATTATTAGTTATTTATAATGCAGAATTAAAAAATTTTGTATTTGCTAATGTTTTTGATTCTTTTATAATAAGCATAATGCTTATATTTATAAATCAAAAATACTCTACCTATAAAATACAAAACTGGAAATTTAATTTAAGTTTGTCAAAGAAACTGTTTGTATCATCAATACCATTAATCTTTTCAGGATTAGTTATAACTATTTATATGAAAATTGATCAAGTTATGATACAAAATATGTTAAGTTCATATGATGTAGGTATATATTCTGTTGCCGTTAAGTTATCAGAAGCAGTTTATTTTTTACCTGTTGTATTAGCGAACTCATTATTTCCTGCATTACTAAATGTAAGGAATAAAGATAAATATTTGTATAAGAAAAGACTTCAAAGACTTTATACTTTTGTTACATGGCTTGCATTAACTATAGTTTTCTTATTTTATTACTTTGGAGAATGGATAATAAACTTATTATTTGGTATAGAATACTCTGACTCATTAAAGCCAATGTTAATACACATAATTGCTTCAATTTTTGTTTTTTGGGGAGTTGTGCATGCAAAATATTTAATTAGTGAGAATAAACAAAAAGAATTATTTTACAGAACCTTTTTAGCTATGTCACTTAATATTGTGCTTAACTACATGTTAATACCTGTTTATGGAATAACAGGAGCAGCAATTGGAATCTTAATAAGTCAGTTTTTTGCAAACTTTGTTTATGACTTATTATTTAAAGAAACAAGGTCACAGGCTAAAATGAAGTTAAAAACATTTATTCTAAAAATTTAATAAGGACAAAAATGAACAATATATTGACAGTTTGTATTCCTACTTTAGATAGACCAATTTATTTACTAAGAGCTTTAAAGTCAATTCTTGAATTTGAAAAATTTAATAATTTTATAAATATTTGCATCTCAGACAATGCTTCTACCTTAGAATATAAAGAGGTAGAAGAGTACATCAAAACCAAAACTTCATGGAGGATTACTTATATAAAGCAAAAGGTACGATTATCAATTGATGAGAACATGTTTTATGTAGTTAATATGGCCCAAAGTGAATATGTTTTTTTACTTGGTGATGATGATTTATTTATTAGTAAAGATTTACAATCTTTGCAGCATTTTGTTTTAGATGCAAAGCCTGATCTGGCAATATTTAACTCTAAAGTTATTGATGAAAATGGTAAATATGTAAAGAATCACTTTAAATTAAAGCCTCAAGAGTATAAAACATTAGAATCTGCTTTCTTAGATTTAAGAGATAAAGGGACATATGGTTCTATATTAGTTAAAACTAAACATTTAAATGAGCAATACTTTAAAGCATTATTTGGAACAGCCCATGCATATGGCTGCTATTGGCTTTCGATATTAAACAGTGAAAGAGATAATGTGAAAATCTTTATTCCTGATTTTCAATGTACATTTTTAACTGCAGGTCAAAAGCATTATAACTATTTGACTGTTTATTATAGAGATATACTATTTGAAATTGCTGTATATAAAAGGTATGTCACAACAGATAAAGGCCATCTATTAAGCAATTTATTTGAAAGAAAATATAATAAGATGATAATATCAGTATCTTTTTTAACTAAACTACTTCAGAATAACATTGATATCGATACTATTAAATCAATTAATCCTATGATTTATAATTCATTGTCTTTTCGTTTAAACTATTTACTTTCTTTAGGAATAGTTAATTTAAAATTATATGCATTGATAAAGAAAATTTATAATGTACTGAATAGAAAATGAAAATACTAATTGTAAATAAAACAGACAAAGAAGGTGGTGCAGCTAGAGCAGCATATAGACTGCATCAGGCATTAACAAGTATGGATATAAGCTCCCAAATGTTAGTACAGAACAAAGTAATTAATGATTTAAATATTATAGGTCCTACAGGTAAAATAAAAAAAATCTTTAGTAAGATAAGGCCAACAATTGATTCAATTCCATTAAAGTTTTATCCAAATAAAGATAAGACATATTTTAGTATTTCGTGGTTCCCTTTTAGTAATATAATAGATCAAATCAATGCAATAAATCCAGATATAGTACATTTACATTGGATTTCTGGAGGAATGTTTAGACTCGAAGAAATAAAAAGGATTAAGGCTCCAATAATGTGGACTTTACATGACAATATGGCTTTCACGGGAGGATGTCATATTATGTGGGATTGTGAAAAATATTTATCATCGTGTGAGTACTGTCCTAGACTTAACAGTAACTCGAAAAAAGATTTAAGCTATTTTGGTTGGAATAGAAAAAAAAGAATATACGATTCTATAGATAATTTAATAATAGTGGGACTTAGTAATTGGATAACAGAATGCTCTGTTAATAGTACATTGTTGAAATCAAAAAAACATTTTACACTACCTAATCCCATTGATACAAATATATTTAAGCCAATATCCAAGCAAGAAGCAAGAAAACTATGGAATTTACCTAAGGATCAGAAAATAGTATTATTTGGAGCTAGTAATGCAACAAGTGATATTAATAAAGGTTTTAAAGAATTATATAATTCTATACTAAAACTAAAAGATAACAATGTTGAGTTGGTTATATTTGGAGGAAATAAACCAGAACAAAATATTGATTTTGGGTATAGAACACATTATGTAGGTATATTAAGTGATGATATTAGTTTAGTAGCTTTATATAACTGTGCCGATGTTGTTGTCGTACCAAGTCTACAGGAAAACTTATCAAATACAATTATGGAAAGCATGTCATGTGGTACGGCAGTTGTAGCATTTGATACATGTGGTAATAATGATTTAATTAAACATAAAGGTAATGGATATTTGGCTAGAAAGTATTCATCAGCAGACATGGCTACAGGAATTGAGTGGATTCTAAAAAATAATAAGAGCAAAGAATGCAGAGATTTTATTTGTACAAATTTTGATTATAAGGTTGTTGCAAAGAAATATATAAATTTGTATAAAAAGGTACTTAATGATAGCAATAAATTTATATAAAAACTATTTGTCTTATATATTACTAACGTCTGTGATGATAGATAGATATATATTAAACTTAGATTATAGTGGCCATTTAAGATTAATCTATTATTCAACGATATCACTTGCATTATTGTTATATTTAGTAACTTACGGTTATTTAGAAAAGAAGGCATTTTATTTATTTAGTGTATTGATATCTTTAGCATTATTGTCTAATATAGGTCTGAAAGCATTAATTACATCATTTTTTTTGATAATAATGTATTTTATTAGTAGAGAAAAACTTAAAATTAATTATTTTTTTTATGCTTTTTTAGCATTCATCTCTATTTTTATTACATTCGTATATTTAGAACCTTATCCAGCGAGTCCAGATCGATATATAACAAATATCCCAGATCCAAATTTCACAGGGTTAACAGTTCTATTATTATTCTTCATGTTTGAAAAATTGAAGCTTTATATGATTTCAATACCTATTGTACTATTAGGAGTAATATATACAGATAGTAGAAATTTCCTATTAGCTATAATAGTTTATTATTTAATAAAATTAATTAAAAATTTTAGAGTTATTAATTTTTTATTAAATAAGTTAAATTTTCAAAAACTTTTTTTAATTTTCTTTTTAATAAGTGTTATAGTCAGTTTAGTTTTTATATGGCAATATCGAGAAGGATTGAATGTAGAGTTTTTTAACTTAACTGATAGTTCAAACAAGCATAGATTTATGGCAAATATATTTGTCCTAAATGAAATTTTTATAAATCACAATTTAATTATTAGTGGCGAAAAAAATTATATGAACTATATGCTCAGTGGTACAAATAATATAGTGCATAATAGTATTTTGGAATTATTTCCTCAATATGGTGTTCTGTATACAATAATATATATATTTATATTATCATTAGTATTAAATAAATTTTATTTATATGAAAATTATGAATATATAGTCTCATACTTTGTATTTGCGACATTTTTAATGGCTTGTTTTACAAACCATTTTATGATATTGTTTTTTTTCGTATTAGCGATGAAAAATGTAAAATTTAAATATAAAAATACGAAGGAAAAGTATGAATAATACATCAGTAAAAATTTCAATTATTACTGCAACATTTAATGCTGAAAAGTATATAGAAGAAACAATTTTATCTGTATTGAATCAATCATATTTAAATAAAGAACTTTTGATAATAGATGGAGGGTCTAGTGATAATACACTCAAGATAATTAATAAATATATAAATAAAATTGATTTTTTAGTAAGTGAACCAGATAAAGGAATATATGATGCGATGAATAAAGGGATATCTAATGCTAATGGAGATTGGATATTTTTTTTAAATGCTGGAGATTTATTTAATAATAATATGGTTTTGGAAAAGATATTTACAGGACAAATTGTAGAAAAAAAATTAATATATGGAAAAACATTAAATTATAGTGAACTTAATCATATTTCTTATATTTCAGGAAAGGAAATTGTAATTGAAAATATTTATTTCAAAATGCAAGTATCACATCAAAGTATATTTTTTAGAACACTAGAATTCAAGAAGTTGGGTTTTTTTGATATTAAGTATACTAGAGCTGCAGATCATGAATGGTTAGTTAGGTTTTTTAAAAACTATTCAAAAGAAGATACTATTTTTATTGATGAAATTATTTCAAACTATATGATTGAAGGTGAAGCTTCTAATATGCCAATAAAAACATATTATGAAAAATTATTACTATGTTTAAATCATACAAAGAATAAAAAAATTATATTTAAAGCATATTACATATTTTTTATAAAACTAATGAAGCATTATTTACTGTCACCATTTAAAAAGAGTGTCATATATTATTATTTAAAAAGGATAAAAAATGAAAATTCTATTAATCGGTAGCGGTAAATCATTTCATGCAACACGATGGGCAAATGCTTTAAATAAAAGAGGTTTAAAAGTTGCCTTTGCAACTGTACATAAAGTATCAAGACCTATAGATAAAGGTATAGAAATATTTCAACTTTCAACCCATGGAGGGATAGGTTATATACTGGATGTACCTAAACTTAAAAAAGTGATTAATGAATGGGAACCAGATATAGTTCATGCTCATTTTTCGACAGGCTATGGGCTTATGAGTAAATTGTGTGGATTTAAAATTAGGATAATTTCTATTTATGGTACTGATATATACGACTTTCCTAAAAAAAGTTTTTTACATAAGACTTTACTAAATTATAATTTAAGTGACTGTAGTACTATATTATCTACAAGTGAAAATATGGCTGATGAGTATTTAAAAACTTATCCAAAACATAGAAGACCAACTGTTACACCTTTTGGTGTAGATATAAATGTATTTAAACCAAGTAATTTGATTCATGATAAATCTGTTATAAATATTGGTATTGTGAAAAAAATGGAAGATAAATATGGTATAGATATACTTTTAAAAGCATTTGCACAATTAAATAAAAATATCAAAAATATAGATTTAAAGTTACATATAGTAGGTAATGGATCTAAAATAAATAAATTAAAAAAATTATCTGAAGCATTAAAAATAGATAAAAAAGTAAAGTTTTACGGTTGGATGAAAAACTCAGAAGTTCCTGCTTTTTTAAATAAATTAGATATTTACATTGTACCAAGTAGAAGTGAAAGTTTTGGTGTAGCAGCAGTTGAAGCTCAGTCATGTGGTCTTCCTGTGATTGTTTCAAATGTAGGTGGATTACCTGAAGTAGTAAAAGCAAATGAGACAGGTATCGTAGTTGAAAAAGAAAATATTTCTGAGTTAGCTGATGCTATGAAACTTCTTTGTGAAGATAGCTCATATCGTGAAGAACTTGGCTTAAATGCTATAAAGCGAGTTCATAAGCTATATGATTGGGAAAAGAATGTAGATTTAATGATATCAATATATAAGAAGGTATTAAATAATGATGAAAAGTAAAATTGTAGAAAACTTTATAGAAAAATGGCATGAAAATAATATATCATATTGTCATTGGAAAAGTATAGATCACTTAAAAGAAGCATATGAAGGGGTAACTGACCTTGATATATTGGTAGATTTTTTAGATATGAATGAAGCAGAAAAACAAATATTGGATAGTGGTTTTATAAGAATGAAAACATCAGTATTGAGAACATACCCTGGTGTTGAAGACTATATATCTTATGATAGTGTAAACGATAAGTTTATTCATTTACATTTACACTATCAACTTGTACTAGGTGACAGATGGGTAAAAGCATATAGATTACCAATAGAAAAAAGTATACTAGAAAGAAGAGTATGGAATGATGAATATAAAACATGGGTTGTGTCAGCTGAAGATGAATTGGTTATGTTTATTGCTAGAATGACAGTAAAATTTAAAAAGCCATTCCAAAATAAAAAAGTATTAAATGAAATAGATGATATAAAGAAAAGATTTAATGAAAATTATTCTTTAGACTTAGTTACTGATGACTATCCTAAATCTTTTATAATTTTATCTAAAGAAATACTCAGTAATCAAATTCTTACCATTAGTACAAATATAGCTAGAAAAGATTTTGTGAGTTTTAGAAGAATGAGTTATTTAAAGTTTAAATTTTTATCTTCATTCAGATTTTTATACAGAGTATTTGTAGAGCTAAATCGTAGAAAACTTAATAACTTTTCATTTGGTAGAAGACAGTTTAGTACGAGTGGTTTTGTTGTAGCATTTGTTGGTATGGATGGTTCGGGGAAGACATCTGCAATAGAGCGAAATGCGAGATTCTTTGCCAAACAGATAAATACAAAAAGTGTATTTTTAGGCTCAGGTAAAAGTGGTGCTCCATGGTACAGAAAATTAATTTTTAATATAATGGGAAGTAAACCAAAACTAAAAAGCCATAAAAAAATCAAGACAGATAAGAAGTATCCTTTTTATTATTTAGTATGGGTAAGTATGTTTTTAAATGATAAGTTGAAAAGATTGAATCAAATTTTTAAATATAAAAGTAATAGTTGTATGGTACTTGTTGATAGATGGCCACAAGCTACAGTTGAAAATACATTTGATGGGACTAGATTACAATCTAATACTAATAATACTTTTTTTATGAATTATACAAAAAAATTAGAAAAAAATGTTTTAGAAAATGCTGAAACTTTTTATCCTGATATAATTTTTAGGTTTAAAGTGTCACCAGAAAAATCACTCGAACGTAAACCTGATGAATTGACTTTAGAACAAGCAAAAGAAGCAGAAAAAAATATAGATATTATTAAGTGGCCAAGATATTCTAAAATAATTGACATAGATTCAAATAGTAGTATTGATGATGTTGATAAGGCTGTTAGGAAAGCTATATGGAATACATTAATAAACAAATAAAGAAAGAGGAGTTATTAGGCTTACCTGGTGTAGGCAAAAGTTATATTCTTGAAAACAGATTTGGAAATAATAAAGAATCTATAGAATTGGGTTTCAACTTAAATAAGATTAGAAATATAATAAGTGGATTGAATTTATTTCCTTTGAGTATTGTTTTTAAAATGTTATTTAATATTAAGAAAGGTAAAATTAAGGGTGGGATAAAACTAATTCTAGTTTTACTTGAGAGAGCAGGAAGAATAAAGTTATCCAAAAATAATATTATTATTGATGAAGGTGTTTGTCAAGCTTTGTGGGGATATATGATTAGAACAAAATTGGATTATGATTTAGTTCACAATATTTTAATAATATTAAAAAAGGTAGCTGTAAACGTTCATTATGTAATGATCTCAAAGCGTAAACATAAAGAATATTTAAAGAAACGTAAAAATGAAAATAAATATAAATTTAATAATGAAAAAGATTTAATAATAGCAAGAAATAAAATGGCTATTTTATTAAATCTAATGAAAAAAAATAAATTTAAAATTAACAAAATAAATAATTAAGGATATAATATATGAGTAAAGATTTAGTTTCAATAATAACTCCATCATATAAATCTAAAAAATTTATATCTCAAACAATAGAATCAGTAATAGTTCAAACTTATAAAAACTGGGAAATGTTAATTGTTGATGATGTTTCGCCAGATGATTCAAATAAATTGATAGAAAAATATGTTAAAAAAGATAGTCGTATAAAGTTAATAAAACTAGAAGAAAATAGTGGTCCAGCAGTAGCTAGAAATAAAGCAATAGAAGAATCAAAAGGTAGATATATAGCATTCTTAGATTCAGATGATTTATGGAAATTTGATAAGTTAAAAAAACAATTAGAATTTATGAAAAAAAATACTTATGAATTAACATACACAAATTATGAAACAATGAATGAAGAGGGGGAGAATCTAAATAATATTGTTAATTCACCAAATAAATTAAATTATAAACAACTTTTAAAAGCAAATAAAATTGGTTGTTTAAGTGCAATATATGATACTCAAAGAATTGGAAAAATATATATGCCTTTAATAAAAAAAAGACAAGATTTTGGATTATGGTTAAGAATTCTAAAAAAAGTTGATTTTGCTTATAATATTAATGAAGTTTTAGGAACATATAGAATTATGTCAAATTCTGTATCTAGTAATAAAATTGATTTATTAAAATATAATTATTCTTTATTTAGAGACCATGAAAAGTTTTCTATGATAAAGTCATTATATTATTTAGGATGGAATATTTATATAAAGGTGATGAAAAAATGATAAAAATAATAGGTGGTAGTGGTTTTATAGGTACAAGACTATCAAAAAGATTAAATAAAAATAATAGTAAATTTTCAATAATAGATAAAGTTATGAGTAAAACATTTGAAAATATTTGTAGTATTGCTGATGTAAGAGATATTGAAAGTTTATCGAAAGTATTAAATACATATGATATCATTATAAATCTTGCAGCAGAACATAGAGATGATGTATCTCCAAAAACTCTTTATGATGATGTAAATGTACAAGGGGCTAGAAATGTTTGTGAAGTAGCAGAACAAAAAGGTATAAGTACTATTATATTTACTAGTAGTGTTGCAGTATATGGTTTTGCACCATTAGGAACAAAAGAAGATGGTGAAATAAACTATTTTAATGACTATGGTAGAACTAAATACGAAGCAGAATTAGTTTATAAAGAATGGCAAGAAAAAGATCCTCAAAATAGAAAACTAGTTATAGTAAGACCTACTGTAGTTTTTGGTGAACAAAATAGAGGAAATGTATATAATCTTCTCAGGCAAATAGCAAGTGGAAAGTTTATGATGATAGGTGATGGTAAAAATAGAAAATCTATGGCTTATGTAGAAAATGTAGCTGCATTTTTAGAATACAGTTTAGGTTTTGAAAAGGGTGTACATATTTACAACTACATAGACAAACCAGACTTTGATATGAATACACTAGTAAAGAATGTAAATAAAGCTCTTGGTAAAAAAGAAAAAGTAGGATTTAGAATGCCTTTTGCTATTGGATATAGTATTGGTAAAGTATTTGATTTAATAGCTTTACTAACTGGTAAAAAATTTACTGTTAGTTCAATAAGAATCAAAAAATTCTGTAGTGATAGTATGTTTGATACAAGTATAGAAAAAACTGGTTTTACAAGACCTGTAAAACTTGAAAATGGACTTGCAAATACAATTAAATATGAATTTGTTGATAAAACTCAAGATGAAGTATTTTATACTGAATAAAAAAGAGAAAAAGGAAAATAAATAATGGAAAATAAAAAAGTAGCCCTAATCACAGGAATCACAGGACAAGATGGTTCATACCTTGCAGAGTTTTTACTCAAAAAAGGGTATGTTGTACATGGTATAAAAAGAAGATCATCTTTATTTAATACAGATAGAATAGATCATTTATATCAAGATCCTCATGTAGAAAACAGAAACTTAATTCTTCATTTTGGTGATATGACTGATTCTATGAACTTAACTAGAATTATCCAAGAAGTTCAACCTGATGAGATTTATAATCTAGCTGCTATGAGTCATGTTGCAGTTTCTTTTGAAACACCAGAATATGTAGCAAACGCAGATGGTACAGGTACTTTAAGAATCTTGGAAGCTGTAAAACTATTAGGTTTAACTAATAAAACAAGAATCTACCAAGCATCTACATCTGAACTATATGGAAAAGTACAAGAAACACCACAAAGTGAAACTACTCCTTTTTATCCAAGAAGTCCTTATGCAGTAGCTAAGATGTATGCATATTGGATTACAGTAAACTATAGAGAAGCATATGGTATGTATGCTTGTAATGGTATTTTATTTAATCATGAATCACCTGTAAGAGGTGAAACTTTTGTAACTAGAAAGATTACAAGAGCAGCATCTAAAATAGCACTAGGACTTCAAGATAAACTATATTTAGGTAATCTAGATGCAAAAAGAGATTGGGGTCATGCAAAAGATTATGTACGAATGATGTGGATGATTTTACAAGCTGATAAACCAGAAGATTGGGTAATAGCTACTGGACAAACTACAACAGTAAGAGACTTTGTAACTATGGCATTTAAATATGCTGGAATTGAACTAGAATTTAAAGGTATTGGTGTAGATGAAAAAGCATATGTTGTATCTTGTTCAAATCCAGATTACCAAGTAGAAATAGGAACAAATGTAGTATCAGTTGATCCAAAATACTTTAGACCAACAGAAGTAGATTTATTATTAGGAGATCCAACTAAAGCAGAAACAAAACTTGGATGGAATAGAGAATACCAATTAAAAGAGTTAGTAGATGATATGATGCAATCAGATTTAAAACTAATGACAAAAGATGTTTATCTTCAAGAAGGTGGATATAAAACATTATCTTACTTTGAATAGGAAGTTTTAGATGGATTTAAACTCTAAAATATATATTGCAGGCCATAGAGGATTAGTTGGTTCTGCAATAGTTAAAAACCTTGAATCAAAAGGTTATACAAATCTAGTATATAAAACACATAAAGAATTAGATTTGTTAAATCAAAATGACGTGGAAAAATTCTTTGAAAATGAAAAACCAGAATATGTAATACTAGCTGCTGCAAAAGTTGGTGGTATTGTTGCAAATAATACTTACCGAGCTGATTTTATATATGAGAATCTTCAAATTCAAAATAATGTAATTCATAATGCATATAAAGCAGATGTAAAAAAACTACTATTTTTAGGATCAACTTGTATTTATCCTAAAGTCGCACCACAACCAATGTCAGAAGATTGTTTATTAACATCTCCATTAGAATATACAAATGAACCATATGCAATAGCAAAAATAGCTGGTATAAAAATGTGTGAATCATATAATTTACAATATGGTACAAATTTTATATCTGTAATGCCTACAAATTTATATGGACCAAATGATAATTTTGATTTAGAAAAATCTCATGTGCTCCCAGCACTTATTAGAAAGATATATTTAGCTAAACTTTTAAATGAAGGTAAAACAAAAGAAGTTCTATCTAATTTAAATATTAATACTTTAGAAGAAGCGAATACTTATTTATCTAAATTTGGTGTAACTAAAGATTCTGTAGAAATATGGGGTTCAGGAAAACCAAGACGAGAGTTTTTATATTCTGAAGATATGGCAGATGCTTGTGTATTTTTATTAGAAAATAGAGATTTCAAAGATACATATGAAAAAGGTTCAAAAGAAATTGTTAATACACATATAAATATTGGAACAGGTGTAGATATATCTATAAAAGAGTTAGCAGAACTTATTCAAGAGATTATTGGATTTAAAGGTAAACTAA
>Ga0233447_1001813_pt1 | contig 16561 bp, 18 predicted proteins | sample SI_124_October20_3_FD_183014 | JGI IMG/M metagenome (GOLD analysis project Ga0233447, IMG submission 183014) | Seawater microbial communities from Saanich Inlet, British Columbia, Canada - SI_124_October2016_135_MG | ecosystem: Environmental > Aquatic > Marine > Inlet | place: Canada: British...
TGATGTATGTTATAAATAAAGAGTATAATGATGAGGTGTTAGAGCGTAGGGTTTTACGTGGTGAGTTCCCTCTTCAGGTGTATTCACATGCAGGTAATTTACTGGCATCCAGTTCTGGTGCTGCTGTGTTACCCAAAGGACCAAGTAAGATGGCATCAGCATTATCTGGCGCGATGGGTGGTGCAGGTTCAGGTGCATTAACAGGTGCAGCAATTGGAGCAGCAGGAGGACCTATAGGCGCAACAGGCGGAGCAGCGATTGGTTTAGCTGGTGGATTTCTCTCAGGATTAATGTCATAATGCTTCGTTTAAAAATTCAACAAAGGGGTTCATATGCCTAGTCATTATACAACACAAGCAGAGATAGACGCAGACCTTCAAGCAGGTGTGCTTACTGCGACTCAGTACAATATTGAGCGAAATAAGCTCAGACAGCAAGCACAGGTTGCACAAGTTGCTGGTACCGATACAACAGGTAATGTAAGTGGAACTGTTGGTCTTGCTAATGCAGTTGCAGGCGATTCAACTAAGGTTGCACCAGGAGCTAAACCAATACAGAATACGGTTGAGCTGCTTGATAGCCTTGATGGTATTGACCCAAACAGTTCAGCGGGACAGGTACTTGCGGGTGCGATCAGCAGTACACCTGATCAGAATATTGGTCAAAGTCTTGCATCAACAGTTGGCGGTAACACACTTACTCCAGTACCAGGTGGTGGGTCAGATCTTCCACCAGTACTTGAACAGCCTGTTGTGCCTGAAGTAGCAGGACCACCATCACCTGAACCACAAGGATTCCTTGATAAGCTTGTTAACTTTATCAATCCTGGTACTGATCGATTCGGTAATGAGAAAGTTCCGTTATCAGATAATCCTCCATCTGTTAAATTCGGTGGAGAAGAGTTAGGTAACATAACTAGTAACATTAACACAGCATTGAGTACAAGACCTCTTTCACAGATTGTTGAAGAAGAGGGTGTTGGTCAAGCTCTTACAAATTTACTTTCAACAGGTGAGGCTAAGACAGTAGGTCCTCAGGGCGGTGCGTTGAATGCAGGACAAGGTCCTACGCAGGCATCACTTGATGAAGCTAATGGAATACCTCCTGATTTTGTTGCAAGTTTCAATGACCAACTAAATGGTACTCCAAAGGAACCGCAAACAATTATTGATGGAGTAGTTCAAGAGACAGGAAGCATCCGTACTGAGCGTGAGTTTAGTGACCCTATTGTGCAACCAAGTGAGATTGCATTACAGGATGAGGTTGCAGGACCTGTCAATGACATTCGTACTAATGTAATTGGTGGCGCAAGTCAAGGTGGCATCAATGCAGGTACGGAAGAGTTCCTTGCAAATTTGATTACAAAGGGTGGTGAGCTTGGACGTAGTTTAGAAGACCCTGCTGTGTTAAACGAACTGGCAAAAGCATTAGGTCAGGGTGCACAAGCACTTGACCCGACTGGTGTTGGTGGAAGGCTTGGACAATTCGGTGAGCAAGGTGCTATCAGTAATATGGAATCAAGAGCACTTGGACAGCTATTGAGTGGTGTCCCACTTAAAGATGTTGACTTTGGGTCACTATCAAATGCACAGAAGAATCAAGTCATTGCAACCAGTAATGCACCTGCTGCTACCAAAGCAAAGACAGAAAATCTCCAAGCTGACACTGCATTGAAACGTGCGCAGACAGAAGGACAATTAACCGCTGAGCAACAACTTACACTTAAGGGTCTTGAATTAGCAGGTGATATACCAAGACGTCAGTTGGCAGAGTATGGTAAACTTCATCAAACTGTGTATAAGGAAATTGCACCTAGCTTTGGTGAGTTCCTTGGTATTGGACCTGGAGGTGAATTGCAGTACAACTTTAAAGATCAAGGAGCATTTCAATCTGCCTTTGATTCGGAAATGGCAAGGCGTATGGGGTCATTAGCGTTGGATAATCGCTTCTTAGCTATCCATGATGGGTCAGGTAAGAAAGCTGCATCAGGTTTCTAATGGCTGAAGAATTAACACCTGTTCAGAGGACATACAAACTCCTTAACGATAAGTATACAGTTGAAGCCAGTGAAGAGGAGTTCGCTGGTCAGATGGCTACTAAAGGTAGACGAGAGAAGGCATATGGTCTTTTGTCTGAGCATTACACTATGCCATCCTTTGAAGAGTATAATGATAAGATGGTTGCTGATTTAGGTGGTACACCCGCTCAACGAGCACAAATGCAATTAGAGCAGGACACAGAGGATAACATATCTAACTTTGATAACTTCTGGCACTCTGCCGTTAAGTCATTATACTATAGTCCACAGATATCATACAATCAACTGTTCGGTGATTTCAAGCGTGCAGATGAGATTGTTGAGATTGCACAAAGGGAGTTGCCGACAGAGGCAGGCGCTGCTGATTTCCTTGGTTCAGTCATAGGTGGTACACTTCCTTTCATGGCAGCGATGGCACCTATGTTTGTTCCAGGTGGTCAAGGTGCATCTGCTATATTGATGCCTGCATTGTTTGCTAACTATGGATTGCAGGCTGCAGGTCAAGGTCGTGGCGCAGTCAGGGCATTTGAACAAGAGTCAGGTACAGATGTGTCTGGAGCGTCTGAGGCGATCGCTGCTACGGGTTATGGCATAGCTGTATTCGCGGCTGAACGTGCAGGGCTTGGCGCACTATCTAAAACATTCTTCAATAAGATGAGTAAGAATGCGCTTATTGAAATTGCTGAAGCGTATGCCACTAAGAAGAGTGGAGCCGCTGCAGCTGCGATTGCTAAGCACGTAGCTCGTATCACACCCATCACAGCAGGTATTGAAGGTCTTGAGGAAGGTGCTGAACAACTGATGACCAATGCTATTGATATGACATACAATCCTGATGCACGTACTGCGCAGGCATTATTATCTGGTGTTGGTGAGGCTACGCTTGGCGGTGCCTTAGGTGGCGCGTTGCTAGGTGGATTCGGTGGTACATTACAAGGATTAACTGGACGTGGGTTTCAGGTGTTTGACCCAGAGATGGTAGGTGACCAAACTGATGCAGAGGTCATGGCTACCAAGGAATATTTAGAAGAACAGGATGCGTTCTTCAAAGCTAAAGGTGGGAACATATTTGAACTATATACATCATTGAAGGAAGACATTAATGCACCTAATGTATCGGCAGAGGTACTATTCCAAACATTAGCTGATGGTCAACGTGGTGCGCCAGAGCGAGCCATGGTATCTGCACAGAGGACACTTGGCACTGGTGTGGTATCCTTTGTGTTGGAACATGCAGGTGACCTTACACATAGGATGTCTCAAAAGATATCACAATTAGCTGGTGACTTTGAGTCTGTTAAGAGCAAGGTAGACAGAGTATATAAGGTCCTACACGATGGTTACGGCTTTGAGAAAGAGGCGCAGGAAAACCTTGTATCCAATGGCGTCACCAGAGAAGATCGTGATGCTGCCTTACTCACATATGCAGAAGCGCATAAAAAACTTAAGACACACAACAACATACAAACTATTGCCAATGAGTTAGCAGTTGCAATCGGTGAGCAACGATGGGATGCGGCTCGAGCAGCAGCAACTAAACTTAAGAGAATAACTGATCAAGGTCAAGCTGCATATGAAACAGCAGCTAAAGAGAACTCTGATAAGCAGGCTGTGTCTCTAGCTGAGAAACAGGTAGCGGAAGAGCAACTTAAAATCCTTGAGGATGAAGCGTTCAAACAGATAGGTGATGATGTACGTACTACATTGATTCAGAAGCATATGGTTCAGGGCGTCTTTGACAACATGGACCAGACTGATATAGATAATAACAACGCAGCAAAGGTCATGGGTGTCATGAACGATACCAAAGATGCGTTTGATGTAGAAAGTCCATACAAGCGAATCCTTGCACCAGTGTCAGGACTAACAGCCAAACTATTCTATCCACGTATCGCTAATGCCAGTAACATGGGCAACAGTCTTGCTAACACTATATTCAATTTCTATAAAAAAGATCAGAAAATGAGTCAGACCAAATCAAGAGAGATGATGAATGAGGCTGTCTTTCTTTATGAGGATAAGGCAAAGTTTGAAGCCCTGCCTGCTGATCAGAAGGCCATACATCAGCCAACGATGGATGCACTGGATGAGTTCTTTGACTTTTGGCTTCAGCAGTATAAACAGTTTGACGTCCTTGATGATGACTTCATTGGCGGTAGGGTTAAGAAGCTTGAAGTTGACATCACCAAACAAGAGCAGCTGATTGATGTGATTGAAAAAGAAGGTGGCATTGCAACTATTGAGCGCACAGAGCTGAGGGCATTACAACAAGAGCTTAAAAGAACCAATGACACTAAGTTCATCCATATACCTACAGAGATATTGTTTGACTACATAAAGAAGCGTAACCCTAAGAAGTTTGAAAAGATAAAGAAATCCTTCTTCTCAAGCACTACAAAGGAACGTAAGAATCTACGCCTCGCTGACATAATCAACAACAAGGATATCCCTATCACGGCAGAGGATGTCAACATGTGGGAGATTATTGCCAGTTACTCACGTAAGGCAGGTAAGGATATCGCACTTGCGCATTATGTAAGGGCACTTGAACAAGAAGGTCTTGCTATTAGATTGAAGAATCTTGGTCCTGACCTTGAACCTAAGTTACCATTTAAATTACCTCGTGCAAGAAGTAAGAGAAATAATTATGTTGACCATGCAGTAGGTAACGAAAAGTATCGCATGCACCCTCTTGCAGCGCAGATGCTGAAGGATATGGAACATAGGTCTGAACGTAAGGCTGTGCTTGCAGGGCAGGTAACTAAAATGTTATCCATTACTAAGATGGCACAGTTCTTCAATCCGTTCTTCCTACCTATGTATGATGTAGTGCAAGCAATGATTGTTGGTTCTATCAATCCGCTGCGTCCTATACGCACAGGTAAGTATGTGTATCAGGCTATCATGGATTATAAGAATCAATCACAAGAGTGGTATGATTCTGGTTGGAACGGCTCACGATCTACACCAATACCTAACCCATTATCCACTGAGCTTGAGACAGCCGATGCAATGGCTACTGCAGGCGGTGAAACAGGTAAGCTGTTAAGGGACATGGTTGATATAAGGAAAGGTCATAAGTATCCTCAGACGGTATTGAAAGCTGCATATAACCTTTCTTGGAAAACCGCTTGGCTGTTGGATGGTATCATTAGGCAGGTTACATATAGATATGGATTAGACAAAGGCATGACATCTGTAGAGGCTGCTCAACAAGCAGCATTATATCATGGTGACTATGCAGGTGTACCAGCAGAGATGAGGAAGAAACTAAACCTCGTATTCTTCACACCGACATTTAAAATAGCCATGGCGAAGATGTACAGTAGGATGCTACAAAGTGTTGGAGAGACCATGTTACCTCAGGTTAAGACTGGTGAGGATTTAGCGCAACATCGCATGAGTTTTATACGTCTGACAGCTATTGTGTTTGCTATTGATATCATCATGACAAGTATAGGGTTTGAAAGAGATCAGTGGGGAAGACGTTATGTTAGGCACAATGAGTTTGCAGAGGATGAGAAATCTGATACTGTTATGACATTCAGTAACCCTGCGAATCTGTTCCTTAAGTATTTGTATAGATGGTTTGAAGCCTTTGGTCCTGAGGTTGATAATAGTATGCAACGCTTCCTACAATCTAATGTTTGGGAGCTCCATCCATTTTATCGAGTAGCATCTGATCTCGCAAACAATCGCACACCTTCAGGCGATAAGATAGTGTTGACAGGTGATAGGAGTATACTGCGTGGTGGAGCTCCTGATAAGGAAGTTAAGACCATAAAGTATTTGATTGATAACCTTATACCACTCATCAGAGAGGTTAGGGGTAAGGCAGGTGCAGCGGGTGTTGAGGGAATTGAAGACCCACGTGTGAGGGAACAACTTGCTAAAGATGTAGGTGAGATGTTCACTGCAGTAACAGCGCCATTCACCTTTGCATATGCACGTGCTCCAAAGGAGATACAGCTACGTAATGATGTATCTGCTATTAAGCGTTTTATTGCAGAGGATAAGAATAAGATAATTGACACCTACATTAAGACAGGCGACCTCCAAGGGTTAGAGGAGATTATGCCTGTCTATCAACGTAGGTTTGAAGAGATTGTTGCAGCTGCTGATATTGAAAACAGTGATGATACTAAGATTACGACAGCAAACATTGGAGAAGAAGACCCTGAGTAATGCTTCGTTTAATTTTTGGACAAAGCATCATGCACATGCATCTCATAGTCATCAACTATAATATGTGTAGGACGTGAGATAGGAAACTGTTTCACTCCTCGCATTGCTCTTGCCTGATACCTAAACATATAATCCATATCAGCACAGAACTTCTCATACGTATAGTCAGTGTCACCAAACATATCTGCTGTTAGTATAGGTGTTGGCTTACTCAGCTCAGCAATGACAGCAGGTGTTGCTACTGCGGCTACAAGCGCTTGTTTTATAAAGTCTCTACGTTTCATCTTTCTTAATCTCACCTTCTGGGTTCTTCTGAGTTGCATTAAGTTTCTTAATCATTACCGCACCTCCAGGCTTTTGACTAACCGATAGGAAGTCACTAGCATGCAATGTAGATAAGGCTCGCATGAGTGTTTCCTTATCTGCATCATTCACAAACATATGTAATAGCTCACGGAACTGGAAACCTTCTGGTGGTGCATTGTGCATCACAGCAATTATCTTAGCATTCAATCCAGCTATATCACTACCTCCGACACCCCTGAAGGTGTTAGGCATTTTAATCTCTGTCCTATCCAATAGCTTAATTGCGCGTTCAAGGTCCTGTCTATCAATGTTCATCTTACTACTGCGTGACGCGTTTAGTATCATACACATCTTCAGTATATGCGTTGGACGCCTTGATACATAACCATCGAAGACATGCTCATTCTTGAATGGCTGATCTTTCTCCTGAGCAACATACCAATCCACCCAGAGGTCAGTGAAGGCCTTTGTATAGGTGAACTCGCCAGACAACATACCTATTTCAGTAAGGTCCTCCGTTAGCTTTTGTTCAAGGTCATGATCATGATTCTGAAGGAAAGGTAAGGGTACAAGCTTATGCTTCTTATCCTCATACACAAACACAATCCTTGAAGTGAGGCCACCACCGATAGCATCAACTGGTAACGTGGTCCTCAGTAAGTCGGGTGTTGTGGCGCCTATCATGTTGACCCAGACACCATTGATCTCATCTTCACCCTGCGTTTTAGTCCTGTATGTCCACTGGTCATCGCAGTCATACCAGTCAGCCATATCACTCATAAGTTGAGCGTTGTTATAGCCGAGAAATACAGTTAACTCCTTACTGAATACAGTGAGGCTACTGTGCAGTATGATCTTCTGCGTCACTGGGTCAGTCATGTTATCAGTTGTCTTCATGAGTTCACGGATAAGTGCCTCACGAGTGATGGCCTCAGCCGCCATCTTTATCTGAAGGGAACGTAGGAACTTCTGCGCAGGGTACATCGCTGTACCTTTACGCATACGCCCAGATGAACCTACAAGTACAATATACATATTAGGATACTTCTTCGTATCCCAGTTGATGTGAACTTTCCTTTGTAGTACTGCAGCGATTGTACTAATTGCAACCCACTCCTTGTATAGGATAGGTGGCTCGCTGTTTTCTACAAACTCAAGATAACCATCAATCCAGTCTGGTAATTTTCGCATAGGCGCTCTCAAGGTCCTCAATGTCAATTTCAATAAGCCCAGATGGGTTATCATCCACATCATACTCTGGTTTAGTACCAGGTCCGAAGTTGAGTCCCATTTGGAAGTCAACGGGAATCGTGAACGTTTGACCCAGCCATGTCAGTTCATGTGTCAATGATGATTTGATTGCCCTCAGGACCCGTTTATGCTCGTCAAATGGGGCATTTAATGGCATTTGGAACAGGAATGAATCGTGTCCCTGCATTAGTGGTTCGACCAGTCCAAATGTATCTTGATCGTTCCAGATTTCAATAAGGGCATCATCAACTATGTCCGCCACAGTACTCTGAGGTATGAACGCATAAGCGTCCTTGAATAATTCAGGACCCCAGCGCTCGCGGAATATCTGCTTCCGCCCAAGGAGGTTGGTAACACTGCGGTCCTTACTTAAACTATCTTGTACCATCTTATGATACTTGTTGCGTATGTTAGGATAGATAGTGTGATAACGTTCGACAATCCGTTTAGCTTCCATTTCACTTATCTCAAACTTCATTGCAAAGGCTTTATAACCAAATGCGTAGTTCAGTGAGTGGTTACACTTCTTGCCCCAGAACCTTTCGCTCTGTTCACCAGTACCGAGTGATGAACTTCCATCCTTACGGCTAATTGATTCAGGAACCTTATTGAACACAAGTCCTGCAGTTAGGCTATGTACATCTTCACCAGTTGCAAACGCTTGTATCATCCGTGCCTCCTGCGCACAGACAGCAACGATTCTATTTTCTGCTTGGGATAGATCAACCTCATACATGACATAACCTTCATCAGCCATGAAGTATTTACGGATACTGTGTGGTAGGTTTTGAAAGTTACCACCAGTCTTGAATAGGTTCTGACTAGATGACCATCGCCCTGTGCGTGTGCCGACAGGATTGAATGATGCTCTCATGCGGTCATCTTCATCAAAGGTCATCTCAAGATATGTACCTCTCTTCTTCGCAACCTTACGATGTTTCATTAGTATCTGCGCTTCCTTGCTACCTTTACGGGCAAGACGTTTCAGTGCATCAACATCAGTTGTTGGCTTCTTGTTTTTAAAGTAAGGAGGATAACCCAGTTGCACATAAAACAGCGATAGCAGCTGCTTAGGACTATTAGGGTTTATCCTATATCCAGCTAACTCTTGAAGTTCTGCAGTGAGTTTATCCTCCTCCTTCTTAACAATGACAGACTCAGCACGAAGGCCTGCTACATCGACCTTGCAACCTCTTGTCTGTAAATATATAATCATAGGTATCACACCTACTTGACGTTGGTATGTCGCAACATTACCAGTTGTAGTAATGTCAGCCATTAGTTGTATGTATGCTTGATGTGATGTTAGGCTATCCTTGGCGTTGTACAGCCAGAAGCCACGACTACCGCCACCAGAGAAGCCACCGCTTTTCTTTCCTTCATCCTTATAGTATGGCTCTTTCGTGTAGATGCGTGTTACATAAGCCAACGATTTCGGGAAGTCAGGGTTGACGATAGCCTGGGCAACCATACTATCTTCAATGTTCGTAATCCTAATGCCATAGCGTAGGAATAGGAACCAAGCATCAAAGGCCATATTATGACCTATATGTGATTGTGTAGGATGCTCAAGGATTTCTGCTATCTTGAGCCATATCTCTGTCTCTTGGTCAGGAGGGAAGTAATCACCCTTATGAAGGAAGGGTATACTCATGCCTTCATTGTGACCTATTGTAAAGGATATACATGATACCTCCATCCCACTGATCTCAATATCAAGGTCAGTGATTGGCTCTTGCAACACTCGTTCAAGGAAGCTCATTACCTCTATGAATGAAGGTTCGATATGTATGGTGTTATCTGGATACACACACTCAGGTGTCTTACTCTCTTGTTTGATGCGTATGAGATCGTGCATGATATCGTAGCGCCAGAGGTAAGCACGGAGTGCAGATGCAGGGTGAATGGTTGGAACTATCTTACGCCCAGGCAATAAGGTACTTTCCATCACACTGCCTGCACGTAGGGTTATTGCGGTTTGACCTGTTAGTGCATACAAAGGTATGTTGCCAAGAGGTACAATCACATTCGCAGAACAGGCATCCAGTTCTTCTTTCAGCATCAGTACCCATTCCTTGTATGCCACACTCTCAACTGCAGAACCATACTTACCAAATGATATGATGTTAGCAACCCCTCCATGAGGTCGCTCCTTAATTATGTTAGTCAAATATACACTGTCACGCATGATGCCAGCACTGTGCATAAGTTCATTCAACAACTTACCTCCGTTGCCCATGAAAGGTATGCCAGTACGATCTTCCTCAGAACCTGGGAACTCACCGACAAAGGCAATCTGTGCGTCCAGAGGTCCTATACCTTTAACAAACATTACCAGACCTCCCACGTACGATTAAGTTTATCATACCTACTCCACACAATGGCATGAGCAGCGGGCTTTGTATAGCTAGGTATAACCATAGCATGACAACCTATAATCTTAAGGTACTCATCAGGGTTCTGCCATACATCTTTGTATGACCAACCTTCAATGAGTGTGTCACCTATGAATTGTCCACCCTCTTTAACTATCTTTATAAAGGCAGACGTACCCATAGAGGCATCAGATATCTTACTTCGTTGTCGTAAGGGACCTGTATCTCCCAGGAACACTTGAGTGCACCTTGAGGACATATTGGTCTTTGTATTCGCTTGTGAGGTCACAGCCCATTCCTTTCATCTTTAAGTTGCTTGCAGCTAACAGGGTATTCCCACTTCCTAGGAACGGGACGAACACCTTTGACCCAGCTCCACCAAATGCTGTGAGCACACGTTCCATTAGTTCAATAGGACGCTCAGTTGGGTGGGTCTTCTGTAGTGCAGGTATAGGAGGCGTATCAAATATATTTATGCCAGGTTTATTTAAACGACTATCGCCTTTGCGTGCATAGAAAAACATCTCGTACGCATTAGCTAGGTTGAGTTCGGGTTGCATACTTTGTCCAGTTGTCTTTGTCCAAATAGCAGGCATACCCTTGACGATGAACTTATGTTTCTTCAACGTCTTAAGGACTTGGTCGAACCAAGGTTCAGGAGCGAACCAGAAGATAAGCCACCCGCTGTCGGTTAACAAGCGGCTACACTCACCAATGAGTTTATCAAGGAACGCAGGGTATGCCTTTGCTTCTACTTCATTATAATCAGCAGTTGATTTACTTCCCGCTGCAGATGCATCACTCTTCTTAACTTTGGTTAGGTCAATCCCATAAGGTGGGTCAACCTCAATGATTTGCATACTGCCTGAGGGGATATCCTTCATACCTTCGAAGCAGTCAATCAAACTATAGGAGTCACACAGTTTCTTATGCAACAGTTTCTCAGGAGTGTCAGCCTGCATCTTACTAATGCGTTGAACAATCTCTTCATCTACTGCTTTTGATTGGAGCTTCTTAAAGAGTTTACGAGCTTCATCCTTTGTCTTTGCTTGTCCGAGTTCAGGTATGAGTTCGACTGCACGCGCGAGTTCAAGGTCCAAAGACACCGAGGAAGTGGACTTCCCCATAAGATTTGCAGTATCGGCTTGCGACCAACCCACTTCTTCTGGAGTGCCAGCCACACGCTTAATTTTCTCGCCATAGATTTGCTTATGGAGGGCGTCAATCTCCTTGGTAAGTGCGAGTTCTTCTTCCCATGTGAGGTCTTCACGTTGGAGGTTTTCAACAAGTTCAATTGAACGCTCCTCCATTTCGTTGGTCTTGAATGGGAATATCCTAACTGGGATATCCTTGAGTTTAGCGACTTTACAAGCTCTATAGCGTCGTCCACCCGCGAGTAACTTATACGTACCATCTTCCATATCCTTTACTGCTATGCTTTGTATCAATCCTTTCTCATGAATGCTAGCCGCAAGGCCTTCAATATCCTTATAGTCCTTACGCATCCTATCACCTTCGATAATTGAACTCCAAGGTATAACTCCAACAATTCCATCAGCCATAATCTACTTACCCTTATCTTCTAATAACATTGCTAAGAGAGCCTTCTTCATATCAGGGTCGAGACTCTTGACACTTAGTGGTTTCTTCATATCAACTTGTATCTTACCTTTACGCTTAGGCGCTGCCTTGACAGGCCTTGCACGTCTTCTTTGACGAGATGCCATAACCAACGCTTGTGCATCGGCATAGGACATTTCACTTATACTTGGTTTGATTGATTTAAGGTTTGCCATCTTTATGCCTCTCAATCAACGTCTTTGCAGTAAGGCGACCACCGAGTAATGCACCGAAGGCAAGTTCAGGGTTCTGCTCAACGAGGTCGAGGAATGATGAAACCAGAGGGGCAATCAACTTACCCTTCGTACCATGTGGCATTAGTTTTTGATAGCGTTGAAATTCTTCTGGAGATAACTCGATGTATATACGAGGTACCCAATCAGGTTTACTCATTATCTGTCTCCATATATAATGCTACGTTGAATTTTTCAACGCAGGGTTTTGCATAATAGCTGTCCTGCAACTAACGATTATGCGCTATTGTTCATTCCTATACTCAAGGAATAAAAGTTCATCAGTTGTCAATGCGGAGTATCCTTTAAGGACAACCTGCTCAACAAGCTCCTCATCCTTCTCCTCGGTACACATACTACATATACACATATCACCAGATTCAAATGTAGCATCATCATCAGGCATGTATATCCTTGTACATACTGTGCATTCAAAACTTCCGTCCTCATCAGGAGGGTCATAGCGTGCATCTGGGTCTCTTGTTACGGCTGTATAAATACTCATGATTTATATCTCCTATTTAAGTTAGCGGAGAGGGAAGGATTCGAACCTCCATTAGGGACAGTCATATTATCTAATGATCTCGTACCACCGACGACTATATCGGAATTTAAGATCTGCGTTACCATTGCGCCACCTCTCCATTTGAGAGGACACCCTGTGCTTGGCGTGCCCTCCCAGGTGAATCACCAGTTGTTACTTCTCACCAATGAAGCGTTTGATGTTGTTCCTATCGCCATACTCAGCATCACTATCTACACCAACGATAGCGAATACAGATGTACCAGCGAAGGATTCAAGATCAATCCCATCACTGTAATCAACACCTAATGCGTCACACATCTTCTTCAAGCGAAGAAGTTTCTTGTTAGCATCAGAGGGACTATCCTCTTCAGCAGGCAAGGAAGCGATGTGATAGATCGCATCTGTGTTATCACTTGGTGGGTCGACAAACTCAAACCGAATGTTGAGGTATGGTTTGCCACTGGAAGCGCCTACCTTCTGAACTGCAGGGCCTTTACAGGTAAGTTCATACTCACCCTCTGGGGCTGCTACTGGTTCTTTGGCTTCACTCAGGTTTACATCTAATAGGGTCATTCTTGACCTCCTACGTTTTTGCTCTCGCGAGCGGTTATGGTTTTATCTATTTCAATTGTCAGTCCTATATCATAGAGTGCACTATGGACTTGTTCTGTCTCAATGTTCACTCCGAGATATTCAGCGACTGTTGATTGTTTCATGTTCTCTAACTCACCTCGCACTGGTTCAAGATGGAATGCGGCTCGCTGTAGTATATCAAGCGGTGTACTCCAGAACCAACTGCCAAAGTATTTATCACCCATCTTAGTCCAGAACTCCCGAAGGAATCCTGCATCAAAGTCAGCGTTGTATGCGACAAGATGAGCCTTGTCCTTCTTATTGAACTTATCAATCCAAGTTTCAAGGAAGGCCATTAGTGCGCCTTTTGCATGGAGTGGAGGAGGGAAGGTCATGAGTGTTGCTGTGATGTATTCCAACTTTGTCTCCTTGCTAAGCGCATCATCCCAGAGTTCAATCTCCTTCAACAAGGGTGACCTGTATGGGATGCCCCAGTTGTTATTGAAGAACGCTGCTAATGTAATCTCATCATCAACTGCAGGCCTACATCGTATGTGCAGTTTGTCAACGATCTCACCTTCAACAGTAATGAAAGCAGCAATCTCCCATATACCATGTTTCTTCTTATCAAGTCCTGTGGTCTCAACATCTACCCAGAACCTTAGGTCCTTGTGCATCAGCCACCTCCACTATTTATCTTTCTAGCAATTAACTTCAACTGCTTTAGTATCTCAAATAACAATACAGCAGTAACAGTCTGCGCCCTTATTGAGCCACCATTACTATTTGTAACACTAACCCAGTTATATCCATCAACTTCAATTTTCATTGTTATCCTCCAAACAGACTGGGCTTATCCTCGTAAGGGAAGCCTGCCTTCTTTAACAGCTTACGGAAGTTAGGTTCCTCAAGCGTTTCAAATGTACCACCTGCGCCTAACTGCGTACTGGCTGTATACTTCTTATAGTTCTTTGTAACTATGAAATGCTCATTGTCAGATGTACCCTTCTTTATCATCATGGCATACTTCTCACTAAACATACTTGGTAGTTTAGACCGCATACCTTTAAAGGCATCAATGTCCATACTTATCTCACCAGTCAATCCATCCTGCTCAGCAACAAGGTGTGCAGTCATAATGAAGTTGCAATCCTGTGCTGATATAAGGTTAACTATATCATACATGGTTGCATACAATGGCTGATAGGCAGACATGGCAAGTGCCCCAGTATCTAGTTTGGCAGACTGTCCTTTATTACCAAGATAATTAGCGAGGATTTGTTGGAACGTGGTGTAACTATCGAACCCGTAGGTACCGAAGTTATTGAAGAATCCAGAACGGAGGTCAGCCTGAAATTGCCTATCCCATTCTGCATACTTGGTAGGTCGTTTGGCACTGTCACCCCACCAAGGTCTGATCAATAGCATACCACTTTTAATCAGATCAGGGTAAAGTTTTTCAAGTACCACACTGCCTCTTGGGTCAAACATATCAACTAACACAGGGCCTGGGCAGGTACCTAATGTAGTTGTTTTACCATGTCCACGAGGAGCCATTAACAAAGCACTGAAGTTACCCATAGCTGCTTTGGTAGCATACATATCCTTTATGTTATTGGCTTGTTCCCGTAGATCTAGAATCTTTTGATCTGTCATAGATTCATTCCTTATAGGTTAAAGTCGTGCATAGGATCGTCTTCCTCTATGCGTTTCATATCACTCCCAGGTTTACCAACGTGACGACCTAGGTACTTGTTCTTACTTTCTGTGTTGCGATGTTTCCATAACTTAAGGAAGTCAGCAAGGCGCTTTTCAATCGCACCAAGTGTTCTCAATTCCTTGTATGTAAGGACACCACAACTGCGTATGCTGTTTAGGCGAGCCTTTGTATCTCTAATATGGTGTTTAGCCTTATTACGCCTATCAGCCCACTCATGGGAGTGTCTTGTTACTTCATCACTTTGGTTTGTCAAGTTTGACTACCTCCTTCGCTGTACTGTCATGCGAGCGTGGGTCCCAGTGTTCCTTCTTAAATCCAAATGGTGGCTCATCACACCTTGATAGCGGGTTAGCCCAACTGGTACAGAAGTCATGAAACGCGCAACCGAAGTACTTAGTACAACTTTCGGTGTTCATTGGGAAAGCCATGAGGACGGGCTCCTCAGGTGTGCATGCTTCCAACTCATCCATGTTCCACTGTATCATATCAAGCCAGAACTTTACATTCCAACTCCATACCTGCATGTTCTCAGGTGTCTTACGAACTGGTACACGAACGAACTCTTCGTCGTTCTTCCTTATGACAGTACCATTAATCATAAGACCATATACATCACTTGCTTCATACATAAGGTATAAGGCATGGGTGTATAGGTTGGTCTGCATCTTAAGGTTCCATTGATTATGCCACTGCCGACTGTTTTGGCTAGCCGTCTTATGTTCAAGGACCATGATTTGATTCCCGTGCAGAGGGTCTCGAACTATAGCATCAATACGGAAGTGCATATCGCGAGTGGCATCAATAGGTGCAGTGCCCGCTATCTCAGTGTATAATACTTCAAACTTATCATGAGGACCGAAATGTCTTGCGTAGTTGCCAAGCGCTCTGAAAGCGTTCTCAGGTGTCTTGTTGCCATTGTTTATATCATCTTCTGGTGCGAAGTCAGCACGATACATCTCTTCAAATACCTCATATGCCTTTAGTACATCACCTGCACTATAACCATTTAACAAAAGGTATTCCATAGCTTCATGCCACGCACTACCGAATATCAGATGGACATTCTTAGTGTCAGGTCGCCAACCAAGTATGTATTCGTAGAAGTACTTACGAGGACAATCGAGGAAGGTCTGTGTCTTACTTGCATCAATGACCTCCCAACTTTCGTGTGGTGTAAGGTATCCCATTACTTGTTCAACCTCGCTTTCGCACGCTCGAGGATAGTCATTTCTGAACCACCATCTTCATTGAGTTCTTTTGGGTCAGGCTCAGGTTCAGGCTTAGGCTCTTTATTGATTGAGTCTTCAAACTTCTCAATCAAACTAAGAGCATCCATTACCATCTTGGTCTGCTTATCTGTAAGATCATCACCCAACAAGGACGATACGATCTCTTTTGAAACATTTGCTGTCCTTCGTAGGAAAGCCGTTCGTTGGATACCCATGAAAGGTACCTCCTTTATATGCTTTGTTGAAATTTTGGACGAAGCATCATGCAGGACCTCGATACACAACAACGTGAGGTTTGCCTGCCTTTGTTAGCTCTTGGTACTTCACCTTGATACGTTTGGGTCCTATCTCCTTAGCCCGTGTCTTAGGCCACCAGTTAGCACGTTCAACTGCAGTGAGTCCAGACCCGCAACTAAACAACAGTTCAGAGTCAGGCATCTTACAAACAAAACTACCCAGTGAATCCTTAAACTCACCATCTTGTGTTTGCTCCTGGTTGTAATCA
>Ga0233447_1001824_pt1 | contig 16476 bp, 15 predicted proteins | sample SI_124_October20_3_FD_183014 | JGI IMG/M metagenome (GOLD analysis project Ga0233447, IMG submission 183014) | Seawater microbial communities from Saanich Inlet, British Columbia, Canada - SI_124_October2016_135_MG | ecosystem: Environmental > Aquatic > Marine > Inlet | place: Canada: British...
AGGGACTATCCAAAGGCTATAGTCCTATCCGCCATATGTGTAACTGCCGGATACATAATTGGTACAGTCGCGCTTACATTTGTATTAAGTCCAGCTGAAATAGGTGCCGCAAGTGGTATTCTTGCAGATATTACCAAAGTGACCGTTGAAGTAGGTTTTCCTATAGCTGGCCATGTTATTTGTATAATGATCGCTTATGCCTCTGTGGCCGCAAGTTGCATGATCCTTTTTGGAATAACCAGCTTTCTTATTGACGGTAACGGAAAAAAGTTCTTACCAAAGATGATAACTAAAAAAAATAAGGATGATATGGCGCATAATTTAATGATTATACAGGGGGTAATTATCACTATAATAATGTTGGCTACAAGCACTTTTAAAACAGTGGAAGCTATCTATACAGTATTGATTATGGTTGAAACTATTCTCATGTTTGCCCCATATATTATTCTTATTATTGCGTATATTAAGATAAAAAGAAATACTGGGCTTGTTCCTACGTTTTCTGTTCCGGGCAAAAATGTTGGCGCCACAATAGCGGTAGTGTTAGTAACCATTATGTCATTAATAGCTATCCTAATACCAATTTTTACAATTCCGGAAGGAGAAACTATCTTGCACTATGAATTAATGATTTTTGTATTTCCATTAATTCTAGTAGGGCTAGGATGGGCAATAAGCAGTTATGCAATACGGAAAAATAGGAAAATGAACTAAAAAAAACCAAAGAAACGATTATGTATTACCTCTTGAGGTATGCTATTTCTTATGAGATCCATCATGAAAAAGATTTTTTTTCAAATTGTGCTAATTTTTTTTATAGTTTTAGCCAATAAAAACAATTTAATCGCCACTGATGGAGCAAGCGAACAAGGTATAACACAAGATGATTTTTTAGAATTTGCTAAAAGTTGGTTTGACACTATATCAAATGGCTGCGAACCACATAAGCAGGCAGAGTTTTTTATGTTAAGTGCTGATGCGAAGTTGTATCTCTTACAGAATGGGGAGGCGCTAGATTTATATCAACATTACGAGTTTCATAAAAAATTAAAGGGGGAGAAGTTTTATTTAAAGGGGACTCCTATCATAAAACAAATCAGAGTTGATCCGCTATGTGTGCAAGTTAGTTGTATTATTTCTTGGACGGCAGAGCTTCTTGGTTCAACTATAGAAAACCCAAAACGTATCACTTCTCTTGCAGGAGAAGACTGGATTATTCGAAAAGACAAAAACGGTACGATGAAATTTGTTGTTCTTATGAACAAATATCATCAGTTACTACCAGGATCCTGTCAACTTCCTAAAATTTCTTCTCCTTAGACTGAAGCAGAAGCTTTTCTATAATCAAACACTTAGAGTGCAATTGTGAATTTCGAAAAATCGATCGTGGCGAGTAATAATGTATAATGCTGAAGTAATAACAATTAAAAAAGTACAGAAACGGGGTAGGTATTACTATCTATTATGTTCAGGTGGGATTGAACTTAAATTTGATTCCGAAGTATACTTTAAATATAACCTGACCCCAAACAGTGTTTTTAACAGTGATAGGTTTAATGCAATTGTTGACGAAAACAGCTTTAGACTTTGCATGAATTCTGCAATCAGGCTCTTATCTCAAAGAATGCATAGTGCTTATGAAATAAAAACAAAGCTGAAGCAAAAAGGATTTTCTTATTACACTATAAATAGAGTAATTGATGAATCTGCAAAGATAAACCTTTTAAATGATGAACAGTTTACTAAAAACTATGTTGAAGAATTAATATGCCGGGGGCAAGGGAAATATAAAATTATTAATTCGCTCCAGAAACGTGGTATTCCTAAAGAGATGATAGATGAAAATTTACAGAAACTCGATGACCCTGAGTCTGAAGAAAAAAGAGCTCAAGAAGTCGTGAATAAAAAGTTAAAATCTCTTGCATATAAGAAGATCGAACCACGAAACTTAAGGGACAAGCTCATTAGACACCTAATATACAAAGGTTTTAGTTTGGACATTGCCTTTAAAATAATAGATAAGCTAGGCTTGTTTTGATAAAGGTTACAAAAACGTAAGTATTCAGTGAAGTACGTCTATAACCTCAGATTTCCTAAGAGGTTAGGAAATCTGATTATAGGAAAATTGAGAGAATTGTTTTATTCTTCTGGTGCCGATGTTGCCCGCAAGTCAATGCGTTCAGATAATGTCTCTACGTGTATGCCGCCTTCTGAAGCAAGTTCTTCAAAGGATATGTGGTTGTCATCATCTGGAGTTATTATTGGTTTAACCAGTGCACCCTTATTAGTGAGTGCTATGAACAGGCAAAAGTCGCCAACTGCTATGGCGTCAGATTTTATCTTGACAGATACTACGCCTTCGTTATTATCGGCGGATAACATCGTATAGACCTGTATTCGATAATCGACCTGCTCAGGTTCCAAGTCAACTTGCAACTTAGTCCAAGCGCCGGGCGTTAGGACGAATGTTTCTTTAGATTTATCAGTATTCAAAACATAAGACCATTCGATCTTGGTGTTAGGTCTATAAAACACTGACCACAAAGGAGGGGGTTCTTTAAGATTATCAACAATAAAGACAGCACAGTTTACTGCCCTGGGATGAGCATGAAGATAGATAGTGTGTTTAAAAGCTTGAGCAGTAAATGCCATTATGCTTAACGTTGTCGTTATTAGGATTACATAAGTAAGTTTTGATTTCATGTGTTGAGTATTCCTTTCAAATCTTTGATTTAATAGTTTTTAACATGAAGCGAACATACTGTATATATGTGTTAATATATTACTACTACGTATTTATATTTTTTGGAGATATTCACTATGTGCATTAGCTTACTTGGACAGTAATCAATCGTAGCGTTTATATTTATCTATCATTGCTATTGATTTTTCATTGATTTGAGCTATATTTACTCCCATAATTTGCTTTACTTCTTGAGTTGATATTTATGGTGGCTTGATCTTTCCCATATGACATTATAGTTAAACTCGTGCGGAAAGATTTGCGCCGTGTATGGTAGCCTTCAACTTAGCTGAAGAACTAACAGATATTTGATATATTTGGAAAAAAATGACAGAGAAACATCAATATACTGAAGATAAAATAAAAACATTGAGTTCATTGGATCATATTCGGACTCGGCCCGGAATGTATATTGGAAGAATGGGTAATGGAACGCACCCGGATGATGGTATATACGTACTGTTTAAAGAAATTATAGATAACAGTGTTGATGAATTTATTATGGGTGCTGGACGTCGCATTGACATTGAATTCGATGAAGGACAGGTGACAATTAGAGATTATGGGCGCGGTATTCCTTTAGGAAAAGTCATTGACTGTGTCTCGATAATTAATACTGGTGGTAAGTTTAATGATGATATCTTTCAATTTTCTGTAGGGTTAAACGGTGTAGGAACAAAAGCTGTGAACGCGTTGTCCGAATCATTTATTGTTACGTCTCACAGGGAAGGGGAGTTTTTTGAAGCCTGTTTTAATGACGGTAAGCTGGTATCTAAAAATAGTGGTAAAACGATAGAAAAGAATGGTACCAAGGTAGTATTTTCTCCGTCAAGGGAAGTGTTTCACAAATACGCGTTTGATATGGAATATATCAAAAGGCGTTTATGGATGTATGCATATTTAAACAGTGGTTTGTCTCTATATCTTAATGAAGAACGGTTTTTTTCGAAGAACGGTTTGGAGGATCTTATAGATTCAGAGGTTGGGGATGAGAAGTTGTATGATGTTATTTATTATAGGGATAGCACTTTAGAATTTGCATTTTGCCATTCAACAAACTATGGAGAGAACCATTATTCGTTTGTAAACGGACAATATACTAATGACGGCGGAACGCATTTGTCAGCTTTTAGAGAAGGTATACTTAAGGGTGTGAACGAGTATTCTGGAAAATCTTACCAGGGAGCAGATGTACGAGATGGGATAGTTGGTTCAATTGCAGTGAAACTTAAAGAACCGATATTTGAGTCGCAAACAAAAAACAAGCTTGGCAACACTGATGTAAAAGGTTGGATTGTTGGTACTGTAAAACAAGCTGTTGTAGATTATCTACACAAGCATACTGATGATGCTGAAATTTTGCTTGAAAAGATTACTCATAACGAAAAGGTCAGAAGAGAAATACAGGCGGTAAAAAAACAGTCCAAAGAAAAAGCAAAGAGGATGTCTTTAAAAATACCTAAGTTGAAAGACTGTAAATATCATTTAAGTGATAAAGGTGATAAAGGCAAAAATTCCATGTTGTTTTTAACAGAAGGACAGTCTGCTGCAGGTTCAATGGTAAGCTGTAGAGATGTACTTAGACAAGCTATTTTTTCTCTTCGCGGAAAACCTTTAAATTGTTTTGGTGAAACTTTTGAGAAAGTCTACAAAAACGAAGAACTTTATTATATTATGCAGGCTTTAAATGTTGAAGAAGATATTGAATATTTACGTTACGATAAGGTTGTTATTGCGACTGATTCGGACGTGGACGGTCTTCATATTCGTAACTTGCTTATTACTTATTTTTTAACATTTTTTGAACAGTTAGTGTTATCTGGTCATCTTTATATTTTAGAAACGCCACTATTTAGGGTTAGAAACAAAAAGAAAACTATTTACTGTTATGATGAGGAAGAACGTGATAATGCGGTAGCAGAATTGGGTGTTACTACGGGTGTCGAAGTTACACGTTTTAAAGGCTTGGGTGAAATTTCGCCTAAAGAATTTGGGCAGTTCATAGGAGAAAATATTCGGTTGATAAATGTTAATGTTGATTATATGCGTGACGTTCCAGAAATGCTCGAATTTTATATGGGTAAAAATACTTCTGAACGAAGAGATTATATAGTTAAAAATCTGATTTAATTTGAATTGTAAAATTTGTAAAGATTTTGTAATGGATATAGAAAATAATAGTGAAAATACAATAGACGATGCTGTTTTGAATGATGCTGATATGGAAGGAACAGATAAAAATGCTGTTTCAGCCGAATATACAGAAGACAGTGAAGGAATTGAAGATGGAACTGTACTTGCTGTTGCTAAAAATACCAATACGCACCTCAGACGCCTTATAAGTAGCAACTACCTTGAATACGCATCTTACGTTATAAAAGAGCGTGCTATCCCAGATGTTAACGACGGAATGAAGCCTGTACAGAGGCGGATACTGTGGTCCATGTACAAAATGGATGATGGTAAGTTTAATAAAGTTGCAAACATTGTAGGGCATGCCATGCAGTATCATCCGCATGGCGATGCATCTATTTATATGGCTCTGGTACACCTTGGCAATAAAGAATATTTCATAGAAAAGCAGGGTAATTTTGGTAATATTCTAACAGGGGACGCACCCGCTGCAGCTCGTTATATTGAGGCTAGGCTTACACCTCTGGCAAAGGAAGTTCTTTTTAATCCTGATATTACAGACTTTGTAGATTCGTATGACGGCCGTAATAAAGAACCAGTTTTTTTTCCAGCCAAGGTGCCTGCGCTATTGATGACTGGGCAAGAGGGCATAGCGCCTGGAATGACCACTATGATATTGCCTCATAACTTTAAAGAGTTGCTAGAAGCGCAGATTGCAATATTGAGAGATAAACCGTTTGAGCTTTTTCCTGATTTTTTACAAGGTGGAATAATGAATGTTTCCGAGTATGAAGACGGAAACGGAAAGATAACCTTACGGGCCAAAATTGATATAGAAGGCAGAAAGCTTATAGTTCGAGAAATTCCAGCAATGACAACTACAGAAAAGCTGATAGCGTCTGTAGAGAAAGCTGTAAATAAAAATAAAATTAAAATAGCATCAATAAATGATTATACTGGAGAAAATGTTGAAATAGAAATTGTTCCTGCTCGTGGATATAAGCCCGAAAAGACACTGAAGTTGTTATATGCTTACACAGACTGTTCGATGTCTGTATCTTCAAGTTTACTTGTTATAAGGGACAACAGGCCCGTCATTATGACTGTCAGCGATGTATTAAGGTACAATACTGAATGTACTGTGGAATACTTGCGCAGAGAACTACAAATAGAGCTAGACAAGCTAAACGAAAAATACCATGAGAAAACTTTGGAACGGATATTTATTGAAAACCGAATATATAAGAGAATTGAAGAGTGTTTAACCTATAAGTTGGTGCTTGACGAAGTTCGCAAAGGCTTGAACGAATTTAAAGATCTATTAAAAAGAGAAGTGACAGACAAAGATATTGAGCGTCTTCTTGCAATACCTATCAGGCGTATTTCTCGGTTTGATATGAACAAAAACAAAAAAGATATCGAAGATATTCTTAAGGCAATAGCAAAAACAGAGAAAAACCTTGGGGCAATAGTGCGTTATGCTATTAAATATATAAAAAGTCTAATTGAACGATTTGCTGTTAATTTTTCACGTCGGACAGAGATAGAAGAATTTGAGGAAGTTGATAAACGTGCTGCTGCATTAAATAACATAAAGGTTGGATGGGATAGAAAGGGGTGTTACATCGGAACTTCCATTAGAAGTGATGATATATTGACTTGCAACGAATTTGATTATTTGCACTGTATTGAGAAAAAAGGTAAGTTTAAAATAATCAATATACCTCAGAAAATGTATGTTGGCAGATTGTATTATTTTAATAAATACATTAAAGATAATGTTTTCTCTATTGTATATAAGGATAAAAAGAAAAACGTTTATTATACAAAACGTTGTGTCGTAGATAAGTTTATAAAAGATAAAGAATATCAGATTATTCCAAAAGATTGCCAACTTGAACTCATTACTACCCGAGAAAGGTCTTTGTATGAATGTGTTTTGGAAAAAACTGGCAAACAAATCATTGGTTCTCTTGATTTAGATTTTTCAAAAGTCCAAATGCGCAGTCCTGGAGCCAGAGGATTCCGTTTTACCGATAGGAAAATACTTAAATTTCGTTTTAAAGGACAGGTTGAAGAGACTGTACCACCAGATGAACCACCGGATGATGATAATATTGCGAAACCTGATAGTAACAATACTCTATTAGGCAGTAATACTAACGTACAAGCAAATACTCCTTTAATTGAAGCCCTTAACGTTGAGGTTCAACAGGAGGATCCAAAAGTTGTTGTACCTGTTGATGAAGAGCAAAACAAAGAAATACCATCAGAAAATGATGTGACAGAAGAAAAACAGGCCAAGCCGGAACAATCTCCTAAACCCGTACCCAAAAAAACTTCTAGAATTAGCAAAAAGCCTGTGAAACAGTCTAATGATGAACCTTCTGAAGAAAACACTGTTCCAGAAATAAATAATTCGAAAGTCGATGAAAAAATAAAAATAAAACCAAAATCAAAACCAGCGAAAAACTCTGCGAGTTCTAAGCCGGTTATGAACCTTCAGCCCGAATCAACCAATGATCTTGCCGAAAACGACGATTCAAATAATGACCAAGACTGGGGCATAATCCAGCCAGATTTAGGATTTTAGATTCTTGAAATAGTGTTTATATTTATCAGATTTAGGGGCTGAACTTTTGAAAAAATTATATGCGATACTCATTTTTTTATGTACGTTTCAAACAATGATGGCTATTGTGTTAAAAGATGGTTTTGATTCATCAAAAAGTGCGCGATTGGCTGTGAAAAATCCTAATGTTGCATTTGTAGCTAAATCTGGTATATATTTAACCTGTGAATATGAGCCTCACCCAGATGCTATGGGTAGGGAATTAAAAGAAAAAGCTTTTACCTTTGATAATAGTCTGGGAGGAGAATATCAAGGACTCATAGCACTAGGTGATAGTGGCGGACCTCTAATAACAAAAGAAGGACTTGTGGGGATAGCTCATGGTGTTTATGGACTTGGAAGAGGAACAGGTGAGGCAGGAAGTGTAGACGGGGATGTAGAAACGATGTTCCTTTCTCCTTCTCAATACTGGATAGATATAGCGCCTCATCTTAATTGGATTAGAACGGTTTTAGCAGGTATATAAATTTTAATTATTTTTTTATAGATTTTTATTCGTTATATTTCTTCCAAAATTCTTTAGCTTTAGAACATTCACCTCTATATGATTTATTTATCCAATATTTGGCTTTCTGAGTATTTGCCAATGTTTCTTCACCGTTATGGTACATGTCTCCAATCATGATTTGTAGATAAATCTATTATTTTTCCCTCGTAACGAATGTATAATGTTTACAATAATATATACAAAAAGTCCAGCAATTATTGCTAGAATTGGTGCTACAATTATGGTGCCTAATAGATAATCTCCAACTCTGTTTAGAAATTGATATCCGAGGGTGTGTAGATTGAATTTCGTAAGAAATTTTCCGTTTAATGCAAAATATCCTGCTTCAACACAAATTGCAGGTACGACAGGCGGCATGCAGAAATGTTGCATGTTAAATGCCATTATTCTGTTTAGTTTTAATCGTGTGGCGCAAAAAAGAATTGCTATGCTATGCACGGCAAAGAGGGGGAGGGTGCCTAGAAAAACTCCCAGCATTGCTGCTAAGGCCAGTTCTTTGGCTGATATTCTTTCTTTTATTAATTCTTTAAGTGTTTTAATAGGCTTGAAAAAGAAATCATACAATTTTTCTTTATGAGACTTTCCGTATAAGATTTTATGAGGAATAGGAATAAAATTTCTGAGAACCAGTTTTGAATAAGTTTTTGAAATTCTTATGTTATCAAACAGGAGATTAAAGTGTGATGCTTTCTTTGTTGCTTCTGAGTAATGAACTGAAATATCAACAGATTCAAGTGGCAACCCTGCCCATACTGCTTTTGCCAACACTTCAATTTCAAAATTATATCCGGTTTCATTCAGCTTTAGTTTTAATAGTGCATCTACAGGATAAGAACGAAAACCACTTTGTGAATCGGGTACCGTTGTTCCACAAGCAACTTTGAGCCAAAAATTTGAAAATTTTCTGCCAAAACGGCTTTTGGTTGGCACATCTGTGCCAGAGAAGTTTCTTGTTCCGACAATAATCGAAAGAGGATTTTTTTTAACTTGAGTAATGAATTTAGGTATCTCTGAGGGGGTATGTTGTCCATCAGCATCAATAGTAATAATGTGTGTATAATTGTTGCCAGACGCCCATTTTGCTGCTGTTAGTATTGCAGAGCCTTTTCCTTTGTTCGTTAGGTGTTCAACTTTAAACACAGGAAGGCCTTCTATTATTGTTTTAGTTTTGTCCGTGCTGCCGTCATTAATGACTAGGACATTATAACCGGTTTTCACAGCCTTGGAAGCTACGTCTACTATTGTATTAGCGTTGTTGTATGTAGGTATGACAAGTAGTATTTTTAGTATTATGTTATTGTCAATATTCATATTTGTTTTGGGCATATACTTGCCACGATCGGTTATTCGAAATCTTGCACTGCCTTCTAAGTGTTAAATTATTCTATTATTTTGTCATACAGGCGGCAAGTATATTATTAGTAAGTTCTCAATTCCCAATAATTTGAAAATTGGCAACTAGTAAAGATGAAAGTTCGTTTTTTAAAAATCTCTGATTTTTGAAAAATAACATACATACTCAAGCGAACCCAAAAACTATAGAAGATTGTAATACAAAAAGCAATATGTTTTTAAAATTAAAAACTCTAAAAATGAGACGGCTTGAGTATATTAAGGCTTACATCTATTTAATTTAAGAGTATAGGAATTTGCTCTTTAACTTATTGATATAGAAAGAGATTGCATTGCTAATCAAAATAAAAAAATAAAACAAGTTTAACTTGATACTTTAAAGACTGTTTAAAATTTTGAAAAATCGATTATGACGAGTATATATTATTAGAGTTATACTCAAACCATTCCATTTTTAGAATCTTTATATAGATCTATACATTGTTTTTTTGGGTAGAGTCAACTATTATTCAACATAATGTTTGAGTATATGTATATTTTTTGAATAGATGTTTCAAAAAATGAAGTTTTGAACATAGACGAGTATAAAAACGAACTTTCATCTTCATAAAAAACAAGTTGTAAGCAATAAAAAAGGGAGAGTTAAAAGTGAATAGCAAAAAATTCTATGTATCCTGTGTTATTGTGGCAGTTATAATAGTGTTATTGTATCTTTAATTATGAAAAGTATGACAGGATATGGTTATTGTGAGTCTGATACTATTGATGGCATCGGTATTAGTGTTGAGATAAGGTCTGTTAACAGAAAGCAACTTGACATTAAAATCAGTCTGCCAGGAGAGCTATTGGGGCAAGAGCTTAGCGCTAGAAAACTGATCTCATCGCGTATCAGTCGTGGCAGTGTTTATGTAAAAGTTGAAATAAAACTGAACGAGACAATTTTAAATAAAACAATAAAAATAAATGATGCTCTGATAAATATTTATCTTGAAAAAACCGAAAAAATTAAGAACAGTCTTGGTATATCAGGAGAATTAGAAATAAAAGATGTACTTGGTTTTCCGGGAGTGATTGAAGAAGTCGAACCTGATGTTGTTTCAGGAGATTTGACTATAATGTTGCACCAAACCATTGAAAAAGCTTTAGCAAACTTAAATAATTCCAGAGAAGAAGAAGGCCTTTTTCTCAAAAGAGATATTCTAAAACGAATAAAAATACTGAAAACACTAATAGATGAAATTGAACCCTTGGCAGATAAGCTTCCAGAATACTATAAAGCTAAACTGCAAAAAAGACTTGCAGAAGAAAATGTCCTTATTATGCCTAAACTGGATAGTTCTTCAGAATTGCAAACAAAACCTTTACAGATACTCCAACAACCATTGCAACCTCAAAACGAAAAAACAAGCAGGCTTGGTCATATAGATGATGATAGATTGCTGAGAGAAATAGTTATTTATTCGGATAAGTACGACGTGAGCGAAGAGATAACTCGCCTAAAAAGTCATTTTATTCAATTCAATAACATACTTGAAACGAAAGATAGGCCTATTGGCAGAAATCTTGACTTTTTAACACAAGAAATTCAGCGTGAAATTAATACTCTTGGTGTTAAAGCGGCCAGTACTGATGTTTCTCCCAAAATTTTATTATTCAAAACAGAAGCAGAAAAAATAAGAGAACAAATACAGAATATAGAATAAATAGATAGTATAGGGATTTGCTCTGAAACTGCTTATAGACAACAGCTCTATACTTCCCGTTAAACGAAAAATAATAAAGTAAGTTTAACTTGATCATTTCTGGTAAGGGGGGTGATTCGACATTTCTTTCCACGGCAATACTTTCAATTATCTTATTAATTTGTAGTATTTTTCGAAATGATTGATCTAAATTATCTATCTGCGATAGAAATTTAGCAAACTCATCTCGATTGACGTCTGAATTTTTTATTTAAAATAATGTACAAAAAACCAACAAAATGAATGGGAGGAGTAAATGAGAAGAAACATTCTATCTTTGGTAACGGTTGCCATTGTCGTAATGACGTTGCAACAAAGCATACAAGCACGTCCGTTTTCTGTATATCTTGATAACGAGCATGGTACAGAGAAAGTAAGATTTAAAATCGAAAACTCAACTTACACAGATCAGGAGATGAAATGGGAGCGTGCAGCTTTGTCTCCTGCTGCTTTAGGCATGGGACATGTTAAATATAAGTACATAAGAGGTTATTCGTCTGACCATGTTAAACATTACGGTGATGAATGTGTGGTAGAAATGGACCCAGGAACAAGAGAACATCTAAGTATAGCAGACTTCGTACCAGAGAACTATATGCTAAGGATATCGTTTGATATATGGCAGGAATGGCCAAGAGATAAATGGATAAAGATTGGAGAATGGTCAAGGAATAAATGGATGCAGGATGGAAGATGGCAGAAGGGTGAATGGAAAGGGGAATATACAAAGTTGTTTATTGGTCGTTATCCTGCTGACATGGAGCAAATTATTTTTCGCTTAGATGATAGACATTGGATTATGTCTTGGCAAATACAAGAACGTGGGGGTGAAGAGTTAACTATGCTTTATAAGGCAGAGGGGATAACTCCGAAAGAAGCTGCACGCTTAAAAGAGAAATGGAGGCGTAGCAAAAAAGGTAGAAGAGTGTAAGAAGTTACTTTAAGTTATAGAGATAAGCCTTTCTGGGATTGTGCAGCCCTACGACTGCTGAAATTAAAGAGAAAAAACTCTACTGAACGAATTGCTTGTTGACTGTAACGCAATGAAAACTGATATTGCAGAGATTAGTACGAAGATCACAGATTTTATTACTTTCAAATTATAAAAGGCAACAAGTGAAAAAATATAAGAATCTATTGCTGTTACTAAGTATCTTGCTTCTATCACTTGGACAACTTAGTTGTGAGGAAAAATTCATTTACACTACAGGAGAAAAGAGTAAAAACTCACCTCCTTTTATTCAATCAGTAAAAAATAATGATGTAGACAGAGTTAAAGTGTTGTTATCGCAGAATATAAATATTAACCAGCGTGATAATAGCGGAAATTCTGCATTAATTTATTCTGTCGTAAACGGCAATATCAAAATGTTGAAATTACTGTTATATGATGGTTGCAACGTTGACGCGGCAAATAACATTGGTAATACTCCATTAATGTATGCATCTGCTATTGGTCATCCTGATCTAATTGAGCTTTTGCTGAACAATGGAGCAGATATCCATGCTAAAAACAAAGGAGGTAACACTGCTTTGTTAGTTGCGGCTTCTACAGGAAATGATAAATCTGCAATATTGCTATTGAATCATGGTGCTGATATTAATGGCAAAAATATCAAGGGTAATACAGCATATGCTGAAGCGATTTCTTGGAATAATAAAATAACGGCAAGACGTATAGAAAACTATGCGAAACACCACAATATATTTTTAGTAAAGTAATAGGTAATATATGTCAAAAAAAGTCTTTTCTTTTATTGCTTTGACAGTAATTTTTTTTTTAATATCACATTATATCATTCTTTTTTCTCATGAATGGACTCATGGAAGCCTTGCCTATTTGTTCGGTTATAAACCAAATCCGTTTTGTATTCAATATGGTATAAATTCATGGACTGATATTTTTTTGTTTCCTAAGATAGACGAAGCTGTGCAATATTCATATTTATATTTTATCGGTCATCCATATGAGGCTGGTATAATTGCAATAACGCCTCCATTGCTAGTAAACGGAGGTCAATATTTAATATGTATGTACCTTTTGTCTCGTCCATGGATACAGAAAAGTCATTGGACATTCTACTTCATTTTTTGGCTAGCAATTATGGCCCTTGGTAACTGGTACGATTATATCCCGATTAGAGCATTTGCTTATACAGGTGATGTTGGTAACTTTAATCACACCTTTGGCATTTCACCTTGGTGGATATATATAATTGGAACATATATTGTGATATTTTTCTTGTGGCATTTTTTAAAAATTCAACTGCCGAGACTTTTTAGAATTATGGGAATAAAAAATAATTTTAGCCGAGTATTGTTGCTTTTTATTGTTCTTTCTACAATCTTTTTTCTTTTTGGAGGGACAGGTTTAAACAATAATAGCATTTGCCAAATTATGAGTTGGTCATCTATTTCGCTTATACCTATTTTAATGTTTGCTCTGTCTCCTAGATTTCTTTTGCGTAAGGATTCACACCAAAACAATCTGTGAACTTCTTTTAGCATTTATTAGCGCTCATTAGTGGTAGCTAAGCATTTTATCTTATACGAATAGAGAAGTGCGGCAGGACGAAAGTTGGTGGTGCAAAGCCTTTTTAGCTTTACGTGAAATAAAGTTACTCAATACCAGAGGAGTGCGGGTAGAAGTGTTAGCAAGGTAAATATAATAAGTACAAGGATGCCAGATATCAATGTAGGTTTAATCCTTTTATAGTTCTTTCTTTTTTTGATTTTGTAGAGTGCCATAAGAAGAACTATTATACCTATTCCGATACCTGAACTGGGTTGTGCTATATTTTGTAAATTGTCAAATATCCAGGGTGGGACGATTAAAATTAGTGCTAATATTACAGTTAAAATAGGTAAACCTATTTTTCTAGGAGGTGTTATACTTAAGTTTGTATCGGTATTTTCGCTATAATTTTGACAAGTAGGCTGTTTTTGGTATAGTGTAGCTTTGGTGTTTAGTGTTTTTGTATGAGTTGAAGTACATTGATTGTTGACATTTCGGATGAAATATTGTTTTAGCTGACCTATTGGCTTAAATACAGGTTTGCATTTTTCTGATCTTTCATTAAAAAAGAATGGAATATAAACGGCAGTTAGCCAGATGTAGAGCGATGGGGCAAAGAAACTGGTAAAGGAAAAGTACTTACCACCACCGCTTATAAGTTCGGGTAAAAAGCAAGCCAGAAGTACAATTACTGAAACTATAGCATAATACCTTGGCTTTATTTTACAGCATATGAGCTTATAAAAGCGATTTTTCTTTTTACAAAAAAATAGCGCAAAACCCGATGCTAAAAAACCAATTCCCATTCCAGTAAAGACATCACTCAGCCAATGCCAGTTGTCATAGGTGCGAAGAAATCCTACTGCAGGAGTTAGTATAATTGCGCCTGGAATGAACATGTTTGATTCTGCTGCCATAGGAGGGAAAAATGCAGCAGCAGTCGCTGTATCACCACTTGGAAAAGAGTGATTATTTTTTTCATTTGGGCGTTCTCGGCCAGCAACAGGCTTTAACACGTTTACTATTATGCCCATTACTATTAATGAAACGGCAATACGATAAGCAAGTTTTTTGTATCCGTATGCTGCAAATATTAATGCTAGAATAGCGGCAATGCCACCATTACCGAAAACTCTTATCAGACCAAGAAAAATTTCCAGTGATCCAATGTCTAAAAATCTATGGGTAGTGATAAATTCTTTATACTGATAGTCCCAGGGATGGATTATAGCGGCACAAATAAACAATGCTACTGCGATTATATAGTAAAATAGCGGTTTGGCAAATAGCCGTTTTTTAGTTCTGTTTATACTTGTCGTGGTCATATAGAAATGCCTAGATTTATTTGTGCGGAAGGACTTCCGCACAAATAAATCTATTAACTTTTATCAATTTTTCAAATGCAATATGTGGGTTAAAACATAGTACAGCAGTATTTGGAATATTTTTTTAAGAGGAATGATTCAAAAAAAACAAAAAATGTCGAATAGCTTATTGACTTTAATCTCAGAATCCCTTATAAAATTAATTATAGACAATTTTAAACGTAGAAGAATTTTATGTAGACTAAATCTGGTTCCTTTTCATTTTGAGTGGGTAAGTTGACAAAATCACATATCATAAAACTGGTTTTCTTTTGAAAAATCCCCTTCACCAAGCTCATTGGGGGGATTTTTCAAGAGAAAAACAGTGGCCACAATTTGGATATTACCCACTCGATTTGAGAAAGAGTCCTAAATTTTTACTGGAGGTATAGTAAAATGTTGAATTTACATCGCATTTTCTTATTTACGATACTAATTTTATCCCTGCTGACTCCTGCTATATTGCCAGCAAAAACGTGGTATGTATATCACTTCTATAACGATTGCGACAAAAACACTAAGGATAAAGATAAATTGACTTTTGTTGTGTTTTGGCGCAAGAAAGATAGTAATGACACCTATATGTATGATTTGCATCCAGGGGAAGACGTGGAATATGGGCCTTATAGAGAAGCCAAGTTTTATAAGTTCTATATTGAAACTTATCAGAAAAAAGTTAGTAGATCTGAATGGGCTGAGTTTGACTCAGAGGTTAACACAAAGGAAGAGACCCGGTCTTTCCCTAATGGTGATGGAGATGACGCGCAAACGATTTTTTGGTATCAACACAACTATACAACAAGTACTCACTGGTATAATAGTGATAAAACTAAACATTTTCATGTTCATATACAAAATTGGGTGCCGGCCTTGATTCCCATTTTGAAGCCTGCAATCGGAGCATTATAAACGTCTGGACATGTTTGTTGCATGGAATTTTTCACTTTGGTATGCTTACCATACTGTAAGTGTGCATCAAAAATTGGACGCATTCCTCAAAATTCAGCTTCGTAAAAGTTAAATTTTAAATATAATTATTGTATCACATTTGTCTTTTTAATATAAGCTTTTAAAATGCCCATTCTCAATCCGTTGGTTGTTACATGAAACTTGTCTGAAGCCCCCAGGAGTTTTAGAAGTGTATATAATGCATATATCCCAGTATGTATGAATTCTGCTCTTTCATGTTCCAAACCTAGCAGGGGTCTTCTATTCTCGAGAGACATTTTTTTCAATTGTTTGGCGATAACACCGGTATTGGCTATCGAGCATACCATTTTGTTGATTTGATCCCTGTCGTTATATTTTTGTTTTGAATAAATGGATGCCAGTGTTGTAGCATTGCCACCGCAGCATATAATAGTTGGCTGTCTTCCATCAAGCCAGGTTTTGACTTCCTCTATGGCTCTTGTACTAACTTCTTTAATATGTTTTTTTAGAGGGTTTCGTATTCTACTTAAGAAGTTATTTTGAGTTTTAAATT
>Ga0233447_1001826_pt1 | contig 16463 bp, 17 predicted proteins | sample SI_124_October20_3_FD_183014 | JGI IMG/M metagenome (GOLD analysis project Ga0233447, IMG submission 183014) | Seawater microbial communities from Saanich Inlet, British Columbia, Canada - SI_124_October2016_135_MG | ecosystem: Environmental > Aquatic > Marine > Inlet | place: Canada: British...
CAATTCCTGTTGTACTTGTAGAAACAATGGAACTGAAAAAAGGAGAAGAACTGGAATGGATACTGGAAGAAAAAAGTCATTTGCTTTTACGAAGATGCAAGAAGAAAAAAATAAGAAAAATTGCAGTGTAATCACATGTTCCTCTATTTTACTATTTGTGAAAATAGTAAAATAGATATAGATTTGATCGTGCGGAAAGACTTCCGCCGAGCAAATCTAGGTTGATAAATATTATTGCAAAAAATTGCTCGTATGATAGCCGTACTAGGAATTTTTTTGAACAGGAATCAACTGAAATAATGAGAGCTTTAAGCTTTATTAATGCTTAACTTGACGCATATGCCCTCTGGGATGCCTGTGTTAGTAATTTAGAGCTTTGTATCCATTTCAATAACGCTAATGGCGCTGCATTTGCTTGTTTCATGGACAATGAGTTTAGTTAATCGGTAGTTCTTTCCTTTTAACAGTTTTGGAGCAATTTCTTCAATAATTTTTTTTGATATATTTTCAACAGTAGGATTGAAGGAGGTAATTACAATAGAATTATCAAGCTCCTTTAATTGGTTTGCTATAGGATCTTTATGAAAAATCATCAATCTGTGATCCCAGTTTTTATCGAGCCAGCCTGCTAAGATATCTTTAACCTCTGAAAAATCAGCAACCATCCCCGACTCATTAAGTCCATTAGAAGAGCAAAAAAATTCAAACTTATAAGAATGTCCATGAAGATTTTTACATTTTCCCACATGCCTATACAGCCTATGGGCAATATGTATTTCGTGTTTCAAAGCAATAGTATTCATATTCCTATTATCCCTTATATGATGTTGAGAAATTCTGCTCTCGTTTTTTCGTTGTTTTTTAAAACCCCTCTCATAACACTAGTTTTCATAAGGGATGAACTGTCTTTTACACCTCTCAATGTGGTGCAGGTGTGTGTCATTTTCATTATCACGCCGATTCCCTTAGGGTGTATCAGGCTTTCTATTTTGTCTGCTATTTGAACTATGGCCTCTTCCTGTATTTGTGGTCTAGAAAGAATCCAGTGCACAAGCCTATGAAACTTGGACAAACCAATTAAGATAGAGCCTGGTATTACTCCAATCCATAATTTTCCGATAATAGGAGCAAAATGATGTGCACAAGTTGAATTTACTTGTATTGGGCCAACGATATATAATTCGTCCAGCTCTTTTGTGTTAGGGAAAACTGTGATATCAGGTTGCGGTAGAAATCTTCCCGAAAATATTTCATTAATAAACATTCTTGTAAGCCGATCTGATGTTCCCTGGATATTATGGTCATTTTGAGTATCAAAAGTTAACGAATTTAGCAATGTTGATACATTTTGCTCTACTTCAATTTTCAAGGCATTTAATTCATCAGAACAGATATAATCAGAAATATTTTCATTGGCCAAGTTCTTGATATTTTTGTCTTCTAATCTTTGCTTAATAATTTCTGACATTTTTTTTTCTTTCATAATTATATATTCCTTAAATTAGTGATATATCGTTATATTTAGTATTGTAGATATCATTTTTTTATATATCTCCTTAATATTTCAGAAAGAAAACTTGAGTGCTTTGAAAAAACTTCCTGTACAATCTTTGGATAAACCTGACATTGCCCTGTCACAAAGGCTGCTTATATTTCTCATTATATCTAATAACCTTTTGGATCGCAACATTGTTTTCGAAAATTATCAAAAAACCATATATTCTTATATAGTTGCTGTATCTACAGGGATTTATCTCATGTTTTCTGGGAGTATACCTATCTTTTGGTCTAAAGAGTCAGTTCTCTTATTTGATTTTGAATATCCTCTCCTAAAACTCTAAACATTTCTTGATTTGAACTATTATGTTCTATAAAAATAACTCAAAAAAACAGTTATCAAGTATTTCAATTTGCAAAGTACATATTATAATAATACAATTGCATTTGGAATTTCTTTCATCTGGCATTTATACAGACGTGCCTGTTCTTATTTCGAAAGGCAATATTTTTCAATTGTATAGAAATTTACTTTTTAATAGGCTATTCGTACATCTAAAGACTTGTTGGTAAAGACAAGGATATATTTTCTAGTCAAGATGGAAAGTAAAAAATAAGTTCCGTTGAATAACTGGGAAATTTAATTTGTTATAATGAAGCGGCAAAACAGGATATATATTTCTTTTGATTATATTTTAGGAGATTATTCATTTATTATGTTATATGGGAAAAATAAGTTAAGTGGAATTAGTAACACTATAAATTTAATAATAAATAAAATTAACGCTAGACTACTTTCTAGTGTCATCCTAAAATATTCTTCCCAAAATATGCCTGATGCCCTTCTTTTTGAAAGGAAAGGCGGCATACATGGAACCTTTGCTCTTCGATATAGACTCTGAATCTGAAAAATTTACAGCAGAAAGCAGAGTAGAGTATGCAGACAGACCTTTAGCAGCAAAGCTAAGACCCTCTTCATTTGATGAGTTTGTTGGTCAAAAACATCTTCTTGAAAAAGGTTGTCTTTTAAGAAAAGCAATAGACAGCGATTCTTTCTCTTCAATAGTTCTTTTTGGTCCTCCTGGAGTAGGAAAGACCAGTTTAGCTGAGTTGATAGCCAAATTGACTGATGCAGAATTTATTAGGTTGTCAGGAGTAGTTTCGAAAGTATCTGACCTCAGAAAAGAAATAGCATCTGCTATTACTAGAAGAAGCGCACTCAATAAAAAGACTATCGTTTTTGTCGATGAAATCCATAGATTTAATCGAGCACAGCAGGATTCATTACTACCTGATATTGAAAATGGTAACATACGATTTATTGGTGCTACTACACAAAATCCACATTTTTTTGTTATTTCACCTCTATTATCACGTTCTCTTGTATTTAGGCTAGAGCCTCTTTCACAAGGTGATATTAAGATATTACTTACCCGTGCGGTAAATGATTTTCGTAGTTTTGGCGACAGAAAAGTGAAATTAACTTCGGAAACGTTAGATTTTTGGTCTGAAGTATGTGAAGGCGATGCCAGGCGTGCACTGAATGCCTTGGAAATAGCAGTTTTAACGGCAACACCAAATGCTAATGGAAAAACTGTTATTAGTTTATCTGATGCTGAAGCTTCTATACAACAGAAATCTATCAATTATGGTGATGATGAACATTATGATACAATTAGTGCTTTTATAAAAAGTATGAGAGGTAGTGATCCTGATGCAGCATTGTATTGGCTTGCCAGAATGTTGAAATCGGGAGAAGATACAATGTTTATTGCCAGGAGGATAGTGATTTTTGCGTCAGAAGATATTGGTAACGCTGACCCAAGAGCAATTGAAGTAGCTGTTTCGATAATGAAAGCCGTTGAAATGATTGGAATGCCGGAAGCACGCATTTTGCTTGCACAGGCGGTAACATATTGTGCAACAGCACCTAAGAGTAACGCTGCTTATGCCGGTATTAGTGAAGCTATGAAGGATGTAGAGGACAACAGAATACAGCCAGTACCTGTTTATTTGAAGTCTGCTTATTGTACTAGTACTGGAGAAAAAAATGATGAAAAATACAAGTACCCTCATAACTACAAAGAGAATTATGTAAAGCAAAGTTATATGGGGGTTTCGAAAGAATACTACAGGCCTGTTGCAATAGGGTATGAACAAAAAATCAAAGAAAGGTTAAAATATTGGAGAAGTTTGGGGTCGAAAAGTTTAACTTCTATTAACCCTGAATAATTAAATTTACTTTTTAGGTATACTCGACGTGACCATAATTGGCACTTTTAAAGCTTGAGTTTTAAGCTCAAAATGTGGCAAAGCGAAGCGATTATTCATTATCTCTTGAGGTATATGAATGCGGTACAACGGTTTATTATATTTTTTAACAACAATATGAACGTGATTAACGAACTTAAAGGAGTTTGAATATGTATGTGTATATTATTTATTTTGGATTGATTGTTCTGGCCTTTGCTGCAGGGGTAGCTATATTTTGGATTGTTTCAAGTTCAAGAAGAGACTCTGCTGTCGTGGAGGCTTCAAGGATACGTGAAGATGCTAAAAAAGAAGCTGAACATATTTTGCGCGAAGCTAAAGTTTCTTCTAAAAGTGAAATTCTTAAGCTAAAAGAAGATTTTGAAACGGGAACACGTGACAGGCGAAAAGAATTGAATAAACTTGAACAGCGTTTGGATGTCAGGGAAGAAAACCTTGATAAAAAATTTGATGTTTTGGATGCAAGATATGAGGTAATTGAACGCAAAGAAAAGGACCTAACGAAACAAAAAGAACGGACTGACGCAAAAGAAGAAGAGCTGCAAAGCAAAATTTCAAAACAAATAGAAGAACTTCAGAGAATAGCAGAGCTAGATAGAGAAAGTGCAAGAGAAATTCTATTTAAAAAACTGGAAAATGAATTAACACATGAAGCTGGATTGCTAATTCGTGAAATCCAGGAAAGGACAGAAGAAAAGGCTGAGCATGAAGCTCAAAGAATACTAGTTACTGCAATACAGCGTTATTCATCTGAATGTACCTATGAACGTACTGCTGCTACGATTCCTTTGCCAGGCGATGAAATGAAAGGTAGAATTATAGGCAGAGATGGTAGGAATATTAGAGCTTTAGAATCTGTTACTGGAGTGAATATTCTTATCGATGATACGCCTGAAGCAGTGGTCATTTCCTGTTTCGACCCTGTAAGAAAAGAAATAGGACGTATTGTTTTGGAACGTTTAATAGCAGATGGCAGAATACATCCGACCAGAGTCGAAGAAATTACGAAAAAAGTAAGAAAAGAAATAGACAAAGATATTATGAGTGCTGGTAGTAGTGCTGTTCTTGATGTTGGGGTTCAAGGCATTTCTCAACAGCTCATTAAACTAATTGGACGTCTAAAGTTTAGATATAGTTTTTCGCAAAATGTCTTGAAACATTCTCTTGAAACAGCTTACTTCATGGGCATGATTGCTGCTGAATTAGGATTAGATGAACAGAAGGCTAAGCGTATCGGGCTTTTGCATGATATAGGAAAAGGTGTTGACCACGAAATAGAGGGGACACATGCAGCAATAGGTGCAGAAATATTGCGGAAACATGGTGAAGACCCTGAAGTAATTAATGCAGTAGCGGCACATCATGAGGAAGTTGATCCTATAAGTCCATATGGTATATTAATCAATGCCTGCGACACATTAAGTGCATCTAGACCAGGTGCTCGCAGTGAAACAACAGAGTTATATTTGAAAAGACTTAATCAACTCGAAGATATAGCTGGCGGATTCGAAGGTGTTGAGTCATGTTTTGCGTTACAGGCAGGCCGTGAAATACGTGTTATTGTTGAACCAAATAAAATATCAGATGAAACAGCGCATGCTCTTGCACGCAATATTTGTCTGAAGGTTGAAAAAGATATGAATTATCCTGGGAAAATTCAGGTAACAGTAATAAGAGAAACTCGTTCTATTGAGTATGCTAAATGAACTTACTTTTTATTGGTGACATCGTTGGTAAAGGTGGACGAAGAGCTGTCAAAAAGCTTGTGCCAGAATTACGTAAACAATATAATTGTTCGTTTTGTGTTGCTAATGGCGAAAACATGGCTGCTGGTTCAGGTATAAACGAGAAATGTATCAAAGATATCCCTGAAGGTATAATAGATGTCATAACTCTTGGCGATCATGCGTGGGCACAAAAAAGTTTTCAAAATGAAATCAATAGACTAAAAAATGTTATTCGCCCTGCCAATGTTAACCCTGCACAGCCTGGAAAAGGTTATGGAGTTTTCCGTGTTCCGGCTGCAGGTGAAGTAGCTGTTATTAACCTGATAGGCAATGTTTTTATGAAACAGGCAGCGCTATGTCCTTTTATAGAAGTGGAAAAAATAATAGAATCTTTGCCTCCAACCGTAAAATGTATATTTGTTGATTTTCATGCTGAAGCAACTAGCGAAAAACTTGCGATGGGACGTTTTTTAGATGGGAAAGTAACAGCAGTTCTTGGTACTCATTCTCATGTGCAGACAGCCGATCCCGAAATCTTGCCTGGAGGTACAGCCTATTTGACAGATTTGGGCATGGTGGGAGGACACGAGTCAATTTTGGGTAGAGAAATAAAAGATGTGTTATATAAATTTACAACAGGTATGCCCAACAGACTTGAAGTAGTAGAAAAAGGAATTATACGTCTTGATGGTGCCGTTATTTCCTATGATTTAACAACAGGGCGTGCTAAAAAAATCGTCACCATCTCAGAAAAAACATGTATATAACTGAGGTCTAAGGTCGGTAATCTGAAGTTTACTTTTATTTTTTCATAGCGGGAAAGAAAATTAGAATGCGATGTCCAAAGTGTAATTTTGTTGGTGACAAAGTTGTTGATTCTAGAACTGCTAAAGAAGGTGTAGCCGTTAGAAGAAGGAGAGAATGCTTAGATTGTGGCTATAGGTTTACTACTTATGAAGAAGTAATTCAATCTGAGTTGAGTGTAATAAAACGAAATAGCAGTAGAGTTGAATTTGAACGTTCAAAATTAAAAAAAGGCATAGGAAATGCTTGCTGGAAACGGCCAATAGACGAAGAGAAAATAGATCAAATTGTAGAAAAAGTTACAATGAGCCTCCAGTATGATTTTGAAGGAGAAGTTTCTTCTCTGGAAATAGGCCGTCGTGTAATGGATGAATTAAAAGAACTTGATGAAGTGGCCTATGTTCGTTTTGCTTCAGTTTATCGAGAGTTTAAAGATATTGATCAGTTTATAGAAGAGATACGGTTGTTGAATAAAAAGAATAAATAAAGGTTGTTTACTATGATATGTCTTAGCTCTTCTGCTGTTATGATAATGGCAAATGACGGGACAAAAAAGAGCTTTGAAGCAGAGGAACTTCAGTCTCGTTTAATTCGCAGTTGCCTGGCTTCGGGCATTAAAGACTATTGGCTTGCTGAAGACCTTACAAATGCAGTTGAGAACGCTTTGATATTTCAGTCTAATAGCGGCATTGTTTTCTCGGAATCCGAAATTAACTCTTTTTTGGTAAAACTTCTTGAAGATGCTGGTTACCCTAATGTAGCTGAAAATTTCCGAGACAAAAACAAAGCTATAACAGAAAATATTACGTTGTCATATAATGCGGTAAAAAAGTTATTTAAAACTCAACTTGGTCTTGAGGGGGATGATTTAACGAATTTATCAGAAAAAGTTTTAAATGCATGTGATTCTTTGTCAGTGTCATCAGCTTCACCTTCACTTCTTTTAGAGCTAGCAAGGCATTACAAAAAATTTGATATTTCTATACCGAAAATTAAAAATTTGAATTATCAAGATATTGCCTTGACCCCATGGGTATTGTCAATTCCCGAAATATTGCCTTTGCTCTCGGCAGATACTCAAAAACTAATTAAACTAGGGTTAATAGACATAGCAGGAGTAAGCAGACTATTCCCTTCTATAAAGATTAACTTAAAACTTGAAATATTAGCAGAGTATTATGGCTTGAAACCGATCATTACAGAACTTGTGCTATTTCCTTGTTTTGACATAGTTATTAACAATTTAAATGAAATTATTACCAGAATTAACCGTCATTTTACACTCAAGGAAGATAAATGTTTAGGGAAAACATTACCTACTTACCTGCGGTTTCCAGATATTTATAGTTTCGCAAAAAAGTATTTTGGTGTTCATTTACCTGCAGGGGAAAAGTTTTGTTTAGACATTGCCGTTATGTTAGCGGAAAATTTGAAATATCCTGTTTCCATAAAAGGTCTTCGTTTATACCTCAAGAGGTAATAAATGATCGCTTCGCTTTACCGCACTTTGGGACTAAAACGTAAGCTTTAAAAGTGCCAATTATGGCCACGTCGAGTATAATTTAATAGTATAGGAATTTGCTTTTTAATATGCTATTCGCTCTTCTAAAGACTTATTGACATAGAAAGAGATTGTATTGCTAATCAAAATAAAAAGATAAAAGCAAGGTTTACCTTGATGTTTTAGGGAAAATATGACAATTAAACTATATAACACAATGGCAAGAAAAAAGGAAGATTTTATTCCTATTAGCGATAAGAATGTGGGATTATACACTTGTGGTCCTACTGTTTATAATTATGCGCATATAGGTAATTTAAGATCTTTTGTGTTTGAAGATATTTTAAAAAGAACTTTAAAGTATCATGGGTACAAAGTTACACAGGTGATGAACTTAACTGATATTGATGATAAAACAATTAGAGATTCAATTAATGCTGGCGTTCCACTGCATGAATACACAAAAAAATATAAAGTTGCTTTCTTTGAAGATCTTGATAATTTGAGATTTGATAAGGCTGAAGTGTTTTCAGCTGCGACAGATCATATCTCCGAAATGATTGAACTAATAAAAACGTTGATTGACAAAGGGTATGCATATCAAAGTGAAGATAATTCTATCTACTTCTCCATTTCAAAATTTCCTGAATATGGCAAGTTAGCGAGAGTAGATATGGAAAATCAGCGTGCCGGCGCAAGAGTCAAAACAGATGAATACGAAAAAGACTCTGTTGCAGATTTTGCTTTATGGAAATCCTGGGATAAAAATGATGGTGACAACTTTTGGGAAAGTCCATGGGGACGTGGAAGACCAGGATGGCATATAGAGTGTAGTGCTATGAGTATGAAATATTTAGGGAAAACCTTTGACATTCATACTGGTGGTATTGATAACATGTTTCCACATCACGAAGATGAAATTGCTCAGAGTGAAGCCGCAAATGGCGTAAAATTTGTAAACTGTTGGATGCATTGTGAACATTTAATTGTTGAAGGTCAGAAGATGTCAAAATCGTTGGGTAACTTCTATACTCTTCGCGACCTTAAAGAACGTGGCTTCAACTATAACATGATTAGATGGGTTCTTATTTCAGCCCACTATAGGCGAACACTTAATTTTACACTTGCTACATGTGAACACGCAAAAGAAACATTAAGGAACTTTAATAGTTTCTTTGTAAGATTAAATGAAATTGCCATTTCTGGAAAAAAAGGTGTAGATACAAATAAAATAATTAATAAATATTCCGAAAAGTTCAGCAATGCAATGAGCGATGACTTGAATGTCTCAGAGGCATTGGCTGCTGTGTTTAGTTTACAAAAAGAAGCTAATAAATTAATTACTTCAGGTAAACTAGGTAAAGTTGGTGCTGGAAATATCCTGAACACCTTTAAAGAATTTGACACTATTTTGGCTGTTTTTGAGTTTGAAAAAGAAAAAGATGAAATACCTCCTGAAATTGTAAAAATAGCCGAAGAAAGGCAGAGTGCCAGAAAAAATAAAGATTTTGCCTCTTCTGATTTACTAAGAGATAAAATAAAAGATTTGGGCTGGAGTGTTGAAGATACACCGTCAGGTCCCAGGATAAGTAGACTGTGATCAGTTAGTTCGGTGAGCTGGTGATTGGGTGATTTTAAATTGCTAAAGCGATGACTTGTATTGGAATAAAAAATGATTTTGGAAGAACTTAATAAAGTTTCAGATTTAATCAGTGAATTAATAAAGAATGATGATTTTCCAGAAAAAATAGAACCCGTTCAGCTTAGAGACGCTGTTACTTTGTATCCTATGAGACCTGGAAAAAGACTTAGGCCCGCTTTAGTTATGTGGTGTTGCGGTCTTTTTAATGGCGACGTTAAGCAGGCTGAATATGCAGCCGCGGCAGTTGAAGTATATCATAACTGGACGCTGGTACATGATGATATTATTGACGAAGATGAGCTGCGTAGAGGTTTGCCTGCAACACATACTGTACTGGAAATGTATGCTCGTGATAATTTTCATGTAGACAAAAAAAAGGCTAAAAAATTTGGTTCTGATTTAGCTATTTTAGCTGGTGATTTACAGCATGCCTGGGCCATGAATTTTTTACTGAAATTAATACAAAAAGGTGTGTCCCCGAGTTTAGTAACAGCATTATGCAGAAATTTATGCGAAATGTTGTCAAGGGAATTGGTTAGTGGTGAAGCATTAGATGTTGATTTTTCATATCGTAATTTTGAGAAAATTACACCCGAAGAAGTTGAAAGAATAATATATCTTAAAACTGGTGCGTTGTTGAATTATTCCGCTACAACCGGAGCAAAAATTGCCTTAAAAATAGATAACTTACAGGATAAACGGCTGCAGAAAATCACCGATTTTGCCACAGCTGTAGGAACAGCTTTTCAATTACGAGATGATTGGCTGGGCATTTTTGGAGAAACTGAGTCGTTTGGAAAACCACTTGGTTCAGACATTTGTTCCGCTAAACCAACAATTCTGATACTGAATACATTGAGGAACTTAAACAAAAGCGATAGCAATATACTTTTGAGTTATGTTGGTAGTGCTGAAATATCTTCTGGCGAATTAATGAAAATACGTTCTCTGATAATAAAATCTGGTGCTGAAAAAGATGTCTTGGAAAGAAGCAATAATTTAAGAATCTATGCAAAAAACTCTTTATCTGGATTTCCTGATAATAAATATAAAAAACTTTTACTGGAACTAAATGACTATCTAATAAACAGAAATCGATAGAGTTATTGTTAGAGTACAAAACTATCTACACAATTGAAGTAACTACAAATTTGTGAGATATCTGAGCTAATTATTAAATATGAGAGCCTCTTGCAAAAAGACACTTTGTCTTACATTTGCTATTTGCAACAAGCACAAACTGAGGTACTTTGTAGAGACGTTATCTCACTTTTGCAATCACCTCATGTATATAGAAATCAAATGACAAATTCAAAAGAAAAACCATCAATAGTTTTACTTTTTGCATTTATATCAGCTGCGCCGATAAATGCCGTGCTGTATGCTCCGGCACTTCCTCACCTTACACATTATTTTAAGATAACAAAAAATCAGTCGCAGTTTACTGTGGCACTGTTTCTTTTTGGTTATGCCCTTAGTCCGTTACTATTTGGGCCAATAGCAAATTCATATGGCAGAAAGAAAGCTGCCATTACGTCTATGGCAGTTGGCTCACTTGGTACAGTTTTTTGTATTATGTCAGGTCCTCTCGAGGAATTTAATTTTCTTATAATAGGAAGATTGATAAGTGGAATCAGCATCGGGGCAACAGTAACGTTGTCATATACGATGATAAACGATGTTTTCGAAGGAGCTACTGCTAGGCGCATAACTGGTTATTGTGTAATGTCATTTGCGATAGCACCTGGGATTGCTAATATGATAGGTGGACTTATAACAACTTACATTGGGTGGCTAGGCTGTTTTGTCTTTCTATTGATGTTCAACGTAATCATTCTTTGCTATTTGTTGCAACTCCCAGAAACACTACCACATAACAAGAAATTACCTTTTAAAATAGGCGTTATTTTGTCTGGATATTATGACGCTTTTAGAAATTTAAACGTTACAGTTTCAGGCTTAATTTATGGTTCTGTATTAGCAATACTTTATGGACTTATTGCACTTCTTCCTTTTATCGCTATGCAAAATTTAAGAATGACATCCTCAACATTCGGATTAATTTTCTTTTTATCCTATTTGGGCTATTTTTTTGGGACCACTCTTGCCAACTGTCTTTCTACAAGAATAAATTCACTTTCTTCTGTTGTGGTTGGATTGATTATTATTTTTTTGGGAGGGGGCTTTCTGTTGATTTTTTCTATTTTTAATATGATTACAACGATTATTCTGTTTTCTTTAGTAGCAATTGTGATGTTTGGATTACCGTTTGTTTTCATTAATGCTTCTATTCTTGGAATATCTTGCCACGCACATGATAAGGCTAATGCTTCTTCGGTTTTAACTTTTATAGGGATTTTTATGGCTTTTTTAACAGTTACTGTACTTGGATATATCCATTTTAACTATAATTATACATTAGCTTTAAGCATCATAATCTTGTCTGCACTGGCAATCCTGTTGTACTTTAAGATATATAGGAAGAGGATAAAAACCTTAGGGTAAAAAATATTATTTTTATGGAATCCATACTAAGACAATTTGCGGGATATATCCTGATGGAAAAAGGTTTAAGCAGGAATACTGTGTCCGCGTATAGTAGTGATATAAGATTTTTTATCGAATATTTAAAGGCAAATGGGATAAAAGATTTTGCAAAAGTAACACGAAATGATATTCTTTTTTTTCTGGAAGATAGTTCTGATAAAGGTATTGAATCTGCTTCTCTGGCACGTCGGCTTGTGTCTATAAAAGTTTTTTATAAATACCTGTTTCAGGAGAAGATCGTTAAAACTGATATTACAGATATAATGACTTCCCCTAAATTATGGCGTCTATTACCTGACTTCCTTACACCTAATGAAATAGATGTACTACTACAGGTATATTCAAATAAAGCTAAAGACCTTTTAACTCTTAGAAACAGAACAATTTTAGAATTGATGTATTCCTGTGGGCTTCGAGTAAGCGAAACCGTTAACCTATGTATAGATGATCTAAGATTTGATGAGGGTATAATAAGAGTTACGGGAAAAGGTAACAAAGAACGAATAGTGCCGATTGGTTTACCTGCTGAGCGGTTGTTGCAAAAATATTTAGCTAATGTCAGACCGGAATTGCTTAAAGGAAATTTAGATGAATCCGTCGTTTTTCTTTCTAACCATGGCAAGAGGCTGGATAGAGAAAGAGTTTGGGGTATAATAAAGGAAACGGCTAAGCTTGCAGGAATAAAGAAAAATATACATCCGCACACCCTGAGACATTCTTTCGCTAGCCATCTGTTAGCAAACGGTGCAGACTTAAGGGTTATTCAGGAAATGCTTGGACACGCGGATATTAGTACAACACAAATTTATACACATGTGGAACAGGATCGTTTAAAAAACGTGTTACGACAGTTTCATCCAAGATCATGAAAGTAAATAATTATGGATTACAAATATCTTGTGGAAAAGGCTAAAGAAGCCAAAGGCTTTGCCTATGCTCCATATTCAAAATTCAGAGTGGGGGCTGCACTTTTAACAAAAACTGGAAAAATCTATACTGGTTGTAATATTGAGAGTGTAAGCTTTAGTCCAACTGTATGTGCTGAGAGAACTGCTATTTTTAAGGCTATTTCAGAAGGAGAAAAAGAATTCAAAGCAATTGCTGCTATAAGTGATTTGGAGGCTATAGTATATCCGTGTGGTGTTTGCAGGCAGGTAATGGCAGAATTTTTTAAACCTGATACTTTTATTGTTTGTGCGGATAAAGACGGGGAATACAAAGTGTATAAATTTAGTGAAATTTTACCGTTTGCATTTACAAAATTAACTTGTGGTTAAGTATACTTCAAGAGGTAATAAATAGTCGCTTCTCTTTTTTGCATTTTGAGTCTAAAATGCAAACTTTAAAAGTGCCAATTATGACCGCGTCTATTATAATTTCGAAACTTAAATAAGTGCTTACACATCATGTATGTTTTGAAAAATCAAAAAAGTGCAGTTTTCCGTCCACGCTTACCTGATTGGATTAGGGTAAAGGCTTATGCTGGAGAAGGCAGAAAAAAAGTGCAGGATGTTATTAGCAAACTCGGACTTCATACAGTTTGTGAGAGTGCTCGTTGTCCAAATCTCGGCGAATGTTGGCATAAGAAGGCTGCAACTTTTATGATTCTTGGTGATATTTGTACAAGAAACTGTCGGTTTTGTGCCGTTAAACATGGTAAACCTAATTCCCCTGATTTGTCAGAACCCTCAAAAATTGCTGATGCTGTAAAGACGATAGGGTTTAAATATGTTGTTATTACCAGTGTGACCCGGGACGATCTTGAGGACGGTGGAGCGGAACATTTTGCCAAAGTAATTCAGCAGATTCGCAAAGTTACACCTGAATCGATCTATTTTTCTCAATTGAACCGAAAAGTTTTTTGCTCGCCTAAGCCTCTGAGTCGTGAGACGATGACAAAAGTATTGCAGAACCAAAAAACTGAGCATACTTCTTCTTGCAATAAAGACAGGCTTGTTCATAACAGTGATGACATTAAAATTGAGGTTTTAACACCCGATTTCAATGGTGACACTTTAGCTTTAAAGACAGTTTTAGACGCTAATCCCACCGTTTTTAATCATAACATTGAAACTGTTAAAAGGTTATCTTCAGAAATACGTACAACTGCGACCTATGAAAAATCTTTAAATTTTTTAAGGGATGCTTTTAGTATCAGTGACGGGAGTATACCAATAAAATCTGGTTTTATGGTAGGTCTGGGTGAGGATGACAAAGAAGTTGAAACAACAATAATGGATCTTCGTAATTCTGGTGTTTCTATGCTTACAATAGGGCAATATTTACCACCATCATTGAACCATTGGCCACTGGAACGCTATGTTCATCCTGACATTTTTGAAAAATGGAGACATTTTGCATTATCTTTAGGTTTTACAAATGTTGCAAGTGCTCCGCTTGTAAGAAGTTCATATCATGCTGAAGCATTAGCGGGACAGTAAATTTTAATAAGCAGTGTAAAAAGCTAGATTTCTCTGTCTAAAGTCCTTCTACACAATCAAATCTAATGGGTATTGAAATACTAGAAAAGTAAATCCTCCCTTACCTTGCAGTAGAAGGTTTTTCACTATATAATATACGCTTAGTGAAGAATAAAAACCCGTTTGCGCTTAAATATAGAGGAATATATTATGTCTAGTAACGTAATATTAGAATTTGAAAAACCTGTTAGCGAATTGGAGGCTAAGGTTAATGAATTGCGTCACTTGAGTAATACTAATCAAATTAATGTTGACGATGAAATTGCCGTATTGACCAAGAAGCTAGAAGAAACAAAACGAACTGTATATAGTAATCTAACTCCTTGGGAGAGGGTACAGCTTGCTCGTCACCCTAACAGGCCTTATACTCTGGACTATATAGAACGCATTTTTACAGATTATTTACCGCTACATGGTGATAGGCGCTTTGCAGATGACGGCGCACTTATTGGTGGATTTGCTAAGATAGATGAACAGCCTGTGATGATTATAGGAACACAGAAGGGTAGAGGTGTTAAAGATAATATTTATCGCAACTTTGGTTGCCCACATCCAGAGGGGTATCGTAAAGCTCTAAGATTAATGGAATTAGCAGAAAATGCTAATATCCCTATTATTTCTTTTATTGATACATCAGGAGCTTATCCTGGAGTTGCATCTGAGGAGAGACATGTCGGAGAAGCCATAGCAGTAAACTTAAGAGAAATGTTTAAATTTAGAGTGCCAATTCTGGCTATTGTTTTAGGGGAAGGTGGAAGTGGTGGAGCATTGGGGATAGGTGTGGGGAATAAAATTCTTATTCTTGAACATGCTTACTATTCTGTTATTACACCAGAAGGTTGCGCTGCTATTTTATGGAAAGATCGTGCTTTTTCCTCAAAGGCAGCTGAATCTTTACGACTGACAAGCTCTGAACTGAAAAAATTAAAAATAGTGGATGAAATAGTACCTGAACCTATTGGTGGAGCGCATAGTGATTATGATGGAGCAGCAGCTTTTCTTAAAAAGACGCTTCTTAAAAATCTTAAAGAGCTCAAAAAGAGAACAGGTCAACAGCTAAGAGACCAACGATATAAAAAATATCGAGCAATTGGTAAGTTTTTTGAGGATACAGAGGATACGCCGACTGAATAATGTATTCAAAAAATTTTCTGGAATAAAAATATATCCTGCAATGAAAGAGCATATAGGGGATATCCTTGGTATTCTCAATCCGTATATGCAACTCGGCAAATTACTTCCGCGTGATAAAGATGATATTTTAAGATGTGTGGACGACTTTTTTTTAGCATCATTTGATAATAACTATGTTGGCTGTCTTGCTATTCGTGATTACTGCAATGGTCTTTTTGAAATTCGTTCTCTCGCGGTTCTACCTGAAGTTTCTAGGCAAGGTGTCGGTTCTACCCTTATTAAGTATGCAATTGAAATTGTAAAAAATGAAAAAGATGGTCAGAAAGTTTTTGCATTAACTCGCTGTTCAAATGTTTTTATACGCCTTGGGTTCGAAATCGTACCAATGGAAATGTTTCCTAAAAAAATATGGTTTGATTGTTCAAAATGCAAAAAACTTGACGATTGTGATGAGGTAGCTGTGTTGTATGAAATCTGAGGCTGTATCCCGTATTTGTGAGGCAGGTACAGTTGAGATGCCAACTGTACCTACTGTAGCAAATTCTATCATTTATTCTTTCTGAATCTATTAGACAGTTATTTTATGCAAATAGATCGCAACATCTATTGATACTAACTTTAGAGTACCTTATGATTATTATTATAGATAAATCTAAACAGAAAGGAATTAGAGGTGACTAAAGAAAAGAAACTCTCAAAAAATGAAAGAATGAAAAAAGCAAAAGAACTTATGCAGCAATGGGATGAACTCGATATGACAGAAGAAGAATTAGAAAATTGAAGTGAGTGTTAAATACTGAACAATTATAGAAAATTACTAAGTGTAAAATTCCTACGTTTTCTTAGCAGCGAAGCTGCTT
>Ga0233447_1001832_pt1 | contig 16410 bp, 13 predicted proteins | sample SI_124_October20_3_FD_183014 | JGI IMG/M metagenome (GOLD analysis project Ga0233447, IMG submission 183014) | Seawater microbial communities from Saanich Inlet, British Columbia, Canada - SI_124_October2016_135_MG | ecosystem: Environmental > Aquatic > Marine > Inlet | place: Canada: British...
AGAATCGATGTCATTGATTCCCTCCATGAAGGATAAGCATATTAATTTCATCAATAGTCCCTTCCTCTTCATTTAACCTTTCAATAATAGAAATTTCATTAACTTCTTTTGATTTATCCCATAGGTCATTATCAAACTTTTTGATAATGAAATAATATTCATTCTGTTCCCTGAAGATTCCTTCCGGAAGGTTTGACACAAAACTTAGATTAAAACCCGGAACTGCTTTCATCTTAAGCATGCTAGCAGGAAGCAATTTAAAACTAGAGCCCTCTTCAACTTTTTTAACTAAGTATTCTGCTGAAATTTTAGTTTTTATAGCTATGAAATAGTCAAAATGTTCATCTATTTCTTTTTCGTTTATGAATACATTATAAACATTATTATCGCCCTTGATGAAAGGGTTTTTAATATAGTTTTTCTTTATTAAGGAAATTTCAAGTATTTCTTTAACTTTTTTATTTAACTCATTAAAGCAAACATATGGGTTATCGTGGTTATATTCTACTGATTCATCAATATAGTCAGGTATAATTGCAGAAAGTTCAGCTAAAAGTTTTTTAAATATTACAAATATACTAAAAGGTGTTGGGTTAGTTTGAGATACTATTTCATTAAGTTCTGTCGAATATGAACTAACTATTTTAAGTTTATGCGTTGGTATTTGAAGCACGGGTGGAGAATTCTTAAATTCGTATAAATTATGTAATTTCATCCGGTAATCTTTGGAATGGTTAATTAGATAAACAATTGTATTTTTAATTATTTTTTTTAAATCATACGACCCTGATATTTTAAAACATGGAGGAGAAAATTCATTATCGATAACTATTTTCTGGAGTTCACCCCTTTTTATTCGCAGTAAAGGTATAAGCTCGTAATCTGTTTGACTCTTATTGTCAGAAAAGATCCTCGGGTTCAATTTTCGCATAGAAATTGATTTGTGGTTATGACCTGTATTTTCGTCAGAATGTTCTAGCTCTGTGACTGAATATATCCTTGATATTTTTTCATTTTTGATTTCTTCTCTAGAGGATAGGTTTGCTTTATCTTTTTCCCAAAAAGGTAGACCTAGATATAAAAGCATACTTTTATCTTCAGCCTTTAAAATGTCCTTAAGTGAAAGGGGGGGGATATAACAATTGATTTTATTATCAATATAATATCCGCTAGGCATCAAGGCCTTAATCGTTTTAAATTCAACTACATTTTCGTTATTCAACCTCTCATTATCAATGTCACATTCCAAAATTCCATACGAAAAGTCAAAGACAGATTTTATCGTTTGAGTAAAACCTTTTGATATTTCATGCTGAAATTGTTGCAAATGGTGAGGACAAAGAAAAAGACCTTCATGCCAATGTAATTCTTGTTGTATATTCATTTTACTTTCATTCGCTTTTTAAAGTTAAACCTTCACTATCCACATATACATATAAATCTCTATTTGACCAAAAGTTATACCATGAATATTGTTGTATATAAATGATTTTTTTCCAAACTATTTTTTTTGTTTGGTTATAGGGTAAGTCTACAGCAATAAAAATATAATCACAATTCTTATCTGACCATTCCTTCCAAATACTACTTTTAGAACTAATTGATTTCTCAAAATCATAGCTGAATGGTAAAAAGTTTATTATTGTCTCTAATTCATGATCTCTTTTTTTTAGACCTACAAATTTCCAGTATTGAAAAAAAGAGTAACTTTCAAACGTAACTTTATCGTTTTCTGTCATTCCGATAAAGTCTACCTGAACGCTTTCATTAAATAAGTCTTTATTTAAATCAATTAAAATATCCCTTCTAGTTGTGCAGGAAGAAGCAATGATAAGACTAAAGAATAACAAAAGCAACTTAGAGTAAGTAAAACAATTTTGCACTTTCTCACCTCTATTTTTTGATTCTTTAAATGCATTATACCTGGTTTTAAAAAAACAATCAATAGAAAAACACGTAAAATATTAAATATTTCATTAGACAATTATAAAAACTATACTCAAGTTTAGAAAAAACAAAACACAAAAACAGTCATAGTTTGACATTTAACCCAATTTTTTTGCTATTTAGGGGTGGAAGATGCTGAGTCCTTACTATATAATATATATTGTAGCAGATTGAATTGTTAGCCTATGTTAGTAATAGAACATTTATAATCTCTACAAAAATAGTTTGAGCCAATAATTATAGTATGCCCTTCCAATGAGAGTCCGGTAATTCCAGAAAGCTAGGAATTACGCCTAAAAAAGGAGACATTCAAAATGGCGCTTGATATACAGAAATACACACAGCCTGTTAGTAAGGACTTACCCTGTGGTAAAAATCTTGAGTTTAATCCTTTATACCTTCAACTGGAAGAATTAGCTACCGGCAAGCCCCAACAAGAGATGAGTAATTCAATTATACCAGGAACAGGCCCAAATTGGAACGAACTAAGAAACGCATGTCTTAGTTTATTTGATGATACAAGGGATTTGAGAGTAGCGATATATTTAACCATTGCAGAACTCTGCATTAACGGTATACCAGGATTTAGAGACGGCATTTCAATTATTTACACTCTTATTGATAAATACTGGGATCAATTATGGCCAGCCCTTGATCCTGAAGATGATTTTGATCCGATAGAAAGAATTAATATTTTATTATCTTTATCATCGCCACAGGGAATATATAAAGATCCAATGAAGTTTATATACCATGTACAGAATGCACCACTAACAAGTTCGCGACAACTAGGGGTATTTAGTTTAAGAAATATCATGATTGCTACTGGTGAATTAGAGGACAAAGAAGAAAAGTCAACTGATTTGTCGATTATCAATGCTGCTGTTTTAGACACCCCTGAAGAAATGCGCAATGAATACTATGACGCATTGTTGGAAATAGAAATAATCATAAATAATTTATCAATTTTATTGGAAAACAAAGTTGGCACTGGCAAGGCCTTAAGTTTTGATTCACTTCTTGCAACTATTAAAAAAATTAAAAAGTTTTTTAACCAGGTAATTCCTATTACATCGCAATCAGATGATGATATTAAGTCAAATGATACTGATAAAATCAACAATGTAGACCCTGAACAATTAGAATTGTCAGAAAAAAGTGGATGCTGCATAAATAACTTTCTTATAAAAAATCGTTCCGACGCTATTGCTGCACTAGATAAAATATGCTACTATTTTGAAAACTCAGAGCCTAATAGTCCAATACCTTTTATGTTGCGCAGGGCAACTAAAATTGCACAAATGAATTATATTGAATTAGTAAAAGAGCTATCGCCTGACGGCATAAATCAAACAAGCCTTATTTTAGGGATTAAAGAAGAACAATAATATTTAGAAAGGTAATGAAAAATGGCAGAAAGCAGTCAAAAATTTATAGGAAGAAACAGGGCTCCACGTGTTCAGGTTGAATATGATGTTGAACTATATGGTGCAGAAAAAAAAGTCAACTTACCTTTTGTAATGGGTGTATTAGCAGATTTATCTGGAAAAAATAATTCAGAACTCCCAACCGCAGCTAAAAGGAAACTGCTTGAAATCGATGTAGACAATTTTGATGAAAGATTAAAAAGCATGAAACCCAAGGTAGCGTTTTCGATCCCTAACACTCTAACAGGTGAAGGCAATATAGCTGTTGATTTAACCTTCAACAGCATGGACGATTTCTCTCCAGAAGTGGTTGCAAAAAATGTTGCTGGAGTAAAAGAACTATTGGAAGCTAGAGAAGAGTTGTCTAATCTACTGTCATACATGGATGGGAAAGTTGGAGCTGAAGAGCTTATTAAAAAATTGCTTGATGATCCCGCCCTGCTTAAAACATTATCCCAGCAGACAAAAAAAACTGGCGATGAGAATAGCATAAACAAAGGAGAAGATAAATAATGGCTGAAAAACAAAAAAATAAAAACCAGAAGGTTGAGGTATTGGAAGTAAATGATTTCGAGTCATTACTTGATCATGAATTTAAACCAAAATCTCAAGAAGCCATTACTGCAGTTCATAAAGCGGTAAAAACTCTTGCGGCACAAGCACTTGAAAAAACTAATCTTATAGCTGATGATGCAATAAAATCAATAGAGGGGTTCATTGCAGAATTAGATAAAAAACTATCAGAACAGATTAACCAAGTAATTCACCATAACGATTTCCAACAATTAGAAAGCGCCTGGCGCGGACTCCATTATTTAGTGAACAATACGGAAACAGATGAAAACCTAAAGATTCGAGTCCTCAATATTTCTAAAAAAGAGGTATACAAAACCTTGAAGAAATATAAAGGAACATCTTGGGATCAAAGCCCACTGTTTAAAAAAATATATGAAGATGAATATGGAACGCCGGGCGGAGAACCCTTCGGCTGCATGATTGCCGACTATTATTTTAATCAAAGCCCACCAGATATAGAAATATTAAAAGGAATGGCACAGATTGGTGCGGCTTCACATATGCCTTTTATATCTTCTGCTGATCCCTCGATGCTTAATATGGATACATGGCAACAGCTTTCTGATCCAAGAGATTTAACTAAAATATTTGGGACACCAGAATACGCAGCCTGGAGATCTTTCCGTAAAAGTGAAGATAGCCGTTATGTCGCCCTAACAATGCCTAGAGTGCTTAGCCGTCTTCCATACGGACCTGACACTAACCCAGTTGATGCATTTGATTTTATTGAAGAGACATCCGGAGGAAATGCTCGGCAGTATAACTGGATGAATGCTGCTTATGCAATGGGTGCTAACATAAATAAAGCATTTAAACTTTATGGGTGGTGCGCTCGAATTCGGGGTGTAGAAAGCGGCGGAGTTGTTGAAGCTTTACCAACTCATACCTTCCCTACAGATGATGGCGGCGTTGCAATGAAATGTCCTACAGAAATTGCAATAACCGACAGACGCGAAGCCGAGTTATCTAAAAATGGCTTTTTGCCCTTATGCCACTGGAAAAACACTGATTATGCCGTTTTCATCGGAGGACAAACAGTCAATAAGCCTGCAGAATATGACAACCCTGATGCAACAGCTAATGCAAACCTTTCTGCAAGGTTACCTTATATTTTTGCAACATGCAGATTCGCCCATTACTTAAAATGTATTGTAAGAGATAAAATCGGTTCTTTTAAAGAAAGGGACGAAATGCAACAATGGCTCTCAGACTGGATTGCAAACTATGTAACAGCAGATCCAAACGCATCTGAAGAAACAAAAGCTAAATATCCTTTGGCAGAAGCAAATGTTGTAGTTGAGGATGTAGAAGGTAATCCTGGTTATTACTCAGCCAAATTTTACTTGCGTCCACATTATCAGCTTGAAGGTTTAACAACATCCTTGCGCCTTGTGAGCAAACTACCTAGTACTGAAGGCAACTAAGAAGTAATGATCTATATATTGCAAAACAAAAATTAATAAACAAAAGTAGGGAGGATTTTAAAATGGCGTACAATGTTTATGCTAAATTCGAAGGTATAGATGGTCAATCAACAGATGCAGATCATAAGAATTGGGTTGACGTTTTCGAGTTCAACCATGGTTGTATTCAACAGCATGATACTTCAGGGACCAAACAATCCATAATTTATGGAGGAACTGGAAGATGTGTACCATTTGAAATCGTGATTCATTTTGACAAATCAGCACCAAAACTTAATGAAGCATGTGTAAAAGGATTAACTATCCCAAAAATCGAATTGCATGTATGTCAGCTTATTGGCGGCAAACAGCAGGAAGTAATGAGTATAATAGTGGAAAATGCGAGAATTACTCATTCCGTTACAGAACTTTCAAAAAGTGGTAGTGATAATAAAGTTGATGGAGCAACAGTAATGCTACACCATACAAAAGTCATACACACTAAGGCAACGTGGAAAGTAACAGAATATAAGAACAATGGCACCAAGGGCGGAGTTCTTTCAGCAACACATGATCCTAGCAAATAACACATAAGACTATTATCAACAGAACAACAATGAACATCTTATAAAACTTATAACTCAGATGTTTATATCAATTTTGATATAGCTGCATGTAGTGAAGCGCGTCACACAATTTTACTACGAAGAACAACTTGATTCAGAACGGAGATTGAATGAATTATGGATTATAAAGACTATATAAAAATAGGAGATTTGGATTCTTCGTTAATAAACATCAAAATTGACATTAAAAAATCTCCATCAAAAATAGAGTTAAGGATATTTTATTTTCAGCTGCTCTGTATTCTGAGCGATTGGAATAAGGCCATACTCCAGCTAAACTCAATATCTAAGCTATCTAAAAAAACTTCATCCTTTTGCAAAGATTATTTAGAAATTATCAAAGCAGAAAAAGAACGAGAGCTAATTCTTTCGGGAGCTAAACGCCCTATCATCCTAGGCAAACCTGAACCTTGGGTCGCAAAGATAACCAAAGCAAACGAGTATATTAGCCAAAAGGAATATAAACACGCAGTAACAATTCTTAAAGAAGCTTATGCAGAAGCACCGGCCATTGCAGGAAAAATTAATGAGGAAAGCTTTGAATGGATCTCAGATTCTGATTCAAGGTTTGGCCCATTGTTAGAAATAATTATTAACGGCACTTACTACTGGATGCCATTTCAAAGGATAGAAATATTATCAATAGAAAAAGCGAGTGACTTAAGAGATATTGTATGGATACCAACTAGCCTTAAATTAATCAATGGAACAGAATTAGCTGGGGTAATACCTGTTCGATATCCAAATACTGAACAAAATAATAATGGTATATTTAAATTATCAAGAAAAACTGATTGGAATGTTCCAATAGATAATTTGTATTTAGGTATAGGACAAAGAACATTAATAACCGATAAAACAGAATATCCGCTTTTGGAGACACGAAAAATTCAATTTAAACTATAATTATGACTGAATTTAAAAAGATATCTAGAAAAGATCGTTTTTTACCGTGTTTTCTTGAGCGCCTTACAGACAATGAACCGAATGAAAAAATATTAGATAAAGAAAATTATTATTTTTATTCAATCAAAAATTTAAAGAAATATATACTAAAAGATGTTGCAAATCTTCTTAACAGCAAATCAAAAATTTCAGAGGAAAAATTAAAAAAGTATCCAGAACTTGCAAATTCTGTTATCAATTACGGACTAGATGACAAATGTGGAACCTCATACTATAATGTAGACATCTCGCTTTTGGCAGAAGTCATTAAAGAAGCAATTATAAGATTTGAGCCAAGGATAGACTCGGAAAGATTAATTGTTGAAATTATAGAAACAACTAACAAAGACCGCAGTAGATCAACTTATGGTGTAGTCATAAAAGGCTTGTTGAACGTAGCCTCAATCACAGAAGAACTACTGATAAAATCTGAAATTGACATAGAAAATGGAAATATAAAGATTATAGAAGAAGGCTTCGATGGATAATAATTTCTTAGAATACTACAGTAATGAGTTGTCATATTTAAGGCAACACTCTGCTGAATTTGCGGAAGATTTTCCTAAAATTGCATCAAGGCTAAAGCTTTCAAAGGGGGAGTGTCAGGATCCTTATATCGAACGTCTAATTGAAGCATTTGCATTTCTTACAGCCCGCATAAATAAAAAATTTGATGAAAGTTTACCTCGTCTGTCCGAATCCATATTAACCTCATTTTTTCCCATTCCATGGTCACAAATTCCTTCAATGAGCGTTATACAAATAAAACCAAATCTAGCAAATAGCGAATTAGCAAACGGACTTAAGATACCTACCAGAACACAATTTTCAGTAAACACATCACTAAAAAGTGAAACAAAGTGCAAATACAGTACATCTTCAGATATCACCTTATGGCCCATAGATATAACTGAAGCTGAATATATAACAAAAGAAATAGACCCACTTAGCTTGCCCGCAGAATTAAACGCAAAATCCGCCATTCGCATAAAACTTAAGAATTTGCTAGGCCTTCCTTTCTCAAGTCTAAATATGGAAGAACTCCCTATTTACTTAGATACACAGGGAGAGTTATCATCTAAAATATTAGAAAGCATTGTTACTCAAAGTGTTGGAATTCTCTTTAGAAATATGGAAAAAGATAATTTTTATGGAACATTACCTGCTGCTAACTCAATAGATTTTTTTCATTTATCAGAAAATACTTCACTATTACCGCCTACACATAAACAATTTTCAGGTTTTAGACTTTTACTGGAATACTTTACATCCCCTTCTTGTTTTAAGTTTTTTAAAATTAAACAGTTACATAAAATTTTACATTTATGTAAAGACGATGAAATTGAATTATTTATACTGTTAGACAGACGAAATGAATTTTTGATCAATAACATAGAAAGAAAAAAATTTAAATTATTTTGTGTCCCCGTTGCAAATATTTTCAAAAAAAGAACAGACAGAATCCATATTGACAAAAAATATGAATACCATGTTCTACCTGATAGAACAACCCCATTAGACTATGAGGTTTATTCTATTAACGAAGTTCATGGAGTAGATGAAAATAATGATGATATTCTTTTGTTCGAACATTTTTTCCATTCAAAAAATAATGGACAAAAAACTATTTCAAATTATTTCAATATACATAGGCGCTCAAGAATTTCTAACCAAAATGATTATCGACGCAGCAGTTATCTGGGAACTGAAGTGTATTTATCCCTTAGTGGGAACGAATATTTAGAAAAGATGCAAGAACTTAATCAACTTAGTGTTAGCACATGGTGTACCAACAGAGACTTGCCTTTGTTTGTCAGCAATGACAGTTTACTTACATCCGACACAACAGGACTGAATGCACGTTTTCTTTTTCAGCCAACCAGACCCAACAGTCCGCTTGCACGTGATAAGTCTTCCTGGACTGCAATAAACTATTTAAATTTTTCTTATTTAAATATCTTTGAAGATAAGCCTGAACATGCATTATCTATATTGAAAGAAATGTTAAGACTTTACTGTCCCAAAAATAATAGTTTCGGAATTCAACAGGTTGAAGAAGGACTTGACTCTGTCGAAGTTAAAAGGATTACATCACGATTTTTTGAAAATGGCTTCCTTACATTTGTAAAAGGATACGAAATTAATATAACTTTTGATGAATATGCATTTTCAGGTATTGGGTGTTTTATTTTGGGAACAATCTTAGCTGATTTTTTTTCAAATGTAGTCAGTATTAATTCTTTTGTCCAAATTATTATAAGCACCCAGCAAAGAGGAGAGATCTTCAAATGGAAACCAGAAATAGGAAAAAGAAAAGACTTTTGACTAATGATTTACTTGAAAATTCAAGAAAATATAATTTTTTCGAGCTAGTCAGAAGATTGGAACAAGCTAATTGCGATCTGCCTAAAATTGGTACATCCAACAAACTTGAAGATAACACTATCCGCTTCGGCCAGTATCCATCCTTAGCATTTGCTCCATCTTCTATACATAATTACCAGATAGGAAAATCAGGGATAGATCGGCTTATAATAAATTTTTTTGGTTTACTGGGACCAAATGGCCCAATGCCACTGTATTTTACGCAATATGTACATTCGCGAAGCATGTCATACTATGATTCTGCTTTACAAGAATTTCTAGATATTTTTCATCACCGACTAATTTCAATGTTTTATAGAGCCTGGTCTTTAAATGAACTTACAGTTTCGTATGACCGCCCTGAAGAAGATGATTTAAGCTTTTATCTAGGATGTCTGCTTGGAATGTATAGCACACCCAAGAGGAATAAAAACTTTTATAGCAAACTTTATTGGGGGGGAAGGTTTATAGGCAAAAATCCAAATGCAGAAGGTCTTACTAAAATTCTGTCTGATTTTTTTAATATTCCAATACGCATAAAAGAATTTGTTGGTTCATATATAAGTATACCAAAACAGTTCCGTCTACTACTAGGTAGGGTTCCTGACAATACTACTTTGGGCCAAAATACAGTTTTAGGATCAAAGTATTACTCACTATCAGACAAATTCAAAATTATCGTAGGAGCACTTAATCTTAAAGAATATAAAGAAATACTACCGAATAAAAAATCTTATCAACTATTCAAAGACTGGATAAATCGCTATATAACAAACCCACTGACATGGGAAATAAATTGTATAGTTAAAGCAGAAGAAATATCGCCTGCAAGGCTGGGCAATCATAGCCAGTTAGGTTTTACTACGTGGCTCACATCTCAATCTGTAAAAGATGATATTCAGGGAGTTTCGTTAGATGCAGATTATATTTACCATTCTTATCAAGAGCATTACAATTAAATGAATATATTAAACGTAAAGGTACAACAACATGGCAGAAATAAAAAGGACAAAAATATTCGGAAAATTAAACAGTATAGCATATAAATCAATAGAAAGTGCAACTGTATTCTGTAAAATGCGTGGAAATCCATATGTTGAAATGGTCCATTGGATTAATCAAATATTCCAGAACGAACAAACAGACTTGTACACAATAGGTAAATTTTTTGATATAAACTATTCCGTCTTATCAAAAAATTTAACAGATGCACTTGATTCTCTTCCAAGAGGAGCAACATCAATTTCAGATTTCTCTAATCATATTGAACTGACGGTAAAAGAGGGTTGGATAATTTCAAGTATGATGTTTGACAAGCCAGCTATACGCACAGGACATTTGCTAATTGCGATAAAGCTTAATAAAAATCTAAATAATGTCCTGCGTGGAATAAGTAATGAATTTCAAAAAGTCAATGCAGAAAAGCTAACAGACGACTTTTATAAAATTGTTAAAAAGTCAGCAGAGAACAATTTGCAGGCATCAGATAATACAAATTTAACAGGTGGAGTTGCACCAGGTCAGGCCAGTGATGCAATGGCGCCAGCCCAAATGGGAAAACAGGAAGCACTCAAACAATTTACAGTAGACCTAACTGATGAAGCACGGCAAGGAAAAATGGATCCAATTGTCGGAAGAGATAGAGAGATTAGAAAAATCACTGATATTTTAATGCGGCGAAGACAAAACAATCCTATTCTAACAGGCGATGCTGGCGTAGGAAAGACTGCCGTGGTAGAAGGTTTTGCACAACGCATTGCTAATGGTGATGTCCCACCAGCTCTAAAAAATGTCGCTATAAAAAGCCTTGATATTGGCCTACTTCAGGCAGGCGCTAGTATGAAAGGAGAATTTGAAAATAGGCTAAAACAAGTAATTGAAGAGGTACAAACATCGGAAATCCCTATTATTCTTTTCATTGATGAAGCTCATACACTTATAGGTGCCGGAGGCGCGGCAGGCCAAAGTGATGCGGCAAACCTCCTAAAACCAGCTCTTGCAAGAGGCACACTAAGAACAATTGCTGCAACAACATGGTCCGAATACAAAAAATATTTTGAGAAAGATCCCGCTTTAACAAGACGTTTTCAAAATATCCTCATAGATGAACCGGATGACGAAAATGCTGTAAAAATGATGAGAGCTATTTCAGGCATGATGGAAAAGCACCATAATATTCCGATATTGGATGAAGCTTTGAAGGCTTCTGTTGTTTTATCAAGGCGTTACTTAGCTGCAAGGCAGCTGCCGGACAAATCTGTAAGTACATTAGATACAGCCTGTGCAAGAGTCGCGATAAGTCAAAATTCTGAACCGGCAGAATTAGAATACTGTAGACGAAAAATAGATGCATTAAATATCGAAGCAAAAATACTTACAAAAGAAGAAAATAACGGAATAGATCATAAGAAAAGACAATCTGAATTATCATCTGAACTAAAAAAATGCAATGAACAAAAAAAGAAAATTGAAGCAAGATTACATAAAGAAAAAGAGCTGATTCAAAAAATACTTGCAGCTAAAGCAGATATAGAAAATAATTTACAAAATAGCAATAAGCAGGATAGTGAGAGTAAAGCAGCTAGAGCAAATGCAAGAAAAAAGGGCAACGCTAATTTAAAAAATTTGAAAGCTCTTTTAAAACAGCTTGAACAGTTACAAGGCGACAATCCCCTCGTCCTCCCTGAAGTAAATGAAAATTCCATCGCTCAAATCATAGGAGAATGGACTGGCATTCCTGTTGGAAAAATGGTAAAAGATGAAGTAAATACAATTTTAAACTTAGAAACAATACTTAAAAAACGTGTCATTGGACAGGATAAAGCATTGAAAGCAGTCACTAAGCGCATCCAGACTGCAAGAGCTGCTCTGTCAGATCCAAATAAACCAATAGCAGTATTAATGTTAGCGGGTCCAAGTGGAGTTGGAAAAACAGAAACAGCTTTAGCTTTGGCCGAAACGTTATACGGCGGCGAACATAATTTAATTACAATTAATATGAGTGAATTTCAGGAAGCTCATACTATATCTACTTTAAAAGGAGCGCCTCCAGGCTATGTAGGCTATGGAGAAGGAGGAGTTTTGACCGAAGCGGTGCGACGTAAACCTTATAGTGTAGTTCTATTGGATGAAGTTGAAAAAGCACATCCGGATGTGCATGAGATTTTCTTTCAGGTTTTTGATAAAGGACAGATGGAAGATGGGGAAGGAAGACTGATTAATTTTCGTAACACGATAATATTATTAACAACCAACATTGGATCAGATGAAATTATGGGAATGTGCCAAGATCCTGATCTTGTCCCTGATGTTGATGTAATTTCAAATGCAATCCGAGAGCCATTAAGAAAAACTTTCCCTGCATCCCTTTTGGGAAGACTTGTTACAATACCATACTATCCACTCGCCAACAGCGTAATGGAAAGTATTATCAAGCTTAAAATAGCAAAGATACAGAGGAGAGTAAAAGAAAACTATAACGGTTCGATAGACTATACTGCTGAAGTAGTACAATTAATACTACAACGCTGTAACGAAATCGAATCTGGTGCTCGAATGATAGATAACATTATTACAAATACTATGCTGCCAAAAATAAGTAGAGAGTTTCTAAAACTGAAACTTGAGAATAAAACATTTAAAGCCGCAGCAATAGATGTAAAAAATGATGATTTCATCTATACTTTTAAATAACGTTATGCATATGGAAATCGAATCATGCCTAATGATAGAAAATTAACAATAAAAATAGATGGATTGGCGGACAATGATTTTTCTGTAATTTCTTTGATCGGTGAAGAAGCTGTTTCTAAGCCATTTTTCTATGAGATTGAATTGTTTCATAAAGATAAATTAAAAGCAAAAGACCTCTTAGGTAAAGAAGCAACAATTACATTGCAAAATATACCAAAAAAAATTCTGAAACGTTATTTTAGCGGAAGAATAACTAGTTTTGCATATAATGGAACCACACAAACTGAAGATAAAATATACTTGTACACAATCATGCTTTCACCTGATTTAGAATTGATGAAATACTCATGCAACACAAGGTCTTTTGTTAAGAAAAGCATTAAGGACATAATAGGGGAAATAAAGGATAAATGGAATTTCCCAAAACTACAATTTGATTTTAAATTTAAAGATATCGTAATAAGACAGGTGGAACAGGATAAAGAGGATGATTATACTTTTTTGGATAGATTATTAGCAAGGTTTGGCATCTACTATCACTATGAACATAATAATGGTAATTATAAACTGATATTTAATGATACAGCCCCACCTAAATATGAAACAATAAAATGCAGTCTCAATGATTACAAAGAAACTGAAAGCATTGGCTTTCAAGAGGTATCTGCAGATCTATATGATTTCACCTCAGTAAGCACCACAAATACCATTTTAAAGAGTGTAAAATCTGATATTACATCTTCACCCTCTCTTCCAAGTAAAATTAAAAAAAATATGAAATATCAATATGTCTTAAATACTAATACTCTTAGCCTTGTCAGTCTTCTAGAGGGAGTAGTTAGAGTTAGAATGAAAGGAGGGGTGGCACACGCAGTACCGACATTTAAGGATGTAGAAAAGATTGCAAAAAACGCAGTAACGAAAATAGCCTGTTCTGAAGCTTCGATGCAGCATAACATTTATGGTGAGGCAATCGAAGGCAAAGAATTTCACTCAGAAAAACAAAATGAATTCTTATATTCCTTCCGTTTAGGAGAGGCTTATAAGTTGGAAGATGTATACAGAGATTTATCCGACAAAGCATTATTTATTAAAGAACTTAAATTTAAAATAGTTAATAATTCGTTTGGTGAGAAGGGTTTTATAGAGCATGCAAATTCAGTTCATGATTTCTTTTCATGTAAGTTTAAAGCCCAGCCTAATACAATACTTTTTGCACCGCCTCTCCATTCTATAAAAACAACTCCTATATCAGTTAATTTTTTCTAAAACCATAATATAGGTTTGAACTAAAGGAATATTATTTATGTCATCAACAATGAGAACAGCTACAATTTGCAAAGATAAATCAGGGAAAGTATATCAGAAGGCTAATGGAGATATCCTGCTATGGGCTCAACCTGTAAATACAGGGGAAGACGCAAAGATACAAGTCAGAGTAGCACATCCGCTTGCAAGTAATAGATTTGGTTTCTTTGGACTCCCCAGAGAAGGAGACGAAGTACTATTAGCATTTCCGGAAAATTCAGCCCCAGTTGTTATAGGCAGTCTATTTAATTCCAACAATAAATATCCATATTACTTTGATGGTGATGACAGCATCGAAAATCTTAACAACACTTATGGCATGAGAGTAGGTGTCAAGAAAACTCCTCCCGATAACGATGCAACAACAGAAGGTGATAACGATATAACAACACAAGCTGATAAAGACAAGTATGATGGACCAATTGTAAACGAAAAATCTTTTATTAATAAAACAGAGCAGGTAAAAAATGAAAATTTTATTAGTGATGCATGCAAATTATCCTATGCAGAGGAGAGAGCCCATAACGACTATCATGAAATTTCATTCCATACCAACGATCAAAAAACAGAACATGGCAAATGGACAGGGACTTGGGCTGGTGCTGCATACGGCGAAGGGATTAGTGAAACTTTAGGAGAATATAACGGGGCATTAAATATCCGCAGACAAGTTACTCCAGGTGTTCGCGATGTTTTAGACTCTGTAAAAGAGGACCATTTTGAAGGAATAAGAGTGCGTTCAAGAAATAATATTCTTCAGGAATCTTCAAATAATACAATGATACAAGCTGGCCAATATATTACTATAGAAGCAGACAAAGGCATAGCTCTAAAAGTAGGGAACACACAAATCAAGATATCCTCTACAGGCATAAAAATAATGAGACCACAGGATATAAAGCCCTATTATGCACGAAAAGGAACAACTTATAAGGATGCTCCCAGCGAGCCTCTTGGCCTTCCAGGCATGAGCACATTGATAAATATAGAGGGCGTTATGATTGAAGCTCACGCTTTTAGAATAAACACAACAGCTACTTGGCACTCAAGTATGAGTACGAATTTTTGGGGGATACTTGCTGCATCTCATGAATGCTTACTTCATAAATCTTCAATTAATGCACCAGTGGCCAATGTCGAAGCTAGATCTACCTTAGCGCAAAGGTTTGATGCAATATTTGACTCTCCCTTGAAATCTGATTGGAACCAAAAAAAAACTAGTTTTGCAAAAAAGGCAGCAAGCATTGCAGTTGATGTTGTAGAGCTTATGAGTCAGCTTGATGGATTGGTTATGGGAATATTTGGCATAATCGCAGGAACTATAGCAGAACATTCACATCCTGTTACTTTTTCTCAAGGTGAAGATGATGATATACTTTATCAAGATGATAGCGGCTTTGCAAATGTCTATGATTACTTCTTTGCAGTCATTCTAGTGTGGGAAATGTACTTGACTACAATTCTAGAACTTGTAAAAAGTGGCATGTTAGTAGAGATCCTTGTTAGCCCAGAGGGGTCAACACAGGTACTTAACGTTCGGGGAAAGTATGGCGACTACCCTGAGATTATAAGCTCCTTTAGAAAAAGGACAGAATGTACTAGACTTTTGGGTGGAATAAATGCCATAATCAATGCTACTAACTTTGATGCGACAGGTCGTAAGGTATTTGATGGACTTGAGTTAAAAGAGACTAACCTGCTAATAAGCGAAACCAGAACTCATTTAGGAGAGACTTCCCATATGTACACAAAAAAAAGTGTAGAAGCAGTAGAAACCGCCATCGTGGCAGCCAAGAAAACAATAACAGCGGCAGATGCAGAAAGGGAAGAGCTCAATAAAAAGGTTAAATCTGGGCAGATTACAATAGAGGCTGCAAAACACGAATTAAAAGCACTATTATTGAAACGAGAGACTGAATTGGTAGAACATAAAGACGCAATAATCAAAGCTTCAAGTCGACTTCAAAATCATCAAGCTGCTATGTCTATAAAAACTTAGATTATTCTTTTATATAATTTTATGTCTTTTTGCAAAGAACAAAATTATAACCGTATTTATAATTTATAATAGTAACAAAAGGAAAATAACATGTCATGGGATGGTAGAAATTTTGAAAAACC
>Ga0233447_1001833_pt1 | contig 16402 bp, 16 predicted proteins | sample SI_124_October20_3_FD_183014 | JGI IMG/M metagenome (GOLD analysis project Ga0233447, IMG submission 183014) | Seawater microbial communities from Saanich Inlet, British Columbia, Canada - SI_124_October2016_135_MG | ecosystem: Environmental > Aquatic > Marine > Inlet | place: Canada: British...
AAAGTTGGCTAGTGGTGATTTCTATGACTATTTTATGCTGGATGATAAAAATTTATTTTTAAGCATTGGGGATGTTACAGGCAAAGGTGTGCCTGCTGCATTATTTACTGTGATGATGGTCAGTATCGAAAAAATGTACTCAGAAATACCAATATCTATATCTGAAACGCTAAAAATGGTGAATCGAAAAATTATACCAATGAACGAACTTAATATTTTTATATCGTATTTTTGCATGGTAATTAATTTAGAAACGGGAAAAGCAAAATATGCAAATGCAGGACATGATTCTCCGTTTATAACGAAAAACGATGGAAAAACATTTCAACTCAAACAGACAAAAGGAACTTTTCTGGGGATTTTTGAAAACGTCGAATTTTCGGAAAAATATTATCAGTTTGAACCAGGCGATGTTATGTTTGCGTGTACAGACGGTGTAACTGAGGCTATGAACAAGAATCGAAAGTTATTTGGAAAAGAAGGAATTATTCAAGTTTTGTCTGCCGGTTACAACAAAACATCAAATGCAATTATTAAGGATGTCAGCTTAGCCATTAACAAGTTTGTAGATGGTGCATCTCAAAGCGATGATATATGCATGATCTGTTTTAAACTCAATAAATAATTATTTAGCTTTTTCTATTATAGTTTTTCTGCCATTTTTTAATTTTTTGAATTTCTTAAGAATAACTTCTGCTTCTCTGAATGGGACGTTAATAAAGGAATATCTGTCATAAATTTCGATCTTGTTTATATGTTTTTGTGATATACCTGCTTTATCAACTATAAAGTCAACAAGTCTTCTTCTTGTGATCGAATCCCTTTTTCCTATGGCGATAAAAAGTCGCGTCTGACCTCCTAGGTCAAGTTCTTTTTTGGGTATCTTTCCCTGTCCTTTCACAGAGGATATTTTTTTATAGTTTTTTTCATCAAGAGTTTTTCCAAAGGAGTATTTCAGCATGGCAGCAAGGATAGTTTCAGGGTTATTTTCAGCGATAAGGAGCTGTGCCCATTTTTTATAACCATCTACATCGCTTTTTGCAATAATTTTTTCAAGATCTTCAGTTATTTTTTTCTTCTTGATATTGATGATATCGCTTACTTCAGGGATATTTTTTTTCTGGATGTCGGCATTTGTAACTTTCTTTATAAATCCAAGTTTTCTGAATTCGGATGGAGTGATAAAGGTAATTGCTGTTCCCTGATTCCCTGCTCTTCCTGTTCTGCCTATTCTATGGATATATGATTCAGGATCCTGAGGAATCGAAAAATTAATAACATGACTAAGATTGTTTACATCAATTCCTCTTGCAGCGACATCTGTTGCTGCAAGTATTGATATTTGCTGTTTTTTGAATTTTAAAAGAGTCTTTTCTCTCTGAGCTTGTGAAATATCACCATGAAGGTAGTCTGCAGAGTAACCCCTATCTAAAAGTCGGTTGATGAGATCATCTACATCGTTCTTAGTTCTACAGAATATCAATCCGTAAAATGATTCTTCAATATCTATAATCCTGCATAGAGCTTCGAATTTATCTCTGTTTGCAATTTCGAAATATATCTGGTCAGTTAAGTTAGTTGTAAGTTCTGTCTTGGTTTTTATGTGTTGATACCGGTCCATATACTTTTCGGCAAGCTTTTTAATCCTGTCAGGCATAGTTGCAGAAAAAAGAAGCACACGTTTTTGTGAAGGTGTTTTTTCAAGAACAGTTTCAATATCTTCAATAAATCCCATATTCAGCATTTCATCTGCTTCATCCAAAATAAAATATTTTACATTGTTCAATTTAAGGGTTTTTCGTCTGATGTGATCAAGTATTCTCCCGGGTGTGCCGACTACTATCGAAAGTCCTCTTTTTAATTTTCTAAGCTGCATGTCTATTGACTGTCCGCCATAGATAGGAGCAATGGAAAGTGAACTGTCGCCTTTAAGAGAACTAATTTCTTCACAAACCTGAATGGCAAGTTCTCTGGTTGGAGTAAGGATAATTGCCTGTACATTTTTGCAGTTAGGGTCAAGTTTTTCTATGAGGGGTAATCCGAAAGCAGCTGTTTTTCCGGTGCCTGTTTGCGCTTGAGCGATGATATCTAGCTTACCTTCAAGTAGAAGAGGAATTGTGAGGGCCTGTATCTCTGTTGGTTCTTCAAAACCTTTTTTTGTAAGTGATTGTATGCTTTTTTCGGATAATCCTAGAGTAATAAATTTTTCCATGTTTTCTTCTTGATTTGATATATAGTGTTTGTGTTATAAGCACTTAACTATTTAGTTGTTAGTTTTTCCTGTGCTAAGGCTTTGGTGGGTAAATGTTGGTTGTTTAATGAGTAATACTAATAATGCGTAAAAGGTTCGAAGTCAATCCCGTTTTATCAATATATTCATGTAGATTTTAAAAACGAGTTCTTCGTAGCTTTAGTCTAAGAGAGAATCAACGATTTTATGAGCAAAACAAAGGTCTTCTCTCAGTGGTGGCCAGCTATTTTTCTTTTTTTTTAAGATTCAGTTTATCTAATTGAAGTTGTGTGGCTTTTTTAGCTATTTTATTTTTGGTTTCAGCATCGGTGATATTCGCTATCTGTCTAAAAAGATCTTTTATTTCCTTTTCTAAATAATATAGCTTAATTTTAGTAATACACTGAGTTATCGAATTGTCGACATCATAATGTTTAGCAAATTGTGTCGGATTTGAAAGGATTTGTGATAATTCACTGTTTGGGTAATCATTAAGCAAAAGATTTAATTCACTATGAATATTCTCCCATTCACCGTTTATAGTTAGTGAGATTGCCAGGTTTAATGCTTTACCGATTGGTGTGTTGCTTATCATTTCTAGCGGAATCTCTTCTTCAAGCCTTCTTCCAGCTGTTCCATGTAGAATAGATAGTTCGAGTAGCGTCTCTTCTGCTGCAGCAACAGTGGGGTCTATTGTAATTTTTTTGTTCTGTTTGTTGACAGTCAATTGTTCTGACGATTGTTTGTGCTGATAAAAATTCTGTTTGTGAAGATTGTTTAATTCTTCAAGAACTGTCTTTTCTGTTAATTCAAGGCGTTTTGCTAACAGTGATACATAGGCTGTTCGTACAATATTGTTGCTGATTTTAGAAATGGTGGACAATATCTCACAAGTAATTCTGTTTTTGTCAAACGGAGAAGAAAGATCATAGGTTGTTGATAAAGTATCAAGCATAAAATCTAAGAAATCTCTAGCATTTGTTATATATTCAACCAGGGTTTCTTTTCCATTGTCCTGAAAAATCGTATCTGGATCAGAACCTTGTGGAAGTGCAATTATTTTTACTTCAATGTTGTTTGACAACAGTATTTCTAGCGCCCTGAATGTAGCCTTGATTCCGGCTGTATCACCATCAAAACAAATATATATTTTATTTGTATAACGTTTAAGAAGTTTGGCCTGATCCTCTGTGAAAGCAGTACCTTGTGGCGCGACAGCATTATTATAACCAGCCCTATACATAGCGATTACGTCGATTTGCCCTTCACAGAGAATTGCAAACTTGTGCTTTCTTATACCTTCTCTTGAAATAGGCAAGGCGTATAAAATACTACCTTTTTTAAATATTGAAGTTTCTGGACTGTTTACATATTTGCCACCAGTAGAATTAGGGTCAATTGTTCTACCGCTAAAAGCTGCAATTTTCCCCTGTTCGTTCCATATTGGAAACATTATCCGATTGCGAAACCTGTCATATATTCTATCGGATTCAGATTTGCTTACAACTATCCCTGAAACAGTGAGTTCTTCTTCGGTATATCCCTCAAGTTTTGCTTCTTTTATGGCAAAATCCCATGAATCAGGAGCAAGTCCCAGCATGAACTTTTTAATCATATCTTCCGATATTCCTCTTGCTTTTAAATAATCTAAGCCACTGTTTCCTTTATCTGAGAGTAATATTTTAGAATAGGCTAATGACAACTTCTGATGTAGTGAATAAAGTCGTTCACGTAGATTTGTTTTCTTTTTATCTCCCCGAGTTTGGGTGGTGTTTGGTGTTTCAGGGATGATAATGCCGTATCGGGACGCTAATAAATGTGAGGCATTAACAAAATCTACACTTTCTTTGTCCATTATAAATGTAAATACATTTCCGCCTTTGCCACATCCGAAACAATGGTAAGTTTGACGCTCTGGCGAAACGACGAACGAAGGAGTTTTTTCCTGATGAAACGGGCAAAGCGCTTTCCACCGACTTCCATTTTTTTTTAAAGGAATATAGCTAGAAATAACTTCTTGGATGTCGGCTTTGTCTTTAATCTCTCTAACAATGTCTTCTGGTATATAACGGTTCATATGATCTGCTGGTTGTTAAGTGATAGTTGCTGGTTGGCCGTTGTTTAGTTCTAGCAACTGTTTTAGTGCAACGGGGTATTATATTTTGATATTTCTTTTAAACGAGTAATAATCTGTTTTCTCTGATTGTCAAAAAATGCATTGTTATTTGTGATGCTTATAAATTTACGATAAAAAAATCGTGCTTTTTTAGGTTTTTTTAGATACCTGTCACAAAAAACTCCTAAGTTAGAAACAATTAATGGATTATTTGGTGATAGCTTATATGCTTGAGTAAAATTTTGTGCGGCCTTGCTTAATTTTTTTGTTCTCGTGTAATATACTCCGAGTTCATTATAAATTTCCGGTTTGTTTTTGAAATATTCAGTTTGGGTAAGCTTAAGAAAGAGTTTATCTGTATTCTGAGTTTGAAGCTTAGCAGAGCATTGGGCATACAGTATTAGAGCATCTATATTTCCTGGTTGAATTTTATATGCGTTTGCCAGATATTCATAGGCGCCTTCATAGTCTTTTTCTTCATAGAGAAATTGGCCCAGTGATAGTTGTGGCATAAAATTTTTTGGAGATATTTTTACAGCTTGTCTTAATTCTTTTTTAGCTTTATCTTTTTGATTATCGTGTTCAAGTGCTAGTGCGTACATTACCAGAGCGTTGGTATTTCGTGGATTCGCTTCAGTAGCTTTTCTTGCATATCCTAACGATTCTTGCCAATTTCCATCCTTTGAAGCAAGTGTAACAGCCTTTTTTAACAAAATATTAGAGTCTGTTGTTTCTTTGCTACAGCTTGAAACTAAGACGATTAAAACAAGCAGGAATGCGGCACTAAAGCAAATACGAAAGAATCTTATTTTAAATATTGTGTTGTTCATACTTTTAAACCTTAATTTAGTACAAATTAGTGTTGGTTGATGGTTGTAAAATCTTTGGTCAAAGCAGCTCAATCTTCACTCTAAACTCTAAGAGTTGTGTCTTGTCCCATTTGCCTACGCTGATTTGTGTGATTTTATTGGTCATTATGAATACATAATGTATAATATATACAATGATTGTCAACTTTTCGAGACGTTGAAAAAAAATAACGAACTTATAAATTTTTTGTGTTTAACATTGGAAAATATTGATTATTAATGTAGCTTAAAGGCTTCGTTTGTATCACATCAACTTTTATATAGTTTAGAAGTGATGTGGCGGAGCTTGGAAAAGTTAAATCTTTTATACCTACTGAACGTTTTTAATATGCTTTACCTCTTATTAGAGCTTGCACGAAAAGGTTTTCGTGCTTGGTTCTAGTGTTAAATGTTGGGTTTTGAGTGTTGAATTAATAAAAAAATTCCACTATCATCCCATAGGCGCAAAAAAAGTTAATGTCCCAATGCGTTTATAATAAAGATGTTGCAGCATTGTTTTTGTTCTTTAAATTTCTATGGGACCAGAATAAAGCCTTTTTCGCAAAATTCTGATATCTGTTTTGTTGATTATCAATGAGTTAGCACGCAATTTCTATGGGATGGCTTTGAAAAAATTCAAGAAATCTATAAAAATTTGAGTTTCATTTAGAATTCAACACCTAAAATTCAACATTATGTTCCCGAAAATACCTTTTCGTGGGACATCTTATTAGGTTCGGAGAAGCAATATTGTACAAAAAGGCTAAATGAAAAGGAATAGTTTTATGCCCAATCAAAAAGAAAACAAGCTTGATAGTTTACAGGAAACTTATAGTGATGAAATCAGTATTACTGATATTTTTCTTGCTTTGTGGAAAAAACGTGGGAAAATTATTGTTTGGTCAATAATTTTTGCGGTTATAATTAGCGCAATTGGAGGAGTTAATTTTTTAACACAGTCTAAATACTCTGTGTATAAACTTAACTTTTATCTAAATTTTACTGGGCTTCAGGATGGAGAGTATCCGAATGGTTCAAGGTTTTCTACTAATGACATTATATCTGTGACAGTTTTAAGGAAAGTATATAAGGAAAATAAATTGGGCAATTACTATAGAAACTTTTCTGACTTTCAAAAGGATATATCAGTTTATAGAGAGAACTTTATGCTGACAATTTTAAGAGCAGAATATGATACTAAGTTTGATGACAAGAAGTTAACAGTTGAAGAGCGGGATAAGCTAGAGATAGAATTTCAACGCAAGAAGAAGGAACTTCTTAATCAATCAGAATATAGTTTGGCTTTGGCAATGGAAAGTCACACAGAGCAAATGCCTGCCATATTGGGTAGTAAAGTTCTAAAAGATATTTTAAGAAATTGGCTGGATAACGCAGAGAGGCAGAAAGGGGTAAATAAATATAGAGTATCGTTACTAACAAGCAATTTAATTACTGAAAAAGACATTGAAGAACTAGACTATATAGTTGGTGTTGATTTACTGAGAAAAGCGGCAAATGCTATATCAGAAGACTTACAAAAAATTGAAAAATTACCTGGTGCAAATATTATTTCAATTAAAACTTTTGATGGTGAAACGAGTATTAGTAATTTGAGTTTTAGATTGAATTTTATAAGACAATTTGAGCTGGAGCCTCTCCTTGGTGCTATTCGAACGTATGGTGTAACCAAAGAAGGTCCACTATCAATGATTTATCTTAAAACAAAGTTGTATGAGCTGGAAAGAGAAAGAAATGCTGTTCTTGCTATTAGACAAACATATTTTGAGACTTTAAACAAGCAGGTAGCAAAAAATAGAATAGACAGTGTTGAGAAAGGCCAAGCAGGCTTAACTAGTAATTCATCAACAATTATACCTCAGTTTGATGGAACCTTTTTCGACAAAATTGTAAATATGGTAGAAGGAAATGCTAATATTGAGTATAATCAAAAGTTAACTGATAATGAAATATCTGCAGCTTTGAATTCGATAAACTTAGAAAAAGAAATTAGCTATTATACATCACTGTATGAAGCTTTTAAAAAATTTAAGAGGGCCAACGAGCAAGCTAGTTCTGCAAATAAAACTAAGTTGACTTCTATGGAAGCGTTAATCACACAAAAACAGCTAAAAGTATTGAATTCATTTGTTAACATGATTAAGGATCTAAACTCTTTCTACAATAAAATAAATGAATATAGTCTAAACTCTCAGTCAGAGTTTTATCGGGTAACTTCTTTTGTGTCAGAACCTATAGGTTCGATAAATCTGAAAAAAGTTTTAATCGTAATGATTCTCTCTTGGGCTTTAGCAGAAGCTCTAATCGTTGCTGGTATCATATTCAGCAGTAAATTCGCAGAGACTAAAAACTAGTAATGTAGTTCTGGGAGAAGTATCTGATTACCCTCTTCCTGCAATGATCTGACTACATAACATTGAAAATAATATAATCGCTAGGAGGAAGAAGATTGAAAGAAAATTATCAACCTAATGAAGTTTACAAAAATGATGAAATTGATCTAATTGCATTTATTATACTTCTTTGGAAAAAGAAAGTTATTATTATTTCTTTTACAGTGATATTTTCCATCATTGTTGGAATATATCTATACTTTTTTACTTCAAGACCCTACACTATTACAACCTCAATTGATAATATGGACTTAGTTCCCAGCGATTTTGTTGCAATAAAAAATATGATAGTTTCAGACAAGACAAAAAGTGAAATTAGCAGCTTGCTACCTGATGAACTTAAAAGAAGCTTGTTGCAAAATGCAAACTACCTCAAAAACATTGTAAAGATATCCTCTTATCCAGATCTTGAAAAAGTAAAAAAAGGCGAAGAAATCGGAAGAATAAATGCTTTGTATATTACGACAGGAGGTTCTGATCAGAAAAACTCTACTCTTGTGAACAGTGCTGTTTATCACACGATACTAAAAAAACTTATTTTTAAAAAGACTAGTTTTTTATTGGATAAAGAATTTTACGTGATGCAAACGAAATTGCATGATCTTTCTAAGAAGGAAGTAATATTTACTCAAAGATTACCAATGGAAAAGCAAAAACTTGAATCTATGAAAAAACTTGAAAAAAATGCGGTTGAGAGAGTAGAATCATCATATCCCGCACTGCAGTTTGAGATTGGCAATAAATTACAGTATTTGCCTTTGGGTACTCAAATTAATATGCTAGAAACGGGAATGATAAATGATAAGGCAAGCTTAACTCGATTTAAACAGGAAAAAAAGAGGTATGCAGAAATATCAAACGAACTTGCTAAACTTAAAAATGACTTTCCTAATCCTAAATCTTTTGACGCTGTATTATTTCTGAAAAAAGTTAGAAAAATCGCAGAAAATTCAAAATCTAAGTACGCTAAAGCAACGTTTTTTAGCTACTATAATATGTTCAATATCGAGATGTTGAAATACAAAAGCAACACTGGTACATCTTTAGAAGTCGGGTCCCGAAAAATTTTATCCAAAACAGGTATTGCTTTTGTAATGTTCCTTTTTATTAGCAGTGTATTTGTTCTATTAAGCGAAGCTGTAAAAAATCATAATAAAAAAGAGCATATGAAATAATAGGGACAAGAACTTAAACGAATAAATCAAATTATTATGAATGATATAATTGCAATTATTGGTCTTGGTTATGTGGGATTGCCCCTAGCTGTAGAATTTGGAAAAATAACAAGAACAATTGGTTTTGATATCCAGCAGAGGCGGGTCGAAGAACTTAGGCAAGGCAACGACCGGACTTTGGAAACTACTCAGGAAGACCTAAAAGCGTCAGTTTTTCTTGAGTATACTACAAGTATAGAAGATTTGAGGAGAGCTAACATTTATATTGTCACTGTACCAACTCCCATTGACAACTTTAAATGTCCAGATTTAACTTCGCTATATAAAGCGAGTGAAATATTAGGTAAAGTTCTGTCTGAAGGTAATATTGTAATATATGAAAGTACAGTTTTTCCAGGGTGTACTGAAGATGAATGTGTTCCTATTTTAGAAAAGTTTAGTGGACTCAAATTTAATAAGGATTTTTATTGTGGGTATTCTCCTGAAAGAATTAATCCGGGAGACAAAGAACATTCTGTTTGTGATATCGTAAAGGTGACATCTGGTTCTACTCCAAAAATAGGTAAAAAGGTTGATGAACTTTATAAAAAAATTATTAAAGCTGGAACACATTTAACTTCGAACATAAAAGTTGCGGAGGCTGCAAAAGTCATTGAAAACTCACAAAGAGACCTGAACATTGCATTTATGAACGAACTTTCTAAAATTTTTGCATTGCTTGATATAGATACAACAGAAGTTTTGGAAGCTGCAGGAACAAAATGGAATTTTTTACCATTTAGACCTGGAATTGTAGGGGGACATTGTATTGGTGTTGATCCTTATTATTTAACACATAAGGCTCAAACTATTGGTTATCATCCACAAATAATTTTAGCTGGTCGACGTTTAAATGATGGTATGGGGCAATATATCGCAAACGAAGTAATTAAGCTGATGATCAAAAAGGAACACAAAATCTTAAATGGTAAGATACTTGTACTTGGCGTTACATTTAAAGAGAACTGTCCTGATATAAGAAACTCAAGAGTTATAGACATTATTCGAGAACTAAAAGAATTTGAGTGTAATATTGATGTATATGATCCCTGGGCCGATAAGGATGAAGTTAGAAATGAATATGGGATTGAAATACTATCAACAATCAACAGTCAACAATCAATAGAATATGATGCAGTCATTTTAGCTGTTGCTCATGAACAGTTTAGAGAATTAGATTTTGAAAAATTCACAAAGAAAAATGTAGTAATCTATGACGTTAAATCTTTCCTTGACAGAAATATAGTTGATAAACGATTATGAAAGAGTCACACTTAAGAAGCATAATTAAAAGCTTGAGCTGGAGAATTGCAGCTACCCTAACCACGATGCTTATTGCATATTTTATTATAGGTGATCATGAAATCGCAATAAAAATAGGTGGAATAGAGGTTGTGGTTAAGCTTCTGATATATTATTTGCATGAGCGATTGTGGCTCTTGTTTCCTACTGGAACAATTCGAAAACTATATAACTTGTTTAAATGATTTTTTTATAAAACTTAAGATTATTTTTCGAGAATCTTAACACCTCAGCGTTTTAAACAATTTCAACATCTTCATCAATTTCAATAAATAAATCAGTATCTAATACGAATTAATAGGCAATGCAAACAAACTATAAAATTACACACTTGAAACAGCTTGAGGCTGAATCAATTCATATTATAAGAGAAGTAGCTGCTGAGTTTGATAATCCTGTTATGTTATATTCGATAGGAAAAGATTCTTCAGTAATGTTGCGTCTTGCACAGAAAGCATTTTTTCCAGGTAAAATACCTTTTCCTTTGATGCATGTTGATACTAATTGGAAATTTAAAGAAATGATTCAGTTTCGTGAAAAGATGGCTAAAGAATTGAAATTTGATTTGATTGTATACAAAAATGAAGAAGGAATGAAAGCAAACATTAATCCTTTTGATCACGGTTCTGAAAAACATACTCAAATAATGAAGACTGAAGCATTAAAGAAAGCTCTTGATAAGTATGGATTTGATGCTGCCTTTGGTGGAGCAAGGCGAGATGAAGAAAAATCACGTGCAAAAGAAAGAGTTTATAGTTTTCGTAATAAATATCATCAGTGGGATCCTAAAAATCAGCGACCTGAACTTTGGAATATATACAATAGCAAAATCAATAAAGGAGAGTCAATTAGAGTTTTTCCAATTTTAGATTGGACAGAACTTGACATATGGCGTTATATACAAGTTGAAAATATACCGATTGTACCTCTTTATTACGCTGCAGTTAGGCCAGTTGTTGAACGGGATGGTGTATTAATTATGGTTGATGATGATCGTATGCGCCTAGAGCCTAACGAAAAAATTCTTCAGGAAAAAGTACGCTTTAGAACTCTTGGTTGTTATCCGCTTACAGGAGCAGTTGAGTCTAGTGCAGTAACATTGGAAGAAATAGTACAGGAAATGCTTTTAACAACTACTTCTGAACGCCAGGGGCGCGTGATTGACTATGATGGCGCGGCAAGTATGGAAGAGAAGAAAAAAGACGGATACTTCTAAAAATATTTATTTGTTGAGATGCTCAGTTGTTTAGTCGTCCAGCAATTCAACAGTGTGTAGTAGTCAAAACGATTTGTCGTTTAGATGAGTATTCTGTTCAGCAAATCAGTAATGTTTGGTTGTCGAGTCGATTAGTTGTCAAGCTGAATTATTTCTCAACACCCCAACGATTAAAGACCTAAACAACTAACATGAGCTTTTGCAATGTATACATATTCTTTTGAAAAACTAGAAGTTTGGCAAAATGCAAGAGACTTGGCTAAACAGATATACATTGTTACAAAAAGTTATCCTGAAGAAGAAAAATTTGGACTAATTAACCAAATGAGAAGAGCCGTTATCTCAATATCTTCTAATATTGCTGAAGGAAGTGGTCGTACTTCTAGCAAAGATTATGCTCATTTTATCCAAATCGCATATGGCAGCTTATTAGAACTTTTAAATCAATTAATTCTTTCAGTTGATTTAGAATATATAAGCGATTCAAGCTATTTAGACTTAAGAGCTAATGTTGAAGAAATATCCAACAAACTTAATTCCTTAAGAACCTATTTACTTGGTAAATAATCAAATGAACACTGCAACACCAAATAAACATCTCAACATCTCGACGAATCAACAATTCAGAGGTAATTACATTGCTCGTGAAGCAGATTTAATCAAGGAAGATATCGGAGTTTATCTTAAACGTCATGAAAAAAAGGATATGCTTAGGTTTTTAACTGCCGGCAGTGTAGATGACGGAAAATCTACACTTATAGGTAGACTTCTTTATGATTCAAAAATGATATATGAAGACCAGTTGAATGCTGTGCTTAAAGATTCGAAAGTCTTTGGCACAACAGATGGAGATTTTGATCCTGCACTTTTGACTGACGGACTTAAAGCAGAACGAGAACAGGGGATTACCATTGACGTTGCTTATCGTTATTTTTCGACAGATAAACGCAGTTTTATAATTTGTGATTCACCTGGCCATGAACAGTATACTAGAAATATGGCGACGGGAGCTTCTCACTGTAATCTTGCTATTATTCTTGTCGATGCTCGAAACGGTGTTATGTCGCAGACAAAACGACATAGTTTTATTGCCACCCTTTTAGGAATAAAACATTTAGTTGTGGCAGTTAATAAAATGGATGCTGTTGAATACAAAGAGGATATTTTTTACAAAATCAGAAATGACTACGAGAACTTTGCGGCAAAGCTTGATGTTAATGATATTCATTTTATCCCAATTTCTGCTCTAAAAGGAGATAACGTTGTAGATAGAGGTAAAAAACTAAAGTGGTATAAAGCTGCACCACTCTTATCATATTTAGAAGATGTTCAGATTACAAGTGATAGAAATCTCGTAGACTTTCGCTTCCCAGTGCAGTATGTAATCAGACCTAATTTGAATTTTCGCGGTTTTGCGGGAACAATAGCTTCTGGTACAATACGCAAAGGAGATAAAATTGAGGTTTTACCTTCGGGACAGAAAACAAAAATAAAATCTATCATAACTTATGATGCAGAATTAGATGAGGCTTCTGCGCCGTTGGCTGTAGCTTTAACTACTACAGATGAGATAGATATATCGCGCGGTAACATGTTGTGTCGTCCTAATAATGTTCCTATTGTTGGCAGCATTTTTGAATCGTCAATTGTTTGGATGCATGCAAGTGAGTTGAAATTAAAAAATAATTATCTACTAAAAACATCAACACAAACTGTTACCGCCACTGTGTCCCAAATAAAATATAAATTTGATGTTAATACTTTGCATCGCTTAAATACAGATGTTCTTCAGTTAAATGATATAGCACGAGTAGAAGTAAGGGCACACAGACCTATTTGCTTTGATAATTATCAAAAAAATTGTAAAACTGGTTCTTTCATCCTTATAGATACTCTTACAAATGCGACGGTTGCAGCAGGCATGATTATTGAACAGTCACCTAAAACGCAATATGGTAAAACAGTTGGTAAGGACCCTGTGGGTAAAAATCTATTTGTTGAGGGAAGTGAAGTTACATCTAATATGCGCCAAAAAATACTGGGACATAAGTCGGCTACAATATGGTTAACAGGTCTTAGTGGATCAGGAAAGTCAACTATAGCTAGAGCATTGGAGCATAAACTTGCCAATATGGGAGTTTTGGCTTTTACCCTTGATGGAGATAATATAAGGCATGCCTTGAATAAAGACCTTGGGTTTTCGATAGATGATCGTACTGAAAATATTAGAAGAATTGCAAATGTTGCCAAATTGATGAACAATGCTGGCTTAATTGTAGTTACATCATTTATTTCACCATTTATTTCAGATAGAGAGGAAGCTTGCTCTTTAATTGGTAAGGATAATTTTGTTGAAGTATTTGTTGATGCAGATATAAGTGTTTGTAGAATGCGTGACCCGAAAGGACTTTATAAAAAAGTTGATGCTGGAAAAATCAGTAACTTTACTGGCATAGATTCGCCATATGAAGAACCAATGGCACCAGATATACATCTTGATACTAAAAAAATGAGTGTTGAAGAATCAGTAAATACTGTACTTAACGAGTTGTTAAAACGTAAAATTCTATGACAGAGATAAGTACAATAAAAAGAGTTATCAAGATTTTACCTCTTTTTGTGAGTCGCTAAATCTGAAAATAGAAGTTTGATAAAGGACCATTTAAACATCTTTTTATCCAAGATTGTCTGGAATAGCCGAGCCGCACGTATCAAGGCGCAATTCGCAGAATGGAGACTGAACCAATTTATTTCACACAAAGCCACTAAGGCATGAAGTTGATGAGTATTTCACAAAGACATATTAATAAACATAGTAAAGATATACATTTTAATATAGATGAGTTAGCGAATTCAATCAAAAAAGAACTGCAAACTGTAGTATTTTGTTATATATTTGGATCTTCCATAGATGGGGTTGTACGAAAAGACTCAGACTTAGATTTAGCATTGTATCTTAACAAAAAAGCTAATTATGAACTATATTCTCGAATTTTTAAAATAGTTGATAAATGCGTACCTGGCGTTGTCTGTGACATTGGAATATTAAATAATGCTGAGCCTGTATTCTGTTTTGAAGCTATTAAGGGACGATTACTTTTTGCGAGAGATGTAGAGAGATTTTTGAGGTTTTATTCATTAACATGTAGGTTATATGAATCACAGATGATTAGTTATGAAAGACAATTAAAATATAGATTGGAATATAAAAATGCGCTATAATGGTGTTATACAGAGGAAACTTGCTATATTAGACAAACAGCTGAACGAAATACGACTGCATTTAAAGAATGTTACTTACAAAGAATTTGAAGACAGCTGGGGTATGCGGTCTATGACAGAAAGAGCTTTGCAGGTTGCAGTGGAAATATTAATTGATATCTCCGAAAGAATAATTGCCCTTGAAAATGCAGGTCCAGCATCTACAGCCTCAGAATGTATTGAGAAACTTGTTGCGCTTAACGTATTGGAGTCCAAAGAACCGTTTGTTGATATGTTTAAGTTTCGCAATGTAATTGTTCATCAATACGAAGAAGTTGATCCTGCTATTCTCTTTAATTTAGCAAAGAATAAGTTAGGTGATTTTAGAAAATTTATGAATGCAATTGATAATGTTTCTTGATTAAAACGTAGAATAACCATTTTTTGTCAGCAAATGAACCAGATGTAACCGAAAAAAGTGAAATTTTTTATAACAAACACCCGATAAGGTGCTATTGAAAATTAGGTTAATTCGAACTTTTTCAGTAGCGACTAAGTATGAGACTAACCGAAAGAGAAAAACTTGTTATAAAAGAATCTGTCTTTGATTTAGATAAGGGTGCAGACATATATTTATATGGTTCAAGGGTAGATGACGATAAGTTTGGTGGTGATATTGACTTATTAATAATATCCAATAAGTTGCTTAGTCTTAAAGACAAAAGTAAAATTCGTTGGGCTATTTATGAAAAGCTTGGAGAACAGAAAATAGATATCTTATTTTCTCCAGAAAAGATTGAAAGCAATTTTGCGAAAAATATTTTAGAAAATGCGATAAAATTATAAAATGGAAAAGCTATATGGATAACAATAAAAATATATCACTTTTGAAAGAAAACATTGATGTTCTTCTTGATGCTGTTAGGTGGCTAAAAAGATCGTATAACATATGTAGTAGCTTAGAAAGTAAAGAAAGTTTTTCGGAAGAAGAATTTGATAGCCTTGAAGCCATGTCGGCAAGATATTCGAGAGTAATCGATATTCTTATACAAAAAGTATTTCGTAGTATTGATCATATAGAAATGGAAAAGCAGGGATCCATTATCGATGTTGTTAACAGGGCTGAAAAAAGGGGAATTATTTGTTCAGTAGATCAGGTAAGAGAAATGAAAGACTTAAGAAACGAAGTAGCTCATGAATATATAACTGATGAACTGGATGCAACACTAAAAGATATAATAAAAATGATACCAAAACTTTTGCGGATAGTGGATAAAACCATTGAATATTGCGCTAGACACATATAAGAATAGCGTATTCATAAAAACTTTCAACGACAAATTAAACTAAAAAATAGTTGAATCCAAAATCAACATTGTTATGCGTATAACCGAAAATGATAAAAAAAATATACTTGAGACAGTTGCTAAAGTGTTTGGCAGTAAAGTTTCGGTATACTTGTTTGGTTCCAGAGTTGATGATAGCAAGCGAGGCGGGGACATTGATTTGTATATTAAATCTGATAAACCCATTAAGGACAAACTTAATAAAAAAATAAAATTTCTTGTTGAAGTTGAAAAAAAAATTGGAGAACAAAAAATAGATCTAGTAATAAATAGTGATTCAAAAAGGTTAATTGAACGAATAGCAGTTTCAGAGGGAATTAGACTATGAGACCTATAGATTTTTTTATTAAAGAAATTGAAATTCATATTAAGAGAATAGAGGCAATATTACCAGAAATAAAGCCTCTTCACGGTTTTGTGTAATTTTTGTTAGTGATTGAAATACAAGCATTAACAAAAATATTCAACATTTGCTTAGCCTCAAAGCTTTAAGCATTATGCGTAATTTTCCTTTTTTG
>Ga0233447_1001834_pt1 | contig 16398 bp, 14 predicted proteins | sample SI_124_October20_3_FD_183014 | JGI IMG/M metagenome (GOLD analysis project Ga0233447, IMG submission 183014) | Seawater microbial communities from Saanich Inlet, British Columbia, Canada - SI_124_October2016_135_MG | ecosystem: Environmental > Aquatic > Marine > Inlet | place: Canada: British...
TGCATGATTTGTGAATCTGATTTACGTGCTGTCTTCATTTGAATCTCCTTATGTTTTTATTATAAGAAAATTCTACTTTTACTGAGTGTTAATTTTTGGGAGGATTACAACCAGACTTTACTGCAATCTCTGCCAATCGCACTGTAGCATCTACATTTACCCTGTGATAAAAATGTTTATTTTTACTTGCATCACGCATATCATGGGCAACTCCAGCAAGATGAAAAACTGTTGAAACATCTGAAAAGCAATTGGAAGGAAAGTCTAGACTATTCAAATCACATTTAACCTGCTTGGCAGGATTTGAATAATCAACAGACCTCACTAGCAGCTTAAGGTCATTTTCATACAATGCCTTAATCAATTGTCTTCCTATAAATCCAGAAGATCCTGTGATTGCTATTAATTTATTATTAGAACTACTTATCATAAAAGACATGTTATCTTGAGATAATTAAAATATATTCGCATACTTATCAGCAATAACGGTCCATATATATTCTTTGTCGGCAATAGACTTCATACTTTTGGCAATATTCTTCAAATCAATTTTGTCAAGATCTTTTAGTATGCTAATTAACTGCTGTTTGTTTTCAAAGTACATTGATTGATTGTGTGTTGTTTCTCGATTATAACTTACATCAAATGCGATAATAGGTAGCTCTAAAAACATCGCCTCAACTAGTGAAGGATTAGTGCCTCCAGCACTATGGCCATGTATATATATAAAGCAATTACTTCGAAGAGTGTCTATATCTTTTTGATTATAGATAGGATCCAACATATATATATTCTGATATTTCTCATACTTTTGCCTTAACTCCACGCCATAGACACTATTAGACCAATTGCCGACTATCACAATAGGCTGAGAGTTGCAAAAAGAAAATGACTCTAAAATAATATCCAAATTATTCTCAGGTTCAATCCTACATACTTTAAACGCATATTTATCATTTAAAAAAGTGTACTGATCTTTGTCATTATCTCTCAAAGGCTCTTTATTTAAATGATCTCCTCCATAAGCAATAAGCTCACTAGTAACTCCATATTCATCAGTCACATATTGTTGAATAGCCTTATTATCTGTAACAACCAAATCTGCGTATTTAACGGCAATTTTCTCTGATAATTTAAGGAGCCACTTAGCAAAATTATTCCACTTACCTCTTTTCCATTCAAGACCATCAATATTTACAATAATTTTGCTTTTTCCAAATAACTTAACAAAGGGTAGAAAGATACAGCCAGATACTCCTAAAATTAAAATTGTATCGGCAAACTTTAAAGATTTATAGATAGAGATAACATCATATGGAATACTTTGAATGCCATTTGCATCAAGATTAATATATCTAAGCTCGGCTCCATTATATTTTGATAAGCGCTCCTTATATCTAATCCCACTACAAAAAATAGTTAAATTAAAATCCTGATTCAAGTGCTTCGTTAGATTATCAACAAGCGTTTCCCAGCCTCCATAATTAGCAGGTAACCCAACAGATCCAACTATTGATACCTTTAAAGAATGACCGCTATTAAAATGTTGTTGAAATTCTTTTGGCACCATGCTTATTCCATTCATGAGTAGGGTCATCTAAATCGATATTTGATGGTAACTTTTTCAATTCATAACCCGTTTATATGCTTCCAGTGTTTGAGTTGCGGTATTTTCCCATGAATACTCTGTTTTAATAAGCTCTCTAAACTCATTATTAAATTCACTATTCATGGCCTCAATTGTTTTTTCTTTTATATCATTTAAACTATCAGGTTTGCAATAAAAAGCATAATCTCTAAAATAATCCCTTACAGATCCCTTATCTGAAACAACAATATTACATCCGGCATATGCTGCTTCTAAACTTACAAGACCAGGGGTTTCAACCCAGCTTGTAAGTAAATTTACTTTTGCTTCCAGCATATGTTTGAAAACCTCTTCTTGTGGTATATGAGAAATAAATTTCACACCCCCTCTTTTGCTTGCCAATTTTTTCAATTCTTCTAAATATTTTTGACTATTAGGCCCAGAATTACCAATAAACCTGATTTCATACTCTGTATCCATCATAGATTTCAGAAAATTAAGTTGATTTTTTCTTGCATCTATTCTAGCTACAAAAGTAATTAATCTCTTATTTTTCTTAACTTTATATTTAGACTCTATCTCTTCAAATAGTTTTGTGTCTATCGCATTATTAGCAACACTATAATTTGTTAACTTTAAGTTAAGCCTGTTATTAAGTGCTTTCATTTCCGACTCTGCATTTGGTAAAAGCCAATCTACACTATTAGCGATATCTTTTTGTATCTGTATATAGCTTTTTTGTAGGCCTTTTAAATATATAGGCTCTCTTTTTATTATAAATTTAGCTAGCGATTTTGCATATTCAAAACCATTTATTCCGAATATTTTAAAAATCATTTTTTGCAGAAATGGAGCGCCATTAGAGGCATAGTCATCAAATGGCCAATAAATAGTAGACAATACCTTTTTACCAGTAAAATTTTGTTTTTTAATCTCCTCTAAATAGATAATATTGTCATATACCCACGTTAAATCTATTAAATGCAATATATCGTAATTATGATAATTAATATTATACGCTGATGTTGTAATAAAACAATTGATATCTAATTTTTCCAAATACTCTTTAGTTTTAAGTATTTGAATCTGTGCCCCACCTGGAGAATCATAAAAATTATGTCGTACGCAAAAAAGTATTTTCATTATGAAAGACTCTTTTTTATACAACTAACAATTTTTCTACTTGCGTTGCCATTGCCGTAAGGGTTGCTGGCTTTACTCATTTTTTTATAAGCTTTATTATTATCTATAAGTTCTTGCACCTCATTTTTAATAAGCTCTATATTAGTGCCGACTAACCTTACGGTTCCTGCATCCAAAGCTTCAGGCCTCTCTGTTGTATCTCGCATTACTAAAACAGGCTTTCCAAGTGATGGCGCCTCTTCTTGAATGCCGCCACTATCAGTAATAATTAAATAGGATCTATCCATCATATAAATAAACTGCTCATATCGAAGTGGCTCAATAAGATAAATATTTTCAACACCTGAAAGCATCCTTTTAACGGGTTTTTGAACATTTGGATTAAGATGAACAGGATATACTATATCAGTACTTGGATTAGCTAATGCCACCTCTTTTAATGCCTTACAGATATTGATAAAACCTTGGCCATGATTCTCCCTTCTATGCCCAGTAACTAAAATAATTTTTCGATCATCGTGTAGTTGATATCCAAAAATTGCTAAATTCTTAATAATATCTCTCTCAAATTGCTTGTCAGACTTAATTTTTTCTAATGCTAATAAAAGTGCATCGATGACAGTATTGCCTGTTACCTCTATATTTTTCTCATTTACGTTCTCTTTTAAAAGATTATTTTTGGCGTTTAATGTTGGCGCAAAATGATACCTTGCAATTTGTGTTGTTAACTGACGGTTTGCCTCTTCAGGCCATGGTGAATATATGTCACCAGTTCTAAGTCCAGCTTCTATGTGTGCAATACCGATCTGTTGATAAAAAGATGCTAAAGAGGCTGCAAAAGTTGTAGATGTATCACCATGAACAAAAACAATATCTGGGTTAAAATCCATTAGTACGGACTTCATGCCTAGAATAACATTAGATGTAACATCATATAAATCTTGCCCAGATTTCATAATATCAAGATCATAGTCAGGCGTTATTTCAAAAAAATCTAACACCTGATCAAGCATCTCACGGTGTTGTGCTGAGACACATACTTTAGTTTCAAAAGTGCCTGTATTTTTTTGAAACTCTTTTACAAGAGGAGCCATTTTAATAGCTTCTGGACGGGTACCAAATACAATTAATATTTTTTTCACATCAAACCTTTTTGTTCTCAAGTTTATTTATAAATTCAAATAATTTAATATATTTACTTTGTATTTCATTATGCTCAATATTGACATAAAATAAAATTCTTTCAATTAAATAACAGTAAAGAAGCGCTTTATAATCAAGTTCTATTTCTAATTCTACCAAGTAACGCTGGTACTCTATAATGTTTTTATATTCAAAGATTACCCTTACGATGTCAGATGAAGGCCGGTCATTTATAATGGGATCAATCTGGTAGTTAAACATATCTTCCAATGGGGGGCCATCAATAATCGTCTCTTCAAAGTCATAGATTAAAATACCAGACTCATTATTTATATTCCAAGGCTTAAAATCTCTATGTACAAGGCCAAGTGTAATTAGGGCATCTTTATGAGTATTTGTGAGACTTTCTAACACATTATTTATTGAGTTAAGTTCAATATCACTCTTTATATATCTACTTTTTAATTCTTCAAGGTAAGAAGAAAATGGATACTTGTCTCGTTTAGAGGCACTAAACATTTCAACCAGTGCCGAGGTAATGTCTCTATATTCTTCCGCCCTCTTATCCTGACTACTGAGTTTAAAGCTACAAAACTTATTGTCACTATCCACATGATCATAAAAATTTGAAACTTCAAAATTCTGTAATGGTCTATCCAATAGCTCATATATCGTTGCTTCGTTTTTAACTTTTTCATAACTATTACCAAAGGCAAATTTTTGAAAACAAAAACCATGATGATGCACAATGATCTTGTCACGAGTTGGAGATATAAGTATGGAGCTATTTTCATCCAATTCAAAATCCATTGGCCGATCTGTTAATTTTTCTAGATATCGATTAATCTCACTCTTATCTTTCAAGATATGTAAGCTTAAAATTTTACAAAGTACCCCTGTACCATACAAAGACAATTTAAAAGCATTTTTCATCACTTTCTGTTTAACTGTAAGTGCTTTGTAAAATTTGAGCGAGTACGAGACAGCATCTACATTTGTTGCATTAAAAATATATGTAGCACCAGTACTACCTTCAAAAATAAAAAATATTTTTTTAGCCATTTATTTATTTATTGCTAACTGTACTATTGTAATATGCTTCTGAAATAGCGGTATAAATTTCTTTACCTTTAGAATCCCAAGTAAATCGTTTGCCCGCTTCTTTTGAATGTAGCCCCATTTGAAATCTTACCTCTTTATCTGTTAATTTTAAAATTGCCTCTTCTAATGAGAGAATCAGCTTCTCTCTTTTTTGTATTGGAATAATTAAGGCGTAATCATTCGTAAAATAACGTGTGTACCCCGTAGTATCAACACAAATTAGCGGTATCCCCATAGACATCGAATCAAATGAAGTTGTAACCGCCCCCTCTTTCAAGCTTGTATTTACTACAACATCACTTCCCATCATTTGTTCATAGTAAACTTTCATGGAAACTTTTCCTAGCATATTAATCTTTTCATTTAGATTTTTACTTTTGATTAAATCCCGAAGACGATTCCAATCCACTCCATTACCAATAATTTTCAGATGGATGTTTGGATTAACTTTTACTGCCAACTTAAAGGCTTCGATCAATACATCAAACCCACGCCAAGGATCAAGATTGCCGACTATGATATATTGTATTTTTTCTCCATGTATTTTGAGACTAGAGGTTTTTATTTCAAGAGGAGCTACAGCAACATCTGTAAAAAGAATAGCTTTATCTCTGTAATTATCTGGTATGATTTTTTGGAGTATCTCTGTTTTACAGAGTATTAAATTAGCATTTTTACAATGGCCTTTAAAGCCGATATTGTACTTCAAACTTTTTATTACAGTTCTTCGCACCCATTCAATCAATCTTCCTTTAAGGTTATAATGTTTGGAGTATTCTAACGGGATTGTTTCTACACCTCCAACAGGGCCCCAAATAAAAAATTGTTTCTGGCCATAACTACTTACAGTCCATAAAACATTTCCATATGTTAGATGATGAAAAATTTCAATTCTATTCTCTTGCATTGTTTTTTTTACAATGCTATTAGCAGCCCATTGCCAAATATTATAATATGTTCGCACCCCCCTTCTTTTACTTTTCCAAAAACGAAGATAGTATGGTAAGTCAAAATAAATAAAATGTACATTATTGTACTCTTGATTATTTTGCAACCACCCTTCAATAGAGCTTTGATTACTTTTACGGGTCAACACCCAAAGATCAAAATATTTTGACATTTCTAATACCCAATGCCAGCCAACACCTACCTCTGAGCCAAGATCAGGTTCACATGCGTAGGCAGAAACAAATATTTTTAACTTATTTAAAGGATTATGCACTGTAGTTACAACTTTTTAGTGAAAGTATCTAAAATAACTTTAAGTGCCTCATCTGCGCTTTCATTGGTACTACGATTTGCATCTAAAGTGACAAAGCGTTTATGAGATCTTGCCACTTTTTTATATTCAATGACTTGGCGCTTTATCTCATCTAATGTGAGCTCTTGCTTCCGTTTATAGATTACCTCTGGATCTGCGTCCAAATAAAAAACTATTTTAGGGTGCGGAATACACTCTACATATAGTTTTCTTACCCATAAAGGTAAATTTAATTTTGTACGGCCCGGGTCCACTATAAAATCATAGCTGTATCGATCAAAAATACTGACTTTATCGAATTGAACATCTTTACGGACTAAATAACTATATCCAATCATATAGTCCAGCCAATAATATGAAATACGAAATAGTGAGCTTATTGTATTTGCAGATTTTGATCTATGGGGATTTGTAAAGTCCTCATCAGTCTTTTGAATTCCTATTTTTTTACCAATCGCACCTAAGTTTGGAAGGATACGGGGTCTAAAGTGATAAACACTATATCTATCACTATTTTTATCGTCTACATAATAGAATTCAAGTTTACTAATTAAAGCCTCTAGAAATGTTGTTTTACCTGCACCATCAGGGGCCATAACTGAAAAATTTCGAGAGAATTTATTATAACTAAATATAACTCTATTAATTTTTTCCAAATAAAAGTATGTCTTATCCCTTAAGGTTTGTATTGGATTCTTTTTTAAGGCATAGATGCTTAGCGCATTTGATAATTGATTAGAGTGTTGGAGCATTTTATCAAAATCTCTTTCTTCAATTGCAGAGAATATACTGTTAGTCAATTTATTTCCAACAAGCTTTGAAATCAACTCTCTAAATTTTGGATATGTTTTATATGTGCCATAAATAATATCACGATATTTTTGCTTTAGTACAGGATTTTTATAGCCAAACTGCTTATAGATAAAAACCATTAATCCTGAATAGAATTCATTGAGAATTTTAAAATCATTATAGGTATCTGTCTCTTTATATAATTCATCAAAGCTAAATAATTCACTTCCCCTTGAAAAATACCCCTCCATAAGGTCAATATGTATAGCCATATTGGTTTTAATATTCATACCCCGACAATTATGTCCGCGCTCAACTTGTATTTTGTAAAAATAGATCAATCCATTTTCTTTATATATAGTTTTTAGTATGTCAACTGCTTGTCTTATTTTTCCTGGTTCTACTATAATATCTACATCTTTTGAGGAATTTCGATCAGGAAGCCCTTCATAGTTTCGTATTATAAAATAACGAATATTTTCTTCATCAAATAAATTTAGTATTGACACTAGTATTTCACCGTGCCTTTTATCCCAATGTTGGGTAATATTATTCTTAATAATTGTCACCCCCTTATTTTCTTTAAAGTAGTTCTTTTTATTACTTCAAAAATATAATATACTCTGTATAAAATTTTAAACCACAAAGGGTTTTTAATCGATGAAGTAACATTAGCACCATGTCTTCTATATTGTATTAATGATTCATTGATAATATGTAACCGATCTTGATAATTGGCCAATAAACCTATCCATGCATCATGAGATACAGTGTATTTAGGAAAAGGTAATATCTCATTAAGGAATGACCTATCAAAAGCCATTGTACAACCAGGATACTTGGCTTTCTTGAGCCCTTGCAAAAATGACACTTTCTCAAGATTAGGATTACGTTGAATTACTCTGCCTTCTGAATCAACAACCTCTATTGTTGACATCGTTAATCCACAATGGATATTAGTTAAAGTTTGCATTGTCTTTTCAACCTTTTGTGGCATCCAGACATCATCTTGATCACTTAAAAAGATATACTCTCCAGTAGCTTGATTTAATGCATTTTCAAAGTTATAAGCAACTAAAAAATTATTTTTAGCTATTTGAAAAGGGGGTGTTTTTTTATGATGTATAAATATTTTTATTCTTTTATCTTTGAACTTATTAATTACTGCCAAAGTTCCATCTGTTGAACCATCATCAGATATTATTAATTCATCATACTCTCTAAGCTGAGACAATATAGACTTCACTTGAGGTAATATAAATTGACGCCCATTATATGTAGCCATGCAAACTGATATTTTATCTTTCAACATATTCCTTTGCACAATTGAAGAAATAGTTTGAATACTCTATTTCCATTATATTTTCCTAGTTAGCATAAAATACTTATTTGTAAACAATAGAATTATCGATAACCAAACTATTTGACTATTTACTGTAGATATAAACACGACCATAAACCAAAATATAATACTAATGTGATCTTGTTTATTATAAGTAGCCAAGAAGCTAAATAATACAAATAATGCAAATGATAGAAATCCGTACTCGTACCAAATCTGAAGCAATCCTCCCCCACTAAAACCCTCTGGTGTACCTGGAATCATACTACTCATAATTGCACTAACAGAGTCAACCCCATGTCCAAACCAGCCGCTTAAACTACTTATATCCAACATTGAAGATAATAAAATCAACGGAACAATCCGCATAGATGCACTGTGATCTTCTTTCATCATTGTGTCTGGAGAAAATGTTAATATTGCCACAGCAAAATTCCAAGCTCTTTCAAGTGAGTCTATGCTGAGAAAAACCAACACAAAAGAGATAATTAGCCCAATTACAAGTATAGCTGTAATATTTTTGATTCTTATAATCTTTAATAAGACAAAACCTAGAAAAATAAATGCCGTGCCACTTCCCATACTAATCATAGTCCAAACAAATGCAATCCAAGGCCATCGGTCTTGTTTAATATTTAAAATAAAGTCATATTTTTCTTTTAATACTATCTCTCTTACTGTTAAGTAACAATACATAAGAATCCCAACTATTCGGCCACTATGAGAAGGCTCGGATGAAAGTGAGCTCAACTTCCAGGGATTTATAACGTCATACTCCCTTAAGTTTAAAATTGGCAGCCCAGTTAAAACACTAAATTGTTGAATTAGCAGTACAATAAAATATGCATATATAAGATACTTTAATAACTTCTGATACATTTCAATTGCAAGAGGTTTTTGATACAACAATTGCTTGTATGCGAGAAAGGTAAGTCCAAACATAAAGGAATACATCACGGTTGACCACCTCATGCTTTCAGGATTAGTAATAGGTGGAAACACAGCAATGTTGAGTAAAAACAACAATAGCAAAATATCAGATCGATATAACTTATGGTATATAGTTATAATAAATGGGGAAAAAGCCATCACACCAACTAAAAATAAGTTTTGATTTTGATCTCCTAATGTAAATGCAACTGCTGTAGACATTGAGACAACAATAACAATTAAAAAAAATAAAGATTGTTTAGGTGTTATTATCATATAAGAATACTCTCAATCATGTTACAATTTTTCTTTTAACAACAATAAGATAAAATAAAAACATTATTACTTGTGTTAATAATATACCTAGAACAATACCTTTTAATTCAAAATAAACAATCATCGGATAGGCAAATATTATACTAAATACAGACATATATATATTGGCCCTATAAATATCTTTTGTAGATTCTATTGTTCGTAAAACAAATTTGATTAACATGCCAAAATACATCAAGATATATATTGCCATATACCAATACATAAGGTCAGAATATTGTATATATTTATTACCATAAATTAGAAATATTAACCTTTCCGGTGTAATAATCATAAATAGCATTGTCCACAAGGAAAACAGAATTATCCCGATAAAGCTATATTTATATATATAAGATAGTAAGCTTTTATGACCCTCTTTTTTATATATTTTGGCAGCAGATATAGGGACATAGTTTTCTATAGTAGCAAACAAAACATTAAAAATGCCCATTGTATTTTGTAAAATTCTTATAATAGCAACGGACCATGCTCCTAGAACATATCCACCGATCACAATAAATAAATTTCCAGATAGCCACTGAAGAATATTTGATAGGCCTAACCATTTAGAAAAATGCCAGTATTCTTGAAATGTACTCTCCATGTTGCTTATTTTAAGATGGGTATAGCCCATTTTTAAATAAGCAACTAAAAATGAAAGTAAAAAAGTGAAAGCAAAAATAGAGAATACAATCATTAAGTTTAGTGATACAAAACTAGATACAATAAATAGTGTCAAGAGTAAGCCAATATATGCGATTATATTTATAAAAATAACAACCATGTACTCTCCATGAAAAAATAACAAACGACGTGCAAAGTCCTGAAGAAGATAAGAAAATACGGCTAAAGAAAAAGGAATAATTAGCAAGCCCATATTCCATTTTTCCTGAAATAAGGAAAAAATTATCGATATCAGGATAACTAAAAACATAGATAAAAATGCAAAAAATATTTGCATGGCAATAGCGTTTGAAATATGATGTAAATTATTATCTCCGCGTTTTGCTTCTAATGTATACAGTGGTGAAACAATTAAAGACTGCTGCAGACTTAAAAAAAACAATGCTACCATCCATAATAAAGCATACTGTCCGAATATTTCAATACTTAATACTCTAGCTAGTAAAACTCCCAATAAAAAATTCGACCCACTCATAATCATTTGATCCAAAAAGATTAATGATTTTTTATTTTTTATTTCTGCAAATATCAAATCTAGCCCCTGCAGTCATGTAATTTAAACACGGGCTTATAAAATTTTACTGTTTCTATAATTAGTTTAGAGGGGTATGTTTTACAAAGTGAATGAAAATTCAATTCATTTATATTCTTAAATAAGGCTTTTTCAGAATAATAACTGAAACCAAAACGAGATATTAGCTCATCAACACCATAGATCAAGGGGATTCCAATTATAGAATATAGTAATAACCCCTTACCCCATGATATTCCATGAAACTGTTTGAAATCTTTGTTAAATATATCTTTTGGAACATATAACAAAACATTTTTTTTCGAAATATTCTCTCGAAGAAGGGTCTTGTCTAATTCCATTCTAAACAACAATAGCGGCCTTTTGAAGTCACTCTTGATTTGTTCATCAAATTTTTTTCCCAAGTAAATTTTACTAGAGGGCTCTATGGCTAAATTTATTGTTTCGAATGGGGAGTCAACGATATTACTAATTCTTGCTTGTGGACCCTTGTAATCACTATGGAATATATTATTTTCGTTTGAGTAAAAAACATATGATAAGATACTAAAAATTGTCAAAACAGAAAGAACTCTACGCAGGAAAGAGATTTTTATATTTAAATATTTTAAGTTTGACATGAATAATTGTAGAGAATATAGAATTAATACGCTAGTAAGCCCGTACTTAAAATAAAAAACATCTGTTACATTCATTTGACCACTAGCTACAACTATTAACAATAAAATACAAAAACTTCCAAAAGCAGAAACAAAACCTATATAAATCTTCTTATCTTTTAATAAAAGTGCAAGTATAAATATCAAGCTTATTACTAAATAAAGAGATATAGATATTCTTAATGGCTGATATAAATAAATAAATATAGAATTAAATAGCTCAAAACTTAAAGCATTTGTAGATGCTGACATTAGCTTATGATATATATAAAACCAGGCTATCCATAAAAATCCCAGTATATATATCCACTTACTTTTAGGGTTTTTAAGGAAAAGATATAGTCCAATAAATACAGCATACATAAATCCTGTAGAAACCTTACCTAAAGATATTAAGATGATTAAAAAGAAAACAAACAGATAATCAAAATGTATATTTTTTTCTTTTTTAGCCAAAATACTATAAACATTTATAGAGCTTAATAAAACTATAACACTAGTAAACCAAAGTCCATGTGATCCAATAACAGACCAGTCGCTTATGAATAAGGGTATTAAAAAAAACAAAAGAAGTAAGTATATTACTGGGTTTATTTTAGTTAGAATTTTACTTAAAATAAGTACAATACTAGATAGAAGCATAAAAATTTTAAATTGGTACAATAAACCATATGCATCATATGGCTCAACATTACTAAGAATGCAGAATAAGGCATCAATGTAGTGACTAAGCACATGATATATGATTACCGGTGTTTCATGCTGCCCTGTACTTGGGTATCCATGATTAATAATACTTTGTATAATTGAAACATGAAATACACTGTCTTTATGCCAGCCCAACCCTAATTCAGCCTCGAGAAGAGGAAAGGTGGGATAATAATTAGTAAATACAGGGCCTTTTATACTTGAGAATCCTACCAATAAAGCAAATACAAGCAATGCATAAATAATATTAAATATACCAATCTCAATTTTTTGTTTAAAAAAACTTGGTATAAATATTCTAACTAAAATAATTAAAGTGAATAAAAATAAAGTAGATATTATTAATATTTTGTACCATACTATTTGTTGAAAAACTAATATTGAATATACAAGTTCCCAAATAAAAAATAAACCTATCCCTAAAATTGTAATAGAAAATACTGATGATATATATTCATCTTTCATATAAATCAGTTACGCCTTGAGTTATCATTCATTTTATTACATCGCACTCTTTAAAATATTTTCTAATTTTATCCATTGTGTAGATAACCTCTTTACTGCATAATACATGGGAAATCTGAGCAATTTCTCACTCTCTTCTGTCGTAAAAATATCTTCTCCATTGAATCTGCAAAATTCTCTACCAGCTATTGCAGAGTATAAAGGAATACTGTATTTATGCCATAATCTTTTAAATAATCCTGTAGGTTTATCACCCCAAAACCTCTGACAACTTTTTAAAATTTCTTATATAGAACGTCCTAAGAAGCCTTCCTCTTAATCTGGTTCAATTTTATACTTTCTTGGTACACGTACATTGGTTTTTTATAGTCTAGTTGTAATCCTCCCAAAAATTAACACTCAGTAAAAGTAGAATTTTCTACTTTTAAATTGTTTGGTTTTTTGGGGGTATTACAGAAGAATATTATGTTTGCTGGCAATCTCTGCCAGGGTATCTGCATTTTGCAGTAGCTCAAGAGCAAGTTTAGTCTTGAATGCTGAGCTGTAGGTTGTACGTTTTTTACTTATAATTTTTTACTCCGAATTGCTGGATTAAGTTTAACTCGTTCGAAATAAGAAATCTTAAATTGTTGTCTTAATTTATTGGGCGCTATAACATAGTTTGATTATAATTATTAAACATCATTCCCTCTCACCTAATTTATTTAAGCATTTTTCTAGACTATCTTTCCAGTAAGGTATAGATACATTAAACTCTTGTTTTATCTTTGATTTATTTAGTAAGCTATAGTAAGGCCTTGAAGCTGACGTAGGGTAATCTTTTGTTTCTATTGGATTCACTACGCAATTTATTTTAGCCATTTTCATAATCTCTTTTGCAAAGTCATACCAACTTAATACACCTTCATTTGAATAGTGATAAAGCTCTACTTTTTTATTATTTACCTTAAGTAATATATCTAAAATTGCCTTTGCTAAATCATTTGCATAAGTAGGGGCTCCCAGTTGATCAAATATCACACCTAATTCCCCTTTCTCTTTACCTAAGCGAAGCATTGTTTTTACAAAGTTATTCCCAAAGCTAGAGTAAACCCAAGATGTTCTTATTATTATAGAATTATCAGGGCTTATTTCCTGCATGACTTTTTCACCATTTAGTTTGGTTTGTCCATAAACTGAATTTGGATTTACCTTATCATCTTCTTTGTATGGCTTATAGTTTTTTCCATCAAAAACATAGTCTGTGGAGATATGTATTAATTTTATATTGTCATCTTTTGCTATTTGTGCTAGATTTTTAACTGCCAAGTGATTTATCTTATCCGCACTTATCTTGTCCTCTTCTGCCTTATCAACTGCAGTATAGGCTGCACAATTAATTATCACATTTATACTACTAGATTGACAAAAATCTCTTATATTTTCTTTATTAGTTAGATCTATGTTTGCTCTATCTGTAAACAAGAAGTTATAAGAATAGTTTAAAGATATCTCTTTTATCTCACTTCCAAGTTGCCCATTTGAGCCTGTTACAAGAATGTTAAGCATAATAATCTATTCCATACTCAAATATATCGTCTGTATCTTTTAAAAGAGGTTGCTTTGTGTCTTTAGTTGATAAGCTTAACTCTTCATGTTTTAATATCCAATCAATATCTAAATCTTTATCATCAAAGGCTATCCCCCTATCACACTCTGGGCTATAGTAATTATCTACTTTATATGCAAATATAGTATCATCTTCAAGCACAACAAAACCATGGGCAAAGCCATGCGGTACAAACAGTTGGTGCTTGTTCTCTGCTGTTAACTCTACAGCCACATGTTGCCCAAAGGTAGGGCTAGACTTGCGTATATCAACAGCTACATCTAACACGCTGCCTTCAATGACTCTCACCAATTTAGCTTGAGTATAAGGCGGGAGTTGATAATGTAGTCCACGCAATACACCTTTGGTTGATTTAGATTCATTATCTTGAATAAAGTTAACTTGATAACCAACAGCTTCTTCAAACAGATCTTGCCTAAAAGTTTCTAGGAAGTAGCCACGGTTATCACCATGTATAGTAGGCTCAATGAGTATTACATCTTCAATTGACTGAGGAGTAAACTTCAATTTACTTCCTCTGCACGTCTGAGTAAGTATTGTCCATACTGGTTCTTAGCTAATGGCTGTGCCAGTTCTATAAGTTGCTCTTTATTGATATAACCTTGTTCAAAGGCAATCTCTTCAATACAAGCCACCTTTAAGCCTTGTCTTCTTTCTATGGTTTCAATAAAAGTCGAAGCTTCTAATAAACTCTCGTGTGTGCCAGTATCTAACCAAGCGTAGCCTCTACCCATTAGCTCAACAGTTAGGCGTTCTTCACTTAAATACATTTGATTCACAGTAGTAATCTCTAACTCACCTCTGTCAGATGGTACGACTTCAACGGCCTTTTTAGCCACGTCATTTGGATAAAAATATAACCCTGTTACTGCGTAGTTGCTTTTAGGGCTATCTGGCTTCTCTTCAATGCTAAGTGCTTTACCAGTAGAATCAAAATCCACCACCCCATAACGCTCTGGGTCATGAACATGGTAGCCAAACACTGTTGCCATGTTTTTATCTTTAGCATTTGATACAGCATTAGACAGCATATCGGTGATACCATGACCATAGTAAATATTATCACCTAAGATTAAGCAAGCGTCATCATCACCAATAAAATCTTTACCTAAAACAAATGCCTGAGCCAGACCATCAGGAGAGGGTTGTACAATGTATTCAAACTTCATGCCAACATCAGAACCATCGCCCAATAATTGCTCAAATCTTGGCAAGTCTTCAGGCGTGGAAATAATAAGCACTTCTTGAATGCCAGCAAGCATCAGTACTGACAATGGGTAATAAATCATCGGCTTATCGTAAATTGGCATAAGTTGCTTTGATACACCTTTAGTAAGAGGGTATAGGCGTGTGCCTGTGCCGCCCGCTAGAATAATTCCTTTCATGATTTAACCACTCCTAATCTTTCACCTTGATAACTTCCATCCTTAACTCGATCACACCAAACGGTATTTTCTAAATACCACTCAATGGTCTTTTTAATGCCTGTTGCAAAAGTTTCATCTGGTGTCCAGTTAAGCTCATCAGAAATCTTAGTGGCGTCAATTGCATACCTTACATCGTGTCCAGCTCTATCACCTACATAAGTAATAAGTTGTTCGTATTTAGTGATGCCGTCAAGTTTACTTGGCACTAGTTCATCTAAGATACTGCAGACAGTTTTAACAACATCAATATTCTGTAATTCATTATGTCCACCAATATTGTATGTTTCACTAATCTTACCAGTTAGTGCAACGTGCAATAGGGCTCTTGCATGATCATCAACATATAACCAATCACGTATTTGTTTGCCATTGCCATAGATTGGTAAATCTTTACCTTCTAGCGCATTGAGAATAATAAGTGGAATAAGCTTTTCAGGGAATTGGTAAGGGCCATAATTATTCGAACAATTGGTAATCAATGTTGGTAATTTAAAAGTGCGTTGCCATGCACGCACTAAATGATCAGAACTAGCTTTAGCAGCAGAGTAGGGTGAGCTAGGTGCATAAGGTGTATCTTCAGTAAATAGATCATCTGTACCTTCTAAATCACCATAGACTTCATCAGTAGATACATGATGGAATCTAAAATCATCTTTCTTATCACTATCTAGATTAGACCAATAATCTCTAGCCTCT
>Ga0233447_1001842_pt1 | contig 16340 bp, 10 predicted proteins | sample SI_124_October20_3_FD_183014 | JGI IMG/M metagenome (GOLD analysis project Ga0233447, IMG submission 183014) | Seawater microbial communities from Saanich Inlet, British Columbia, Canada - SI_124_October2016_135_MG | ecosystem: Environmental > Aquatic > Marine > Inlet | place: Canada: British...
AAAATTATATCGAAAAAAGAGTTTCGTCTTTTAAGAGTAGTCCGTTTTGCAATTTCTGCGTTCCAATACGCTTTAATTAGGTTGCGGTCTCTTATAATATTTTGACACCAATTTGCGGCATAATAGTCTGTTCATGACAGAATAACTGAAGCTCCTGATGTAATTTGAAATCCAATTTATAGAAAGATTTTATAATGAAATAAAAATATAATAAAAGTGAGAGCTTTGCAAAAATGAAGCTTGACAGTTTACGTAACAGAAATTGTACGAAAAGCTTTTCGTGGGTCGTCTAATTAAAGAAGGCTGTTGTGCGACAAGTAAAATTTGAATGACCGAAACAAAAAGCCTGTTGTCTACAATCTGAGCTTTCATTTTTATTAGTCGACAATTTCCAAAATATATACTCGCCACTTGCATAATAAAATAGTGGTATAATTTTATATTTGGGATGCATTTCTAAATTTCAAAAAATCGAGTATGGCGAGTGTATGGTAGAGTTTATTGGCGAATATTAGTTCCGCATACCTCATCAAGTTTTGCCCTGGAATTAGACACATTTATAACTGCTGTAATATGATTTAATTCATTTTTTACTAAGGTAGTTTGTGCTTGGTTTAGGTTAGAAATGTCAGTGTCACCGGTATTATACTCTTCTCTAATAAGATCTCTGCGGAGCATTGAATTATTCATTACTCGCAGAAGTATTTTTCTCTGAGCCTCATGTGCCAGTAGGTTTACATGAGCACGTCTGACCTCATGTACAACCTTAATCCAGGTCTTCATTAACTCTTCTTCCTTTGAATCAAGAGTTGCCTGTGCCTTACGGACTGCAGCTATACGTGTGCCGCCTTTCCATATATCCCAGCTTACTGTAGCACCATAGTTATAAAGAAGATCTTGTCCTCTGGGATAAGCGCTACTATTGCCCCAATTGCCATTACCTCCATTGCTTGCTCTTGACATCCCATATCCCATGCTTAGTTCAACTGTTGGAGAAAAAGCGCCCCATGAAGAATAGAGTTTGTATTTTAGTGCATCAAGGTCTAATTTTGCCGCCTTCAAATCTGGTCTTTGGGTTATTGCTAAGTCAAGAAAAAATTCTACGTCTAGTGAGTATTCTGCATTTTCAACAACCTTGATTGCTGGAAATTGTGTATCTTCTGGCAAATGAACAGTTGTGAGTCCCATTAATGCAGCAAGTACATATCGGTTCATTTGATACTCGGCAGTATTTTTTACTACGTCGTTCATCGCTTCGTCTTTACCTATTTTAAAGTTAAGAAGGTCTGTTAGTGTACTTGCGCCGGCATTATATTTTGATTGTCCATCCCTGAGTTGCTGTTCGTTGTACGCTTCGTTAGCGAGATCAATTTGAATTCTTGCTCTGGAAAGTAGTATCTTGTTATATGCCTCGGTTATGGAGTAAATAAGTTGTCTGCGGTAGTTTCTATCCATCTCTTCCGCACTCAAGGCCTGATCTCTGGCAGTCAATATATCAAAGGTTGTTTGAAAGCCGTTAAATACTTCCCATTTTGTACTCAAACCGCTTGCCCAGGTTGTGGTTACATTATTAAAAGCCCTCGCATCATTATTTTTTTGAGCTTGATTACCGCCAAAACTAGCACTAAGAGTTGGAGAATAATCTGCCATTTGACTATAGAATGTTGCCCATGCAGTTACAATTGCAAGATGTTTTTGCTGGTAGGTTGGATTGTTTGTCAGGCCGATCCTTATAGCTTCTTGCAAGCTTAAAACTTTGTTTGTAGGCGGTATAATTTGCTGATCTTTTAGGCTTTCGGCGGTATAATTGTCTGAATGTATTACTGGTGGTGGTGGTCTATGAGACATACATCCTGAAATTAAAATAACTAAAGCGACGATTTTTATAGTAAATAGGTCTGATTGGAACAATTTCACACTAGGTTTCCTTATCAGCTTTAACGGTTAGTTTAAATGTTTCATGAAAAGTTTTTTGGAAATATTTATTACAATAAATAGAAATGCCAAATACTTTATCATACTTTGCTATTATAAAAAATATTTTTTTCACCTATTGAGTGAATATTAATATTTTTATATACTTCCGTTGGCTAAGACCTTAACTTTTAGTTTTCGACTTTAGCTTTAAATGCGGCAAAGTGACCGTGTCCGGGCTGTAGCTCGTAGAGCGTAGTCTGAAGCGATAATACTCTACCGTTTACGGTATAATTTCTTAATTATCAGGAAATAACTCTGTTTTTGACTTTTTTGCCGAGTTTTTTAGGTTTATAAACGTCCAGCAACTGGTGGAGGAATAAGGTATGCCTCTCCTGTTGGATCAAGAAAGCCTACAACATATCCAACAACAAAGTCTGTGTCATCAGCAGTAACAAACTCGTAAATCCTATTGTGGGGAGAGAACATTTGATCACTATACCATTCTGCGTCTTCCCTGGTTCTGAATCCTGGCCATCCCAACCCATGCTCATCAAACACCGTAATGCTGTATGCCTCAAAATCTTCATCACTAGATGCTAGAAATATTTTTTTATAATTTGTACCCGTTGCGTCAGTAGGGTGTTGCTCAGATTGAAAAATGGTCAATAACTTGGGAGCTAAACACTCATCAAGCATCATTATAAACCGAATCCGATTTGTAAAGACGTAAAGAAGGGAGGGTATAATGCTGGTCTGAGCAAATGCGTAATGATTTGTAGTAGGTCTTCTAAAACTGGGGTTGCTGTCATCTATAGCTTCTTGTATTAAGCCCATAAGTGGATAGAATCCAAGATATAATTGTGTATCACTAGGGGTAACGCCATCCAAACTGTCAATAAATCTGCGCAATGCTAGAATTGTGTTGGGAAAACCAGAACCAATATTGATGTCTTTAGGAAGAAAATGTTCTAGCATCTTTTCCATATTAACCTTGAAATTATTGATAAATCTTACTAGATGATCCAACTTTCTAGAAACTTCTTCCGATAAACGAACAGCTGCATTTGTCCCATGAGGTTTAGGTGGCAGGAGCGGTGTTCTAACTGCAACAGCAGAAGCAGGCGGATGAGCTTTCCTGCGGTGAGGGCGAGGACTATATAAACCATCCCCGGCAAGAACAGTATAACCAGGAGATTGAACAATAGGACGATAAGGATGTTTTATTATACGACGTAACGTTTGACAACTACCATAGCATGCGTCACAAATTTTCCATCGATTTCCTTCGGGGTGGTTGTAAGTAAATCTAGTTTCCTTCAGGCAAATAAAGCAATGTTCTACAACTTCTGCTTCCGCCTCTTCTTTCACTTTCCCTTTTTCTACTCCATCATCAGAGGAGCTGCTGCTGAAGCAACAACCGCCATCCATGTTAAAGGCCAGCAATATGAAACAACTCAAACACAAACATAATATCATTATTTGTTTTAAATAGAACATTTTTTCTCCAAACTTTTTTATTAGGTATTTTTTATCAAAGCGTCTAATACACAATGTGATCGTAATTGACCTTTTAGAATATATATAAATAAGGTTAGGTTTGCTCGGTGGAATTCTTTCCACACGACCAAATCTATATCTATTTGACTAATTTTTCATAATCGTAAAATAGAGAAACCCGAGAACGTAGAAATTTTGTATCAAAAGAAAATCTGAAGATCAAACTTGAACAATTTATTTTATATTTCAACAGATTATTACATAATACTATCCAACCTAAAAAGCTTAGAACATACATGAAAAGAAGAAAAATGCAAGTTGTTTTATTAAAATCGTACTGTATGTTTCTTTCTAACCCACTTCGTTCGTTTTACTGAAAGCTGGAGAATTATACTTTTATACTTTCGTCAGCTAAGATCTTAACTTTTAGCTTACGACTTTAGCCTTAAATGCTGCAAAGCGACCGTGTCCGGGCTGTAACTAGTAGATCGTAGCCTGAAACGATAATGCTCAACCTACCGTTTACGGTATAAAAGGAATCTAGTTAATGCTAAATATTCAGAAGGAGTTAGGTTTTCTGCTCTTGTGTTTTGATCTATCTTTAATTCATCAAAGACAGATTTGAAGTCTATATTTTTTAATACAGGTTGAAGATTATTGATCATTTTTTTTCTTCTCTTAGAAAAAGCAGTCCTTACTATAGTCTTCAAAAGCTTTCGTTCTTCTAGTGTCGGAATAATTTCTTTTCGAGTGAATTTTGTGATAGCGGATTGAACAATAGGTTTTGGAAAAAATACATCTGGAGGAACTGTTCGCAGATATTCTATTTCGTATACGTTCTGTACTTGCGCTGTAATACTACCGTAACTTTTATGGGTGAGGTTATTCTTGTCGTAAGAGGAACTATGTTCAAACTTTCGCAAATAAATCTGGTCGTCCAACCTCGAAATATTGGTTGCTTCATTATTATTGGCAAGTTTATTCTTATTGTGAGTTTTCAATAGCGGATCTTGTATTTGCAATTTCTCTTGTAATTTTGGAGAATAGGTTTGTTCTTGTGTCTTTGCTGATGCAGCAAACCTTTCAGCTGTTTCTTTTTGTAAAAGGAACAGCATATCTTTCGGTGGTATTGGCATATTAATGAATTTTGCAATTAGAGGTGTACTGATAGAGTAGGGGAGGTTTGCTATAATACGGAAGTCTCTATTTTGAGGAATAATTTTGTTAAAGTCCAGTTTGCAGGCATCCTGATGTATCAGGTGTAAGTTAGGAGCTTGAATGGCTTTTTTTAAGTAGGCTGCTAATCTGGCATCATATTCAATAGCAATTATATCAGCTCCTGATTTTACGAGAAGTTTTGTTAACACCCCAAGACCAGATCCTATTTCAATAATAAATTCATCTTCTTTTGCCGCCGCAGTTTTATATATAAAGTTAAGCAGGTTTTCATCTGTTAAAAAATTCTGACCTAGTTTTTTAGAAGGTTGAATATTTAACTTTTTGAGAAGATGTTGTAAATCTTTTTTTTTCATTTGAATACACAAATTAGAGCCCGTCTGAAAAAGTCATTCGGGCTTGGTTGACGGTTGATTGTTGTTAGTTGTTGGTATCGTTTAACTATGTTTACTAAAAATATCATCAGCAAGATATCAAAAAATCTGTTATCCATCAACTAAGAACCAACAACAGCGTGTCTGGAAAAAGTGTCGGGCATCTCGCAAAACCTTTTCAGACACGTACAAATTAGAGAGTTCAATGCAATATTTAAAATCCGTGTTAATCTGAGTAATCTGTGGATTAAGAAACTTAGTGTTTTGATGTCTTTGTATGATGAATTGCTTCCGGTTTTATTGGTTTAGGAAGCGATTCTGGTGTGGTTGCTTTCATCTTTTTACCAGACTTAGTTTTTACTTGAGGAGTGGCAGTCACAGGTAGATTTTGCATCTGCTGCTCTGCTAGTTTCTCAAGTGTCTGTTTTGGTATCGAAATTTTTACATTAAGTTCACTTTTATCTACCGTTAACGAAACGTCTTCATTATTGATTCCGTTATCAGGATTTACAATAAACATAGCAGTAAGCATTTGTGCTTGCGCTAATATTTTCTGTGCTTCCTGTTTTGACGTACAATTGATGCTTCCGCCTATTGCAAGGGCGTCTTTTGAGTAGTCAGCATAAATAAGGATATCTTGTGCCTTAGCCATAGAGGCTTCTATGCCAAGTGATTTAAGTAAATCTTTTTCAATTACGCATCCCACCCAGAACATATTATTTTGTTTTGCATTATCAACGAGTTTCATTAACTTAGCATTGTCTGCAATGGATTTTCCTTTGCCATTATCAAGATCAATCGTTTTTTTAATTATACTTTTTGTTCCTATTGCGACGAGATTATCCTTTAGTTTGGATATGAATATTTGTTGATTATCATCCTGTGGTATTAGATATACCATCTGTGATCCTATTTTTTCTGAAGTTATTTTCTTTTTGATTTCCTTTTCTACGATAGGTATAAGCTTTTCAATATCTATTTTATTGTTTGCTTCTACTAGTATTAAGGCATTGGGTGATGGTGTGTTGCCTTGCATTTGAATAGGAGGAGATATAGCAAAACACAGGCTCTTAATATTATTCCATCCTATTCCGGCATTTTCTAGTTCTTTTACAAAAGCAGTATCTTTGTTTTCTTCTATTTGCTTTTTAACAGTGTCGAGTTTAGATAATTTTGTAACATTAATTTCACCTATTATGCTACACTCAAATGGTACTAGCTTAAAATGATTTGGCTCATAAATCCTACAGAGATTGCATTCTTTTGAACAACCGATATAAAGGAGACAGGCCGCAGTGATCATTAAGCAAAAACTGATAGCTCCTATTGTACGTTTCTTTAAATATTTTTTCATGTTAAAACTTCTTTATTATTATGAATGAATTTGTTTTTAAAAGCACAAGTGTGCAGGCTTTTTCTACTAGCATATTATTATCTTTACATATCTTTTCTAACTCTCCATTTTCTGTTCCTGGATTAAAAATAATTCTCTTAGGTGATAGTTTTAATATTTCATTTTTTAGAGAAGATGATAAAGAAGAGTTGACGTAAATGCATAGAGTATGAATAGGAACGTTTATTTCGGAAAGATGTTTTATTGTCGTTATTCCATTTACCGAAACACCTGACGGGTGTACTGGTATTACCTTATAGCCATTTTTAGATAGCAGTTTTACTGCCTGGTTTGAGTAGCGATCTGGCTTAGCAGAAGCGCCGAGTACAGCAACATTTATATTTTTCATTTTAGTCTAATTCGTTATTGATAGCTTGCACAAGCTGACTTTTGTCCTGTAAACCTACAAACTGCTTGACTATTTTTCCATTTTTTATAATGAAGATTGCGGGTATGCTACGAACTCCAAATTTTTGTGCTAATTTTGGTGAATCGTCTACATTGATTTTAGCTATCTGAACTTTTTCTCCCAGTTCTTCAGCAACTTTTTCGAGTATTGGTCCAAGCATTTTGCAGGGGCCGCACCAGGGTGCCCAAAAATCTACAAGAGTTATGCCTTCTGCTGTTTCTTTATCGAAATTGTTTTCATTCAGTTCTATAATATTTGACATCTTTTCCTCCCATTAATTAGACGGCCCACGAAAAGCCTTTGATTAAATCTTATTTTTTTTAAACACAATCTACCATAGTCCAAAATTTGTATTTTTCAGGCCGTCTAATTATATTTTAAAATTTATTTTTCCCAAAGTTAAATTTTAAGGGAAATGTCCTGTTTTTTTAACACAAAAAGTATGTAACCGATATGTTTTGTATGTTAGTCGAAATATAAAAATTATTGGCTTTTATGAAAATCAAAAAAGAAAAAATTGAAAAAGATGCGGAGTAATTCTGTGTTCCTCTATTTTACTATTTGAGAAAATAGTCAAATAGATATAGATTTGATTGTGCGGAAAGACTCCCAGCAAACAAATCTAGAAGGATGAAATGTTTAACAATTTTTATAGAAAATTTAAGAAATATTATTTTAAAATACTAAGATCAAATGGTTCTCCTCATAGCTTGGCAATGGCTGTAGCTTTAGGCTTTTTTGTTGCTTGTTTTATACCTACAGGAGGTCACACAATAGTAATTTTGCCCTTGGCGTTTCTATTTAGAACAGATAAAATACTTGCATTTGCTGCAACCTGGATAGCAAATCCTTATACCATCCCTTTTATGTATCCGACATTTTGTTTTGTTGGTTCAAAAATATTGGGAGTAGATATGTCGTTTAGATTTGTTGATAAAGAAGTAGTAAAAGTGATTAATAATTTTTCATGGTATAATTTGATGCACTTAGGTGAAGAATTTGCTTTATCATTTTTCGTTGGTGGTTTTATTTTTGGAATAATACTTGGCGGTTTGGGATATTATTTTACATATAGGATGGTAACTTTATACAGAAACAAAAAAGGTAAAAAAACAGGGATGTTAAAAGACTAAACCTCCATTAAGTTAACATAAGTCAAAATGGGGTATATTATTAAAACAATAAATAATCTTTAAAAATGAACTTTATAATATTACAATTATACTCACGAATATTTAAGAAATTCTTCCTAGTATTGTTAACTATCTTTTTATTACTATGGTCCTGGATTTATGTCAATGCTTCTGACAAGAAAATTGTATTACACTCTGCAAGTGAAGCTGACTATCCTCCTTTTTGCATAGTGACAAAAGCTGGGAAAGCCGATGGTTTTTCCGTAGAACTGCTGAAGTATGTAGCCAACATCATGGATATGGAAATCTCATTCAAAGTGGGGCCGTGGTATGAAATCAAAGATAAACTTCAAACAGGTATTTTTGATGTTCTTCCTCTTGTTGCATATTCGACCGAAAGAGCTCAATATTTTGATTTTTCTGTCCCTTATCTTGTATTGTACGGCGGCATTTTTACAAGAAATGACAATATGACTATAAATACTGAAGGTGACCTTTATGGTTCAGAAGTTATTGTTATGGAGGGCGGCTTAGCATACGAATATGTACTAAAAAATCAATTGACCGATAAAATTATCAAAGTAAAGTCGTATGCAGATGCATTTAAAATGTTATCAGAAGGTAAGCATGATGCCATTGTTGTTCAGAAACTAGTTGGACTTCGTATTAAAGATAAACTTAAGCTAAGTAATATTAAGCTTGTAGGGAAAAATCAAAGTGTGATTGAAGATACACTTAGACCATTGGGAAGAGACCTAAAAGGTTTTGAGGAGAAGTTTTGTTTTGCTGTTCCTAAGGGTAAACATGCTATTCTTACAAAACTTAATGAAGGTTTGTTAACTGCATTTAATGACGGTACTTATAATAAACTATACCATAAGTGGTTTCCCTTTTTGCAAAATCAAGTCAATATCTTGGAAATGATAAAATATATTTCGATAGCAATAGTAGCCATTGTCATAATTGTTTTATTATCAGGGTTTTTAATTTTAAAAAAGCAAGTAAAAATAAGAACAAGAGAGATTGAACATCTATCAAAATTTCCGTCGGAAAATCCGTCACCTGTAATACGAGTTGACTTCAATAAAACTATTTTGTATATCAATAAAGGTGCTCGTCAAATACTAAGCAAAAAAGATATTAAGGCTGGTTCAAAAATAAAACGTTGGGAAAAGTTAATAGAAGAAATTATTGCAACAAATAAAATAAAACATAATATAGAAACGAATGAAGGTGATAAAGTCTTTTCATGGACGATGGTTCCAGTTCTCAAACAACGTTATATAAACATATATGGGACGGATAGTACCAAGCGTATAATAGCGGGAATAAATCTCCAGCAAAGCGAAAAAAGATTTAGAGATGTTGCTTTTTCAATAGCAGATTGGATTTGGGAAGTTGACAAAGAGGGTAGATATACATATTGCTCTGAAAAAGTTAAAGATGTTCTTGGCTATAGTGTGGATGAAGTTATTGGAAAAACGGCCTTTGACTTTATGCCCCCAGAAGAAGCTGAGAAAATTAAGGATAATTTTGGCAAAATTGTAGGAAAGAAAATTTCTATAGTTGATCTAGAAAACTGGAATATCACCAAAGATGGCAAAAGAATATGCCTCCAAACCAATGCAATTCCAATCTTAGATGAGAAAGGGAATTTAACTGGTTATAGAGGAATTGACAAGGATATAACAAAGCGCAAAGAGATGGAGCAGCAGGTTACTAGAGCCAGTAAAAAGCTAGAAACACTTGCTTTTATTGACACACTGACAGGGGTAACCAATAGAAAACCTTTTATGGACTTATTTAAAAATAATATTAGTAGGGCTAAAAGGGAAGGCAAAAAACTCGCTTTACTTTTTATGGATCTTGAGAACTTTAAAAACATTAATGATATATACGGCCATGAAATAGGCGATAAAGCACTAGCTAAAGCCGCTAATAAAATTAAATATATTGCAAGAGACAGTGATCTTATTGGTAGGACTGGTGGAGATGAGTTTGTGATTTGTTTAAATGATATAAAATCACTCTCAGGTGCAATCCGTATTGCTAAAAAAATCAATGTTGCTTTTTCAAAGAAAATAAAAATAAACAATCTAGAGCTAGATATAGGGATTAGCATAGGAATATCTGTTTATCCAGATGACGGTAAAAGTGTTGCAGATCTACTAAAAAATAGTGACCTGGCCATGTATTCAGCAAAAAAGCAAAGAAGAAATAGTTATCATGTCTATAACGAAGACCTTGAAAAAGAACTCTTATTTGACCAAGCATTAAGGCACGCTTTAGAAAAAAATGAGTTTAAAATAGATTATCAGGTTATTGTTGACAAGAATCAAAAACCTTTTTGTGCAGAGGCATTGTTAAGATGGGAAAGTCCTACGTTTGGTACTGTTATGCCGATGGATTTTATACCTATTTTAGAACAGAATAGGTCCATTATAGAAGTTGGCGAATGGGTATTCAAAGAAGCCTGCAATAAATTAAAAACTTTTAATTACAATGCACAAAACCAGGTTTATGTTTCCGCTAATATATCACAATTTCAAATAGAAGATGATCTTTTTGTAAACAAAATCGAAAACATAATGAGGGAAACTAAAGTAGATCCCAAAAATATTTTAATAGAAATTACAGAAGAAATTCAGATCAAAAAAACAAAGAAGGTTAAAAAAACGCTATTGCAATTGAAAAAAATTGGAATTGGTTTAATAGCACTTGATGATTTTGGTACAGGTTATTCTTCGTTTAGTAATTTAATTAATTATCCTATTGATATTGTCAAAATTGACAAGTTTTTTATTGATAGGTTAGACGCAGAAAAATATTCAATTATTACTTCGGGCTTAGTTCCTTTAATGAAAAAATATGGTCTTCAAGTAGTTGCTGAAGGTGTTGAAACGAAGAGACAGTTTGAGCTGTTAAAAGATATGGGATGCGATTATTTCCAGGGATATTACTTTTTCAAGCCACAAAGAGACGTTGTAATATAATAGCAGGTTGAGTGTCAGACATGCGTGCCAAGTTCAAGGTATAAGCCTAAATAACGTAGTTGATTTTGAGGTTGTAGGTACAAAGGAGTAAGACAAAGCTGTAATCCCTACTGCAAGTTGAAGCTAACGAAGTAGATACAGTCTCAAGATCAATCTTTTATGGTAAAAAGTCAAAAACATTTTTTTATCTATTGGGTGAATATTAATATTCTTATAATTCCTTAAATTGTTAAGGAATAACTCTGTAGTTCTTCTGACTCCCTTATTCTTTACCCAAACGCCATAATTTCAGATGTTTTTCAACTCTATTTTGTCGGTTTAAACGTATATCTTCGTCAACATTTTTTGTTCTCCATTTAGGTTCTTGTCCGAAAAGTTTCCAGTAATGAGGAAGATCAATTCCTTTCTCTTCAAGTATTTCAATATTAAACCTATCAACAAAACAATCATCCAATTTCCCTACTCGAACATCAGCAAGCCTAAATGGCCATGTCAATACGTCAAAATCATTCGGATTCCAATCATCAACAAAATGTAAAAGGGTTTGAAAATCTTTTTCTGCTTCTGTGGGGAAGCTATGCATAAGAAAGATGGTAGGCTTTATTTTTCTATTAATACAACCGTTAAAAATCTTCATGATACTCTGCATATTTGTCCATTTAAGCATATCTTTTCGTATCCTTGGTGATGGAGATTCTAAAGCTAGTAAAACTCTATCAAATTTAGCTTCCTGAATAAGATCTAGCATTTCTTCAGTAACAGATGGCATAAGGGCTAGGCTACCGAAGAAACTGACATCTAAATTAGTTTTTTTCAACATTCGACAGAGAGATTTAAATATACTTGGTACTCCATTAATTAAATTATCAGTAAAAGCGATTCTTTTTACTTTATATTTTTCAATAACATTAAGTATCTCTGAGTAAATATGATCTGCTGATCTTTGTTGAAACTTGTATTTATAATGTCGTACATTGCAAAAACTACACGAATTGATACAACCTCTGCTTCCATGGATCGGAAAACCCATCCATGAATTTATAGCTTTTGGATTTAGTAGATTTTCGAAATCTGGGAATGGTATGGAATTTAAGTCTATTGCTGAGTTCAAAGCAGTAGAATAAACTTTACCATTTTGATGGTAGTAAATACCTGGTACATTCGATAATGAATTGTTAGAAAACAAAGCTCGAAGTATTTCTAAAATTGTTACTTCGCCATATCCTATAGCTATTAAATCCACATATTGCGATTTTATTAGTCTTTGGATCATGTCAACATTTGAAGTTGTGGCAAAGCTTCCTCCCATGATAACTGTGATATCAGAAGAGCGTTTTTTGATCTCAATTGCTAGAGCTAATGAAGGGACTACCATACTCCTATAAAGAACACTTAAACCGATAACTCGTGGTTGGTTAGCAAGCACGCATTCAATCCATTTATCTAATATCCTAGGAAACTTTTCTCGAAAAGCAAATGCTCCAATAGTTTCAGGACAAGACACAAGAAAATCCGGTGAAAAATCGTCCAATTCATTGGAGATATGAGAATTTAAATCTATACATAGTGTTTTATGTCCTGCTTGACGTAATACTCCAGCAAGTTGTGCTATTCCTATTGGAGGGATCCAATTAGCTGCATCAACTATTGGGGTGGTAACAAGATTTATTGTGTTCATAATTATAAGTCTTCACTATCTTTTTAAGAATACCAAGATTTTAAATGTTCTTCTACCTGAACCTGCCGTTGTAATCTTATTTCTTCATTAACATGTATGGTTTTCCATCTTGGCTCTTCTCCAAAAACATTCCAGTAATGTGGAACATCTATTCCTTTTCCTTCCATTATTTCAATATTAAATCTGTTAACAAACCATTTGTCAATTGTGCCAATTTTAACCTCTGCAAGCCTAAATGGCCAAGCTAATACAATTCCAAAGTCATTAGGTCGCCAGTCATCAACGAAGTGCAATAGTTGTTTGAAATCATCTTCTGATTCAGTTGGGAAACTGTGCATAAGATGGATTAAAGGTTTTATTTCTCGTTCAACACAAGAACGTATTAGCTTATTGACTCCCCGCATATCATTCCATTTATGCATATCTTTGCGGATTTTTGGAGACGGTGATTCCAAGGCCAATGTTACTTTGTCAAAACCAGCTTCTTTCATAAGGTCAAGCATCTCTTCGTCTACAGAAGGCATAATTGCCAAATTCCCAAAAAAATTAATATTTAAATCCACTTTTATTAATTTTAGACAAAGCGTCTTCAATGTATTTGGGTCTCCATTAATAGAACTATCTGTAAAAGCAATGTGTTTTGCATTGTACTTATAAAAATCATTAAGAATTTCTGAATAAATATGGTCAGCAAATCTCTGTTGAAAGTTTTGATTGTTTAAAGCGTTACAAAAAGTACATGAATTTATGCAACCACGACTTCCTTGTATAGGGAATCCTAGCCATAAATCCATTGGTTTTTCATTGACTAAGTTCTCAAAATCTGGATGAGGTATTGTGGATGGATTAATATACTTTTTGGTAGGATTTGAGCAAAGATTACCTTCTTCTAAGTAATAAATTCCATTTACACTTGATAGTGGCATTTTTTTTAGTAAAACCTCAAGTATCTCTAAGATAATTGATTCCCCGTAGCCTGATGCAATAATATCTATAGAGGCTGTTCTAAGTAAACGCTCGATCATTGTTATATTTGAAGGTGCTCCGACACTTCCCCCCATTATAATGGTTACATCAGGAGCAGACTTTTTTATCTCCATAGCTAATGCTAAAGAAGGAATTATCATGCTTCTATAAATTACACTTAATCCTATAACATGAGGGTGATTACTAAGAAGACATTCAACCCAATTGTCAAGAATCTGTGCATAGCTATTTACAAACACATTAGCACCAATAGATTCTGGATTTGACACAAGAAGCTTGTGGGGAAACTCTTTTAGGGTATCAAATTCATAAGAATTAAAATCAAAGCATTCCGTTTTATAACCTGCGTGTCTTAATACACTAGCAAGTTGTGCAATTCCAAGTGGAGGGACTCTATTTGCTTTATCTATAATTGGTGTTGTGACGAGATTTATCATAATTATTCTATCCTAGATAGATTGTAAAATTTGCTTGACAAAAAATGAAATTGTAGTTAACTCTATAAGAATAATGACAATCCAAGTTATTAGAAAAATCGATAGAAAAGCAAATAATAAGTACTCTTGGATGAAAAAGATGATGGGCAAACAAATAATCAAAGCAATTATTACTATAATGTTTTTCTTTGAGATATGCGGTTTTATAAATAATTTATATTTATTTATGTTAAATATTAAAATAGATGCAAAACCAATAATAATTAGTTCTAAATCCCACACTTCTTCATCAATACGAGTCTTCACAGTTACGGGTTGATGATTCAGTTTCTGTTTTAGCAGGTTTTCAATTTTACTTTTATTATTTGGCGATTCAACACAATATGAGAGTCTACCAAATAGTTTAAAAATATCGATATTCTTTATAGCTGCTTTTAATAGCTGATTCCTACCATGAAACCAGCCCAAGAGTCTAGCTATGGGTTGAGTAATTACTAAAAAAGACATAAATAGAACTTCTAAAAGTGTAGTATTTCTATTGTATTTGCTGACAATTCTACGACTGATTAGTAGTGAACCAGAACCAATGAGTAGTGCTATAATACTCACGATAATCATCCCTATAATTCTAGCGTCTTTATGAAGAATGCTTAAAGAAATAATAAGTAAAACAGTAAAATATTTATATAAATTGGGTGAATGAATATAGCCCAAGAACGTTCCAGTGTTATTTTCGTTAAGAAGTTTTCCAATTTTTTTATCTTTTTTTGATATAGAATCGTTTTTCTCTTTATTCTCAAATCCTTCTTTTCTTATATTGCTATAAATTCCTTTTGACCACTTTATTCCACCATTTTTGTTAAATTTTTCGGGCCATTTTCTTTCCAAATTAATTTCTCCAGTTCCATAGCTTTTCTGCTGTTTCCAAAAAGAGAATATTGTTTTTCTCGGATAATGCCATACCAACGCATTAGGGTGGTATCCTAAAGTCCATCCTTTTTTTAAGAGTCTCCAGCAAATATCGACATCATCTCCAGCCCCTAAATTTATATCAAATCCACCAATAGCCTCCAAATTTTTTCTATAGACAGCAAGGTTACAACCTGCTAAATGCTCGGATTCACTTAAGTCCTTTCTAACTGCTTGTGGATTTCCTGGAGCAAAACCGATTGAGCGCCTTTTATTACTTATATTTTTGGGTGGTAAAAGTGGTCCACCAATAGCAACTTTTTCGGTAGTTAAAAATCTCAAAGCTATATATCGAAGCCACGTTGTATCTGGAAATGCGTCTGCATCAATAAAAGCAATTATATCTGCTTCTGATGACTTTAGACCAGTGTTTCGTGCCTTACATAATCCTTTTTCAGATTTGACTACCTTAATGGGGTATTTATTTAAAATGTTAAAAGTATTATCTGTAGAGCTATTATCAACTGCAATTATCTCAAAATTGGGATATTCAAGTTCTAATAAGTGTTTAATACACTGATCGATATATTCTTCTTCATTATAGCAAGCAACAACAATCGCAATCGAAGGCCAAGGTAAATTATGAGGAAATGGTAGATAATCCATACTCTTTAAAGTGGGATAGACTTTAGTACGATCAATATTGTTGTACCGATTAATAAATCCAGCTGCACCTTCGAAGGCCAGTTTTTTATCTATCCAAATATCTTGGACATTCTCTAAATTAACAGACCGCTGGCACAGTAATGGTTTATTTAAAGATAGCAATTGTAAAAACTGAATTTCTACATTTAGGAATTTTAAGTTTTTATCGTTAATTTCTGCTACAATAAAGTGGAATATGCTGTTTAGCTTTTCAATTAAATATCCATTAGCTTTAAGTCCAACCAACAAACCAAAATCTTTATTTAAAAATTGGATTATTTTTCCAATAGCTTTTTTCAGTATATCTATTGGAACTGAGAATGCTGGAAAATGATCTGGAAAATTAATGACTACAGCATGGCAATCGGAAACGGTACTAGGTTCAATTTGTATTGGCAGAAAATCAAATCGAGTTTTCCACAAGTTTGGTAGGATTTTCCATAAGTCACTGCTATATTCTAACTCCAGAATCCTAATCACATTATTTTTTTTAGTTGTATTCTCTACAATGTATTCTGCATTTATCCCTTCGTATATACAACTATTTCCTATTTCGTCATAATCATCTTGGTTGTTTGAAATAGTAATAGCTTTTATGAAAACTCTCTGATTGCCTAGATAAAAATGTTTTCCTTGAACTTCTAGTTTTTGTTTAATGTTAATTTCAGGATAACTATGGTCACGTTGTTTTGCATCACTGGAATATATTTTATCACATTCAGTACACCATTT
>Ga0233447_1001843_pt1 | contig 16335 bp, 18 predicted proteins | sample SI_124_October20_3_FD_183014 | JGI IMG/M metagenome (GOLD analysis project Ga0233447, IMG submission 183014) | Seawater microbial communities from Saanich Inlet, British Columbia, Canada - SI_124_October2016_135_MG | ecosystem: Environmental > Aquatic > Marine > Inlet | place: Canada: British...
GCAGTCAATACATTTTCAGTACCTATAATATTAGTCTTTACTGCCTCAATTGGATGAAACTCACACGATGGAACCTGTTTAAGAGCGGCAGAATGAAATATATAGTCCGCACCTCTAACTGCATTCATTATTGATTCATAATCCCTAACATCTCCAATATAGAATTTAAGACGATCATCGGCATATTTACGCCTCATATCATCTTGCTTCTTCTCATCTCGACTAAAAATTCGTATCTCTTTTATATCTAGATTTAGAAATCTACGCAATACGGCATTCCCAAATGAACCGGTTCCTCCAGTAATCAACAGGACTTTGTTATTAAACATACACTACCTTTAGTAAAATTAAAAAATATGACTTATTTTTTTTTGAAAACACCAACAAAAGACTCTCCTTTTTTCCATCTAAATGCTCCAAAAAATACTAAGAAAAACCAGTTGATTAACCCTAGAGGGAGTTTATTCATTAATGGTATGCCTGTAAAAAAAGTGGATCCAGAAAATTTCACCTCAAAACCATTATTGGTTATCAAATCCTCCCATTCTTTTGCGCCCTTTAAAGAAACATGGTCTTCTCTATAGCCATGCCATTTTTCTTTCATTATCTTCGCCCCCATACCGTCAAGGTTAGGGGTTGTGACAATAAAAATACCACCAGTATTTAAATGAGACTCAACTTGAGATAACATCGCTTCTGGATTGTATAAGTGCTCTATCACTTGGAATGAAACAATTACATCATATTTATTCGGATGAAGGTCAAAATTTTCGGCATTTCCTTGAATGCAATTTGCAAAAGGGGCTCTTTTTCTGGTAATCGACAGAAGCCTCTCATCGTACTCAATTCCACTTAATGAAACTTTAGGAAACTCTCCCTTGCAAGAAAGCATAAAAAAACCGGACCCCGTTCCAATCTCTAAAAGAGAATTAAAATTTCTAACATCTGCATATTTTTTTATCATCTTTATCGCAAAAGCATATGTTAGCTTGCGTTTAATCATATGCAGCCTAGAATTACTCTCAATATATGGTGATGGCTGACTTGTATCAACAGAGACTTTTGACATTATTTATCCTTACTATTATTTTCGTTTAAAAAAAACATAAATTTATCAGAAAAAGACTTGTAATAAAAATGTTGTAAAAAAGCTTTTCTGCAATTTTTTGAATATCTTGGAAAATTATCCAAGATAAGATCTATTGATCTAACTATATCCTTCATATCATAAATGCCAATAACTTCTTCACCTGTTATAGTATTAACAAAATATTCGCTACGATTTTTATCTGAGATTATTACTGGCGTTCCAAACATATATGATTTGGGTAAAACTCCACTCTGCATCGATCTTCGATAAACGTTCCACACCACTACACTTTGTCCAAAATAACTATTAATTTCTGAATTGCTCATGCTATTTCCAGAAACAATAATAACTTTTTTTTCGTTTACAAATTTTTCTAATTGATCAGCAATTTCACCATCCAAAACACTGCGTGTAGCAATTAAAAATCTATACTCTGGATACAGTCCCTTGCTTAATGCATAAAGGATAAACTCTATATACTTATCAAATGCATGGTCTTCAGCAATGGTCCCAATATATGAAATAAATTTTCTTTTAGAGATTGGCAATATAGATGCCGCTTCATCATCGAACATTAATGGTATCTTGATGCTAGGCCCTAAAAAATTATACCGAGATTTAAATGCAGTAAACGCCTTACTGGATGGGAGTATTATTTTGTGAGAGCACTTAACCATCAAATAATTTATAAAAGATACGGCTAGTATTTTGAGTGTTTTTAGAACGCTAAATCCTGAATCCAAATAAGACTTAATTGAGTCAAATGGCTCATGCAACACATAAATTATTTGACCTTTTGATATTAATCTCAAGTACACCATTTCAGCTAACGCCTTAAGGCTTGGGAACCACACAACATAGATATCATTTTTTGAAATACCAGTTACATTAAGTTTTAGTACTTTTTTCTTTTCATCATCTTTTAGAAGCTTATCAAACTTATCATTCCAGTAAAATCCCGCTGTTAAGCCTGAATCTGTAACTAATTTATAATTTGCATGGAGGTGCGAAAAATGACCTGGGTTAAAATTATGTGAAACTATAATTACTTTCATTTAGTGACCTGCTTTTTTATTGAGAAGATAATAAACCCTGTCAAAAATTTTATCATTCTATTGGCTTTATAGTGTTACTCAAACTAGCATACTTCTGATTTTGAGTAAAATTTTTTTTGGAAGAAAGGATAGTGTGTTACTGAACCTACTGCCAAAAAATAAAAGCATATAAAAATATATAAAAGACACAGTATGTATTTTGATTCCTAGTGAATTCATTCCATCCCAATATTTTCTTAATTCACATTGACCAATTTTCCTAGCAATAAGCATGCCAGTATAAGATCTAAGGGAATACTCCCTTGAAAAGAAATTTATCAAATTTGTTTTATTTTCCTCATCGAATATTTTAATTATTTTTATTAATGACTTGTGATATTCTAAATTCGAAAGAGGTGAGCTTCTATTTGCCATTATCTCATTCCTCTCACCAGACTCGTTCAACCCAAACGCATTTTCACCATCTTCTATACAATGTATCAAAGGGATGTTAATATAAAAGCCTCTCCCTGTTAACAGCATTGTGCAGAATAGATAAACTTGAGAATAAATTAAATTCTTAAATCTTTTTGGTTGATAGTTAATAACCTTATCTCTCTTAAAAATCAATCCAGAAAATAGAATTGAATCGAAGAGATGCTTCCTGACACCACTAAAGCCACCTTCAATGAGAAAGGTTTTAGAGTATTCTCTACCCATGACTCCAGTTTTTTGATGAAAGTATGGCGTAAATGCAACAGAAAAATTATTTTTGTTTGTAAAATTTATTAACTTATCAATTCCACCTTTTAAAAACATATCGTCATCTGAAATAAACAATATGTAATTACCATTTGCTAAATTAATTAATTTTCCTAAATTCTGATCATAGCCAATATTTTCAATATTGGAGTTATATTTTACTTTGTAGCTTGTTTCAGATATAAATTTTTCCACCATTTGGTGTATCTCATCTTTCTTAGGGGAGCAGTCCTCACTTATTACTATCTCTATTTCTTCAGGATGAATAGCGTCAATACTGTTTAGGCATCTATACAGCTCATCAACCCTATTATACGATGTTATGCATATTGAAAATAATGGCACCTCTTTCACTTAACCCTCCTAATAATAATTATTGCTAAAATTTGACCAACTAAAGAGATTGATAAACTTCTAAAAACCTTAATGCTGAATTTTAACTGGCCTGAAATTACCAGCGAAAAAATTAACTTTATACTTGAACTTATAATATCCATAATTCTACTAAACGGATACCTTCTAAGTATTAAATTTACTCCGAAAATTTTATAAATCTTATCTGGCTGTTCGCTAATATGATTAAATCCAGGAGTGTTGATACATTTTCCAATTTTAAAACCTTTTACACTGGCTCTAGCACACATCTCATAATCAACACCATCAACAAAATACCTTTCATTGTGCCAACCTATGCTTTTTAAATTATTCAATATAAACAAACTTCCGCTGTTAATAGTAAAATCTGTATCTAATATTTGACAGGGTTTATTCTCACTTATGCCATTTATATCAGTTGATTCAAAAGTAATTGCGACATATTCATCTCTAAATTTTATTAAGTCTTTATCAATAAATTTCTGAATAAAGGATACTGTTTTTTCAGTAAAAATAGTATCTTGATCAAAAAATAAGACATTTTCAAACGAGTCATAATATGCTTGTGCACAAACTGTAGAAAGTGCAACACCAAGTCCAAGATTTTTTCCTGCAGTAATATAGTCAATATGTGGCAAATTTCGACAACCTAAACCAATATCACAAGTATCAGGGGAATTATCATATATATATGTCCTGTACCCCAAATCATTCAATAATCTTATACGGGCATAAAAAGACTGCTCTGGATTGTATAAAACAAATCCAAATGCAAGGCTAGTTTTTTTATCAGCAACTAACAAAATAATTACTCCTTAGATATTTCATAGATATAAATAATAATAATAAATCAACGATCTTAATGGCCAAGTAACCGCTGAAACAATGATCTAAAGCAAAAAAACTGCCACTGCTGATGACCAAATTAACATTTATTATTTTTACAAATGTTCAGAACGGCGTTTAATTCATACAGCTCAAAGCTCGAAGGGAATTATTGAAAAACATAATTTAATATTTGACTCTATTAGCATAAAGCCTTCCTAAACATATAATAATTGGAACAATCCCATTGATAGATATCAAATATGGATTTATAGATGCATTTATTAAAATAAGAAGTAATAAATGAAATTCAACAGTATTACCTTTATTTTTTAGAGCCATTAGTATGTAAATAAATACCATTAATAAAATAACAAAAGAGATAACGCCAAAAACACGAATATATTCCAAGTAAGTCAACTCAGTTTTTGAAGCACCTTCGGTCCAGTATAACAACTGATCATCCCAGATAATAGCATTAAATCCTTGGCCGAATAAAAAGTTTGATGCATTATCAAATGTATTAAAATAAAAACTCAACAATTCAACTCTTTTCGGTGAGCTTATAGTTTCTGAAATTGAATTTAGATCTATATCAAATATTAACCCTATGATTAATGGAATGATTAAAAAAAATTTTAATATTGCCAACCTTGAGTATGACAAATTTCTTAATATAATATTCGGCAGCATCCAAAGACTATAGGCGAGACCTAAGAAGATGTGAGATCTAGTACCTGTTCCAATTAAGGCTAATAAAGGTAAAAATGAGACAAGTAAATATATTCTATTATCAATGGATTTATTAAGGAAATGTGATAATGGTATGAAAAACAATGGAGCAGACAAAAAATAAATCATCTTTATTTTTATTCCGAAATACTCCCTCTCTGCGATAATAGCTACGCTTTTACTTGTCAGGTAGTTGGACAACCCGGCAGTTTGATTCACGCTTAGAACATTAAAATACAAAATCACGGATAAAACTGAAAAAATTATAGAAATAGCCAATATATATTGATAATAAATATTAAAATATTTACCTAGTAAGATTATTGGAATGGACGCCAAAAATAACACTGAAAAGGCTAAGTAGGATGTGTCTATAAAATTATCAAGAATCAGTCCTCCATTAATGAAGGACATTAAAAGCCCATGAAAAGGCCAAGAAAATAAAAAAAATATTGACGGATACAATAAAGATCTTTTGATGGGAGCTTTAAGTAAATTATGACTCCTATAAAGTAATAGTAATAGCATAGAAAAAATCCCTATCCATCGTATTGCATAATTATGGCCCACTGGGTCAAAAAATGGAGACATAGCGAATATAAAGATTATTAATTTATCAATCATTTTTATATTTGTTAACTAATGTGATTTTACATAAATTAATTAATTTAAATATTCGAACAAAAATCGAAGATCCTACATCAATAGAGTCAATTGCATAGAATGAATATTTTAAAAAATTGAAAAAATGGCCAAGCTTTATTGAGTCATGTAAATTACATGCTAACTCCAGATCCGAGCAGAGCTTAATATTAGCTTTTGGGAATCTATTTTTAACTGAGCACGCAAAAGAATAATGCTGAAGAATTCCAGAGTGCCTTTCAGTATCTAGCACCGACATTACCATCGAAGTAAAATCAAATTGAAATTTTGACGCCCCTGAAATATTATTTGAGTGTTGCCTATACTTTATTAATGGAAGGTCTAAATAATGCACTCCATTGCCAATACTTGAAACTAAAGCGATCCACCGATCATGAGCATAATCTCCACTAGGAAAGGGCAAAATCTGACCTGTTATTCGAGAATTAAACATGCAAGTACATCCTGTGACACTACCATTAAATAAAATATTCCTTGCCGTACATATAAGTGACTTAGAGGAATACCTAGAGTACGAAGTATCAATTACTGCACCACGATCATCAATTATCACCGCATCACTATGAATAAGATCATGATCTGAAATATGCTTAAGTAACAACTCTAGCTTTCTAGGATTCCAAATATCATCCTGATCTGCTAGTGCAATATAATTGCCACTACAAAGGCCTATCGCCTTTTCAAAGTTCATCTTATAACCAACATTTATTTCGTTAAAGTAGGGTTTGACCCTAGTATCATTTTGATATTTACATACAATTTTTACAGTTTCATCTAAAGAGCAATCGTCACAAATTATCAACTCAATGTTTGTGTGTGTTTGATTCAAAATTGATTCAATTTGAGCGTCAATAAATGCTGAACCATTATATGCAGCCATCGCTACACTTATAAGTGTCTTATTAGAATCATCGAATTGGCGTGGCATCATGTCACCTACAAAAACTATTAAGAAAATTTATTTTAAAACAATATTTTTATCAAATAACTTAGACCACTTTTGAGTATGTGAAATACAAACTATTGTTTTATTCACATTACACAACAGGGAATTCATAATCTTATCCGCTAGTTCAGCATTTAAAGCACTTGTCGGTTCATCCAAAAAGATGATAGATGAATCTTTATATAATGCTCTAGCAATTGAGACCCTTTGCCTTTGCCCTCCTGAAATATTAAGTCCGTTTTCCCCCAATGTGGAATGCAAGAGTAGATCATTTAATTCCAGTAAATCAATTATTTGATAGAGTAATTTTTTATTAAAGGTCTCAGATACTATTGATATATTATCAATCAAGCTAGCATCGATAATATAGCTTTGCTGTTTAACAAATGATATCTCTTCAAACCAACCAGCATTTTCACCGTTAATCCTTTTACCATCTACATCGATACTCCCACCTGAACTGGGCAATAGGCCACAGAGAAGATTCATTAGCGTCGACTTTCCGGATCCACTCGGCCCAGTAATTAAAATCTTATCGCCTCTTTTTATTTCAAACGATTGTTTATCCAAAATAAGTCTATCTTCTACAGTTTTTGTAACATTTACTAAATTAATAATTTTCCATTCAGTAAATGAATCACATTGTTTGGTAACTTTAGTACTAATTTCCAAAAAGATGTCTAGTACATGCCCGCCATACTTTAATGCCTGTACACAATGTGCTAACCGACCAATAGAAGGTAAAACTCTTATACCAATAACTACTAATAAGCCAAAAATACTGCCAGCGTCATCTCCCAGGTTGAAGTAATCACTGAAAATAATTGATAGTAAAATTACTAAAACAAAAAGAGTATCTAGAGAAATTCTGGGAACTTGGGAAAGAAAGTACTGCTTAGCCTCAGTTTCAGTACTATTTTTTAGATTTTGTTGATAATCATTTATAAAAAAAGACTGGATATTGTAAATTTTTAGATCAACAAATCCGTTAAGACCCTCTGAAATCTTCTTTATTATCCTGTGATCACAGAGCATTCTTATTTTCCCCCATTCAGATATTCTATCTTTTATAAAGAATTTAAATACGATTATTGGAATGCTAAGGGCGAGCGCTATATAAACTGCTATTAGAGGGTACAAGTATAAAAATATTGATGCCAAAGAAAACACTAATATTAATTCTGAAAATAATATCATCAGAGGTATTACTATATTATTAACAAGCTGATTTATCTCATTTGTTAAATTCCTAATTATCTCAGCATCATCTTTTTTGATTTTATCTTGATAATCCAATGAAACATAAGAGGAGAACAACCTGCTAGCAAATTCATACTTTAATCGATAGATCAATTGAGATATATATTTATTTGAACTTAAAATAAATATATATCTAAAAATATATACGAATAGTAAAAAGTATATGTAATCAAATTTCTGTATAGATACAGAAATTATTGGTATAGATATTACCTCTTTATCAAAACCACTGAGTAAGGGAAATAATAGACCTATACCAAGCATCTCAAGAAGCGTTGTTAGAGTGACCAAAGAGATTCCAAAAACAATATTTTTCTGAAGTTCAGTAGTTGTCAATTTATAAAGTTTATGATACTTGAGGAGAGCGTCCATTTAAACAGCCACCCATTGATCTAAATAAACATCAATATCATCTATATTCCGATATTTCGTCGGGCAGACAACAAACTTTTTCTCAGGAAATGTAGCAGCACTCCAGTAACTATAGCTACTATTTGAAATAATTATATTTTTAAACATGGCCATACCTACGATGTCATCTAAAAAGTTACGACAGCCTAATTCGCAGCTATAGACAAAGTTAATATCTAAAGTTTCAAAAATTGCTTGCGCTCGTGGCTTATCGTTAGTAAATATTATGAATCGATGAATCCGCCTCTCTTGTCGCATTTTTTCTATTGCACGACGGTAGTAATCTAAATCTGCGACTCCTCCATAAATTTTCGAATCAACTCCGCCGTCAAGATAGTCACCACCTCGAAAATGAATTGCACAAACTCCGTCTTTAGAATAACTGGTATCAATAGCTGAGTTCTCAAGATAAGGGGTAAACATGGAATCATAAATACCAAGAGGGTTCGAAATCAATTTATTAAGCCAACCATCAATATAAATATTAATGAAAGCTTTTTCCTGATTATAGTTTTTTTCATTGATTATTTTTATAGAAAAAAATGTTGAAGTCAACTTTGCAATTCTCTTTACTAATTTACATCTATTTTGACCCAAAGTCTTAACATATAATATAACCATCCTCGCCAGCCAATAATTGATTAGCTTATTTTTTAACGTGGGTGACAGCTTAAGTAAATCAAGACCTTCGGTATATCCTGGGATTACAATACAATTATCAACTAAATAAACTTTTTCATTATCTCGAAAAAGGTTTTTATACAATGCATATTGAGATAACTGATTACCAATACCATTAAATAGAAAAATAATATGTATGGTCATAAGGCGCAAGATATCTCGAGGGATAATAGCAAGGTATCTCTATCAACATCTATAAAAATAGGCTGCATACTTCTGCGTAACTTGATTTAATATCAATCTTTTAGCTTCCTCAATATTGGTATCTGGATAATACCCATATTTAATATTAATACTACACGCTAGACTTTTAATTACTTTTTTAGTTTCTTTTATGTGATACTCTTCATTACTTGAATCGGCAATATAAATTGTATATTCAGCTGCATAATTGGAATAAAAGCGCAATAATCTCTTTATAAAACATGACCTATTCATCGTAGGTACAATGATAGCTACCATAAAATTAATCGACTAGTATCGGAGACCATGCAACTATTGAATACCCTTCAATAAATAAACTACCAACACCTGTTCTAGTAACATCATGTATTATCACCTTCCCCTCTTTCTCTAAGGCTTTTAATTTATTAATATAATTTTTTAAATACCCTCTCTTTTCAAAATATTTTATAGACAAATATTGTAGCAATTCACCATCATCTAAAGGTTCTGACATTGGTTCAATATTAACAATAATCGATGCTTTATTAGTTATCCAATAGTTAATAAGGTCATCTGTATTATCCCCTAGTTGTTCTAAAGCAGCAAATGTATAAATCGATGAATTTGGATGTAATTTCACATCAAAATCTGGATTAAAATTATCAAAAACAGTGCCATATAAATGATTGTCATTTAAATCTTTTGAAACATTTTTAATTATCTCTACACCAGATTTTGCCCACTCCATAGAGTGGAGTCTTGCATCCTTGTTTATTTCTCTTACCCTTAATAGATTGTGTCCTGTGCCAGCTCCAAATTCATAAACATCTTTCGATTTGTTGAAATATTTTTCAAAAATAATGTATTGAAAAATACTAACTAGTCCAATCTCAAAGTTATCACTCTGGGGCACTATAAATTCACCATTTAATCTTTGAATTTTATATTTACCAAAATATTTCGGGACGATGGTATTTAAATCTTTAGAATCTAAATACTCATTTAAATTCTCTGACCAGCCATCCTCCCATTGGTTTTTTCTATGTGATCCTGCAACTACAACATGATCTGAAAGCAAATACTTTAAAAGTTTAAGTAAAACTTCATCCCTCTGTTCCTTCGTTGGCATTGAATATTTTAATTCAAATTCCTGAATTTTATCACTTACAAACGGAGATATTTTCCCCAAACTAGAAAAATCACTTTCCTTCACCCTTCTTAAATTATTCATAATTTTTTATCCATTCAATGGTATTTTTTAATCCTCGATCCATTCCAATATTTTTTTTCAATCCGCATTCTTTTTCCACTCTTGACAAATCCAACCCAACAAATTGTGGAGCACCTTTAACAGTTGAATCTAAACTTGGCACTCTTACTTCTACATCCATTATCTTTCCTATTTTTTCTGCCAAGTCCTTAATACTTATAATAGAACGTCCACCAACGTTATACACCGATTCATTGTTTTTAATCAAAATATTAAGAAGCATGATTACCACATCTGCAATATATCCATATGTCCTCAATGCATCCCCACTATCTAGCAAATCAATCGATCCATTAATTCCTTTCTGTATAAACTGATTCAAAACTCTTTCATCACCCGTTCTAACTCCAGGTCCATACGCTAAAGCAAGGCGCGCTGAAGTTGCCCTAAACCCCTTATCCCTTAGAACATTAATAACAGCCTCTCCAGATCTCTTTCCTTCAATATAACAAGATCTAGCATGATTAGGCGCTGTAGTCCCAATATCAGACTCTATATTCTCTTTACTAGTGCAGCCGCTATACACTTCTGAACTGCTTAAAAATAAAAACCTCCCTTCTTTTTTTAATTTTTTAGATAAAGAAATTGTTGCAGATGTGTTGATTGATATAGTTTTTAGCTTATCATCAAGAAATTTTCCTGGTTGTCCATAACCGGCACTATGAATAATGCAATCAGATAATGGCAATTTTTTTATAAAGCTACAATCACTTAAATCTCCAGAAATAGAATTTACACAATTTTCTTCAAACACTTTTTTAATTACCCCAATCGGCTTACTGTATGACAAAGCATTGATGTTTATACGTTGTTTAGCATTATTATTATTATAGTAATTTAATGCACAAATAATATTTAGACCCACAAGACCTGTAGCGCCCGTAATAGTTACATCAGCCCCTTCTAAAATATCTAAATTAACGTGACTATTTACATATTTCGCATCTCTATTAAGAATGTTTAGTAAGATGTCGTCATTCATAATGAAATTATCCCCATAATTTTATTTCTTATTGACTCTGAATCAAGTCTGATCATTGTATCAATTTCTTTCTTACTCCCATATTTATTAATAAATTCATTTGGAACCCCTATGTTTATTACATCTCCAGAAAAACCATCGCAAGCTCTAACGATATTGGTTAAGACTGGGCCACTATAATAAGGCTCAACTATAACTATCTTTTTATTTAAAAATTTCTGTATAGAATTCACATCAAAAGGCTTAACTGTTGTGCAATATACAATTGTTACATCTAAGTCATGAGTAGCTTCTAACACTGAGTCTAACATCTCGCCAATTACAATTATTAACGTATCACCCTTCTCTTGGATTATTAAATTTTTACCAAATTCAACATTATAATCTTGTGCATTAGTGGTTGCCCCTAACTTATAGTAAGTAGGAGAATTATTATCATAACACTGCCTAAAGAGCTTATCAAATTCTTCAGGATGTCCTGGAATTATAATCTCAATATTTGGTATTTCATTCAAAGTAGGAACATCCGCTGGACAATGATGCGTACATCCCAAAGCTGCATAATCATAAGATCCTCCAATAGATACCAAGTTTGCACCAAGCTCTTGATAACACAAATCAACCTTTATTTGCTCTAACGACCTTTCAACTAAAAACGGAGCTATTGTATGTACAATTGGTATCAAACCAGATAATGCCAACCCTGCAGACATACTAACTGTGCTTTGCTCTAAAATCCCAATGTTATAAGCTCTATCAGAGTGGCTTAACAATAAATCTCTAAACCCAAAAATACCAATATCTCCTAAGAGTAAAACGGCTCTATTATCTTTTTTAACAATATCACTAACTGTCTCAACAAATTGTGCTCTCATGTTTACGACAACTCCCTAATCATTCTCTTTAATTCTTCTTTTGTAGGAGACCTCTTATGCCATGCATGGTTATTCTCCATCTCTTTCACGCCTTTCCCTTTAATGGTGTTGGCAATAATCATTTTTGGTTTATCCAGTGAATGTTTATTTAATGCGCTAAAGATTTCATTGTGTGAATGCCCATCTATTACAGTAACATCCCAGCCAAAAGCTTTAATTTTATCCTTAATAGGGTCAAGCTTCAATGCTCGGTCATTTGACCTATTGTAGTCAATAACACAGCACAAATTATTCAGATTATGATGCGCTCCCAATAGCATTGACTCCCAAAAAGTTCCTTCATTAGTCTCCCCATCTCCAACTATTACAAAAACTCTATTTGTGGCTTGTTTGATTTTCATAGCTAAAGCTATTCCAATAGATATTGAAATTCCATGACCAAGAGAACCTGTAGAGGCCTCTACACCGGGAACTTTTAATCTATTCAAATGTCCACCTAAAATACTTTCATAAGAACAATAACTTGTTAACTGTTCATTACTTATCACCCCTCTTGATTTTAGAATGGCTGCATGACCAAGAGACGCATGTCCTTTGCTCAATATTACATAATCTCTATTTTCATCATCAACATCTTTAGCTGAAAAATTCATAATACGGTCATATAGAACATACAATATATCTAAAATAGAGAAAGAACTCCCTAAGTGCCCTTCTTTTGAATGGTAAGAAACCCTTACAATATCTCTTTTTATTTCATTGATTTCTTTTGAAGCTTTATCAAGCATTATTTATCACCCTTAATTTTCTCTTAAATAGAGCGTATTAAAAAAATAGATGACTTTGATCATCCTAACTCCCCTCTGTCTCTTTCCGATAAAAGAGGCGAGTCTGACACCCATTTTATACCAATATCCTTATTATTCCATTTAACAGAAAATTGCTCATCTGCATCAATATAGTCACCGTTATAAGCTAATTTATAATGATAAACTATTTCTGGACTATTAACATAATAAGCATTGCCCATATTTGGTGGAATTAAAATTAATTGCTGATTGTCTTTATTGATAATGAAATCTTGCCATTGTTTGTAGGTTGGCGAATCTTGACGCATATCAACCACCACTTGCTGAATCTCGCCATAAACACAAGTTACCAACTTCCACGATTTTGTATCGCCGTGAATGCCTCTTAAGACTTTATATCTAGATGTAGAGAACTTATCATGCTTAAAATAAAGACCATCTGGTAATAATTTTTCAACTTCTTCCTTTAAAAATGAAGTCCAAATATTGCCGCGAGCATCTTCAGATACTGAGGGCTTTAAGATATAAATGCCAGAAATTTCAGTAGATTCTTTTATATCAAAATCCATATTCACTCCATTGCAATAAGCATCTTGTGTCCATGCTCTTTTAAGAGTTTATGGCGTTTAGCCTCCTTAAGATCCTCGCGAACCATTTCGGCACACATCTCCTGTACGGTTATCTCTGGAGCCCAGCCCAACTCATCCTTTGCTTTCTTTGAGCTACCGAGAAGCGTTTCAACCTCTGCTGGCCTAAAATAACGCTCTTCCACTCTAAAAATAACATCCCCAGTCTTTAGTGCAGGCGCATCATCTCCCATTATGAATTCTACAATGCCGATTTCATTCACCCCTTCTCCTTCAAAACGAATAGTGATACCTAACTCCAATGCAGACCATTCAATAAACTGACGAACAGAATACTGTACGCCCGTGGCAATACAAAAATCATCAGGAGTATTTTGTTGTAGCATCATCCACTGCATTCGCACATAATCTTTAGCATGGCCCCAATCACGCAAAGCATTAATATTGCCCAAATACAAACAATCTTGCAAACCTTGGGCGATATTAGTTAATCCCATTGTAATCTTTCTAGTGACAAAAGTTTCACCTCGCCTAGGAGACTCATGGTTAAACAAAATACCATTACAGGCAAACATGCCATAAGACTCACGATAGTTAACTGTAATCCAATAAGCGTACATCTTTGCCACTGCATAAGGAGATTTTGGATGAAATGGAGTGGTCTCAGTTTGTGGAATTTCTTGCACTTCACCAAATAATTCAGAAGTTGACGCTTGGTAAAATCGTGTTTTCTTTTCAAGCCCTAAAAACCTAATAGCCTCCAACAACCTTAATGTGCCAATTGCTACAACATCGGCTGTATATTCTGGTGACTCAAAACTTACTGCAACATGTGACTGTGCAGCCAAATTGTACACCTCATCTGGCTGCACCTCTTTTAAGATTCTTGTCAAATTTGAACTATCCGTTACATCTCCATAATGCAGGAATAAGTTTGGACTTTTACTGTGTACATCTTGATAAATATGATCAATACGCTGTGTGTTAAAAGATGAGGCTCTACGCTTAATACCGTGAACTTCATAACCTTTTTCTAACAAAAATTCAGCCAGATAAGAGCCATCTTGTCCGGTTATTCCTGTGATTAATGCAACTTTTTTTTCTTTCATATTTACCTTTTAAAATAATCTTTTACATACTTATGCACTTGTACACTCTCAAGTAATTCATCAACATCAAACCATTTATATTCCGCATGTTGATCAATGGGTAAATCCAACAGTCCTTCTACTTCGAGTTCGTAAGCTAAATTTACATAATGGGTTGAGTTATCTTTATAAATACTATCATCATAAAAATGCTCAAATACACCAATAAATTTTGGAGTTGATTTTAGATCAATATTCAGCTCAATTTTGGCCACCCTTTGAATTGCATGATCTAAAGTTTCATTTTTAAATATTCTGCCGCCTATTGAAAAGTAATAGTTTTGTGCAGGCTTATTAACCCTCTTTCCTAGGAGGATTTTATCATTTTTCTTTAGTAGAATATCTATTGAAATAAGTGGCACTGAATTTATAACTGTTTCAAAAATTTTTTTGTTTAGGGGTTTATTTTGATACATATTTATTATACAAATAATTCAGACGTAAAGGCTTGATAATGCTTAGCATTATGGACAAGGATTCTTGTTGTTTCAATTAACCTTGAGGAAGGCTTCCTTTTCACTCCAACGACTTTACATCCTTTTTTCCAAAAGAAACTCTGACAAATAAGATCAATAATACCTGTAACTCCATATATTAATACTTTTTTCATATTTCTCATCCTAAATAATTGCCCTTATGCTCAATACTTTATGCTCTGCCGTATTTATCTTTTATTCTTACTATATCACCCTCGCCCAGATAGCCACCTGACTGAATTTCAATCAACTTAAAGGCGCCTTATCTGGATTTTCTAGAGAATGAATTACACCTATTCTCCAATTATCAATATTCACACTAAATATTTCAGCTATTTTATCTTTATTCATTAAGGTGCTTTTTGGTCTTTTAGCAAGTGTCGGATATTGTTCTGTCGTTATTGGACTAACTTTGCAATCTGTCCTTGCTATCTTAAAGATTTCTTTAGCAAACTCATACCAACTTATCTCACCCTCATTTGAGTAATGATAAATCTGCGTCGCTTGATTCTCTTCTCTAAATTCTTTACTCTTTATAATTTCTAATATTGCGCCTGCTAAATCAGTTGCATAAGTAGGAGAGCCTATTTGATCACTGACTACGTTTAACTCATCTCGCTCCTTACCTAGTCTTAACATGGTGCTAACAAAGTTATTGCCATATTCTGAATAAACCCAGCTAGTTCTAATGATTATCGCATTAGTTGGCATTACTGCTTGTAGAGCTTTCTCTCCAGCCAGCTTGGTTTTCCCGTAAACATTAATCGGATTGGTTTCGTCTGTTTCTATATACGGTTTACCACTCTCTCCATCAAAGACATAATCGGTAGAGATATGTATTAGTCTTGCTTGTTGTTCATTGGCAATATTTGCTAGTTGCTTAACTGCCAAATGATTAACTTGATTTGCTAATTCACACTCCTCTTCTGCTTTATCCACTGCCGTATAAGCTGCGCAGTTAATAATAACATCAAATTTATTGCTTCTATCAAAGTAGTGGCTAATACTTCTTTCACTGCTTAAGTCTAGCTCTTCTCTACCAACAAAGATAAATTCATTATCTTGTTGGTAGTTATTCTTACCATTGCCAGTATTAACTACTTTATTAATGGATTTACCTAATTGACCATTTTTCCCTGTAACTAATATTCTCATAACTATTAACTACTCAAACAAATCTTTAGCATTCGCTAAAGATGGGTGGATTTTATCTTTATCTGAGAGTTGTAACTCTTCTGCTGATA
>Ga0233447_1001847_pt1 | contig 16310 bp, 10 predicted proteins | sample SI_124_October20_3_FD_183014 | JGI IMG/M metagenome (GOLD analysis project Ga0233447, IMG submission 183014) | Seawater microbial communities from Saanich Inlet, British Columbia, Canada - SI_124_October2016_135_MG | ecosystem: Environmental > Aquatic > Marine > Inlet | place: Canada: British...
CGTGTTGATATTCGGATTCGCAATAGTAAAGATTTCCAAATTTACCTTCCTGATAAAATTTCCGTGCCGATATTGTAAACTGTTGATAATAACTTGTTTCTGCCATCATATAAATCAATCCCGATTTCTTAACCGCGTCGTGAAGAATATGAGCTTCTTCCAAACTCCCCCAAAAAGCAGGCACAGCACTTAGTACGTGCTTACCATTTTTCAAACATTCCAATACATGTTTTACATGATTTGGCCCCTCAGTAAATACTGCAACCGCGTCAATGTCTTTATCTTTTACCAGCAATTCCAATGAATTGTAAGATTTAGAACATTTATATGTTTTCATCAACTGCTCCCGTCGCTCGGGTCGTAAATCGCTAACTGCCTCAACAACACAATCTGGGTGCTCGTGAAATTGAAAAGAGAGACCAAATCGTCCCCCAACAATTCCTATTCGAAGTTTTTTCAAGTTAGCAGTAAAACCAAAAGTATTGTTTACAGATAACGACAAACCAAGAGCTGCCATACTTCCCTTTTTTACAAAGTCGCGCCGCGAACTATTTGTTTGATTTTGTTTTGATGATAGATTGTTCATCTTTTATCTTTTTAGATAGGTTTTCTTACTTAAATTTTATACTATACAAATCAGCATCTTTCATCACAAAACGCAGCCGAACAGCAACTCCATTTAATTCCCTCAAGTCAGGATTTTCATTCCAGGACACTTCCTTTTCTATTTCATTTCCAATAATTTCACTTGAATTCTCCAGCTCAAAACCTTTTATCTTATTTCCATCCAAATCTAATATTTCAACCTTTACAAAACCTGCTGCCGAAGTAGAGAAGTTAAGATACAATTTGTCGCCGTTAAAACGAAGTGGTTTGGTAATCATTTCACCACCTTTGTATGAAGCCCGAACGGAAGTAAATCCATCAATTCGCATGGCATAACGATGTAAATGTGCGCTTGGCTGAGCATAATCCTGATTCACATAAACCGACATTTCTTCAGCACCAGTTTGCACAATATTTAAAGCCGGATAATTAGAACGCGAAACCCAGTTTTGCAAACCAATTCCCGGACGAATAAAACTTTCCATAAAAGTACGGTCGTATTTGTTTCCTCCCCTGGTAGTCATCAAAACTGCATCTGAACAATCGTTGAAATATTTAGGATTAACGTTTAGTTTATTGGCCTCCTCTTCAGAAATTACCTTTCGCCCCGGCATAAACCTAGCTGCCACAGAGATATAAATATGAGGTGCCCTAAAATAGGGTGAAGTTTGGTTAGTGTAAAGATGTTCAAGTTGTGTGTCGCCAAAATCCATTTCTATCGGTTTTGTCCAATTGATAAAATCTTTAGACGTAGTTCTGCTAACTGACCTGAATCCAGAATATCCCGACTCTGTCCATGTTCTAAAATAACATAAATATTGTTGTTCCGATTCAGACCAGAAAGAAACATTCTGCGAATCAAATACTCCTTCAGTAAAAACGGGTTTATCCTGAAGTTTTTCCCAATGAATACCATTTTCAGAAACATAAGCTATCAAACCACTTTTCCCGGTACCACCAAGAGCTTTATATTTTTGAATTGGATTTACATTTTTGCGAGTATCAATAAATGGACTAAAATTATGTGTAACCGAGACCGCATTCGACAGTACAATATTATTATTTAATGTGCCATCAATTTCATAAATTTTCAAATCGGGTTTAGTCCAATTAATTCCATCTTTAGATTCAGCATAACATGTATGTTCTCCAGTTCTTCCATCCTTTCCGGCAGTTGGTACTCCCCGGTAATACAAACGGAATAAATCATTGTCTTTTATCACCGTACAATACGCTGAAAATGGTCCCTCCCACGATTTGTCAAACTTTAATACAGTGCCTTTATCAATTGGCTCGTGGAGTTTTAAGGAAACGTTATCAAGGTTTTCAATTAGATAATAATCCGTAAATAATTCTAGTTTTGAACCAATATCTACAATTTCAGGTGTAACTGTTTGTTTAAGTTGACTTTCATTTTGTGCTTTTATTGAAATGTTTATCACCCCAAACAAAAGGCTTAATACAGTAATCTTTAGTATTGATTTTTTCATAAGCATATAATCGTTTTACAGTCTAATATTCTATAAATTATAAAACACGATATTGTAAGCCGTTTTTATTCTATCTAAATTGTTTTGGTTTCAAATTATTACTTGCATTTTCTACGATTTCTAAAATTCTCTTTTGTCTGGTTTCTTTTCTTTTAGCAGAAACGACCCAGTGCAATAAAATCTTTTTAAAAGACTTATTTAGACTACTAAAGTATTCTATTGAGCCTTTGTAATTTGTAAATTCTTCTTTTAAATCTTCTGGAATTATAAGTTCTTCAACTTCATCCAAAATTGTCCAAGAACCATTTTTTTTTGCAATTTCAATGCTTTTGTAACCTTCTTCTTCCATAAGTCCTTGGTCAATTAAGGTTTTCACTTTATCCTTATTTATCTTAGACCAATTACTTTTTGCTTTTCGTTTGCTGAAATACTGTTTGTATTTCTCACTGTCTATTGTCCTTTTGGTGCTATCAATCCAACCAAAACAAAGTGCTTCATCAACTGATTCACTCCAACCTAGGTTATGGTTCGGAGATTTTTTCTTAAAAAAGATGAGCCAAACTGCATCTTTTTTATTATGGTTCAATTCGAGCCATTTTCTCCAATCTTTTTTGTCATAAGGACAATAGTCTTCAACATCTTTCATACTCTATCTTGGACTTTTTCTAATGGCTTACAACTTGCTTATAATGACACTCCTGCGTTTAAATACTTTTACATTCTCGTTTCATCGTGATATTTTTTTATCGCTTAAAATAAGGATAATTAGCCGGAGTCTGTTTTCCGTTTGTTGTCATTGTTGAAGTAATATCAACACTTGAACGTTGCCAATAATAGAAAACACCATTTTCTGCACCTACTAATAAATCTGGGATTCCATCTTTATTCCAGTCGGCTACCACCGGTCCGTCGGTGTGTCCCATTAAAGTCCTGGAAGCCACGCGTCCCATATATTGCAGCACCATTTTCCCGTCTTTCATTCCCATGTTTTTCATCCAGTCAACAGCGGGTTTCGATGATACTATTAAATCATCCAAACCATCTCCATCCCAATCTGCGAAAGTTATTTTAAGCCTTCCGCTACTCGACCCCGTGCGTTGGTTCAATAAAATTGGTTCGCCAGTTGGATAAACAAAATTTCTTTCGGGATGATTTAAAACTAATTTGTCTTCTTTTTTTGACCTTGGAAACACGGCCAAATATCCTTCGTAATCGAGCATCACCAAATCATTTAATCCATCATTATTAAAATCCATTATAAGTGGAGAAGTTCTCCAGAGAGCAAGCAATTCATTTCCCTTTGAAACGCCAGGCGTCCATGCAGGTTTTTGTGGTTTACCCTGCCATTCAACTTCAATAGGTTTTGGCGTGGCAAGTTTAGGATTTTTCCTGCTACCAATATTTTTCAAATAAACAACATTTCCGTTGTGGTCGTTTACTAAAATATCGGGGAGCTCATCGTCGTCCCAGTTTCCAACATCAATGGTCGTATAACCCCAGTAGGGAATTTCTGTGTTTGGCAGCGCCTCGTTTGCAATAATCCGGATTGGAATTCCATCAACATCCAGAAGTTTTGGTCCATCCCACATTGGTATTTTTCCCCCCAGATTTTTAATGAATCCAATATGCCCCATCTCGTTTCCACTAATAATATCGTCTAAACCATCACCATCCCAATCGAAAACACGAGGTGCGACGAGTGCTCCAAAATCAACATATTTTGCTTCCTGCTGTAAAAAACGCGGAGGTAAAAATTGAGGAACACCATTAATTATCTCACCTGTATTTTTCAGAAATGATATACGCCCGGATTCCTCTCCGGCAATAATATCGATGTGCCCGTCTTTATTCCAATCAATTGCAGTTGGATGGATTGTTGAGCGTGATTCCATTTGAACAGGAAGTTTATTGTGTGTTAAAACTTTACCATCCTTAAATTTGTATTTTGCTTTTGTTCCGGTATTTTCAAAGTATAGAATAAAATTATTTTTCCATACCACATCAAAATTATCATCACTTTGGCTTCTTCCAATGCCAATAAAATCTAAATCTCCATCGCTATCGTAATCAGCAAACATTGGTTTTATAGAAAGCCCAAGCGCCAACGACTCACCATTTTCTTTTATGATTTCAACAGGGTCTTCATAAACCGGATGATTATTAGTTCCTTTATTTCGAAGGAAAATAAGTTGTTTATGTTTGGGAGCCTGCTCAAAAGCTTTTTTGCGTTCAACGGAACCGGCTGCACGCAAACCCGGAATTCGTTGAGAAGCGACTGCAGCTATTAAATCTGAGATTCCATCTCCATCAAAATCAATCATTTTCCATTGTGTACTTTTGAAAAAATGAAGATATTCAAAAGCTTTTTCGGGTAACACTATTTCATTATCGTCCCAGAAAACATTTTGAGGAACATTTTTATAGATTAATAATTTTTCGTTTGCACGGTCGGGAGTTAGCACGTGAATTTGTCCATCCACTTCCGACACCTCAAAAGAATTCCCATCAGCTCCCAGTCTTCTACGCTCGAATGAAACTTTCATTCCGCGTCTAAAAACTGGCATATCGACATTCCCACTTATATTTTCAAAATAAAAGATACCGGCTTCAACATAAGCTCCCGACTCGGAAATAAGCAAATCGTAATCGCCATCGCCATCAAAATCCATGGGCATTGGTATCGATTTGAAACCCACATCAAGATCAACAAGTAAACCAGGGTTATTGTATTCTAACTTATGTAAACCTGCTGATTGAATAACTGTGTTTTGTCTGCATCCAACAATCAATATCAACACAACAATCAATGTACTGAATGCAATTCTTTGATTTTTCATATTAATTCAACTTTTAATATTCAAAAAAAACCGTTCTTCGTATTAATTAACTTGTAAGAAACAGTCTCCAAATCCAATCAACAAGCGTATGAACTAAAATCGCTGCAAGCAAATTGTTCCCGCTTTTTCTGTATGCCCAGCCATATCCCAAGCCGGCTACAGATGCTAAAGAAACATAGATAATTTGTGTTGATAATTCGCCAACATTATTCCAGTGCATTAAGCCAAAAGCAAGTGAAGATACTACCAACGGAATCCATCTTTTTGCAAATACTTTATCAAGTCCTCGAAGTAGAATTCCTCTAAAAAAGAGTTCCTCAGGCAATGCAACCGTGAGAAACAGTCCTATAAAATGAATTGCCAGTTTGGGAATATCATAGGACTCTGGAATTGAAAATGTTAGAAACCCTGTTGCAAGTCCGGGAGGAATAACCAGTGCCATTATCACAATCAGTGCTATTAGTGTTATGTACAAATCTTTAATTTTCGGAACAAGGTTAAAACCAATATCTGCTCCTCTGAATCCATACCACCCTATTATTGCAATTACAGAAACTGCAATTGACCACCAAGTATATGAAATACTATCCACAGCTGGTAGAATCTCCATATACCATCGAAGATCAAAAAGTATCCAGAGAACGATCCAAACTGCGATATCTGACCAGTTCAATCTAAATGATTCATCTTTGGCCTGCTTTAACACACCAAAAACCATAAAAACAATCAACGAAAAAATAACTGTATAATAGGGATTGAAAGTTCCTGTTATTAAACCGGGCAAAGCAAATAAAAAGGTAATTCCGCCTGCCAGATAATAAAGCGAATTTTTATCTTCATTTAGCCAATTATTAAACTGATTGGAAGCTTTTAAGGAACCCAATGCAAGCATAAGTCCAAAGAGAGGGGAAATACTTATAACATTCGCTGCTAAAGATAATATACTATCATTCGATTCAGAAACAGACACTCCATAAATTAATGCAGCCCCCAACAAAGTCCAAACAACAAACAAAATAAAAAAAATGTTTTTCATTATTTTAGAATTTAAATCACACGATTTAATTTTGAAAATTACATCAATAAACTTTGATAATCAGCTTCGGATACTTCTTATTTAACTTATGAATTCTATATTTCTTCAATTAATAAAATACCGAACTAAACATTACACCTTCAAAAATATTTTGTTTTTGTACAAGTAAAAAAGCAATATCCACTCGATGGCAAGCACCCCCGAAACAATAATCACGTCACTAAAATTACCCAGCGGATTTGCTATCCATCCCAGAAGAAATTCAGAGGAATGGTAAAAATCAATAATTCTCATTCCTAAATAAATCGTAATTGAATTCAAGCCAATTACTTTAAAAAAAAGTATCCAGTTGTTCCATTTCTTTACATCAATAATGAAATAGAAAATCGCAAGTAAAAGAAAACTAATTCCGGCAGTAAGAATATTAAAAGGTACGGTCCATATTTTTTTGATGATTGGATACACAGGTGAAAGCAAAAGAGCAATCAACACAAGAGAGGCACCGACAATAATTAAAATGATTGTTTTTCTATTCGCAGTAAAGTTTTTATTCCGAAGAACTAATCCTGCAAATGTGCCCATTAAAGTAATTGAGATTGCTGAAACGATGCATAAAATACCTTCCGGATCATAGGTTTTATAAATTAATCTACCAGGAAGAAAACGTTGATCTATCCACGCATTTACACTTCCCTCAGGTGTAAAAACACCGGCTCCGAAACCAGGAACATTTACAAACAATTGTAGAGTTGCTATTCCAGCAAAAATTCCTAAAAGCCAAAATATTCGAGCTTTTAAAGAAGTTGTGTTTATTACAATTAATGCTGCAAAAAAGTAAGCAATTCCAATTTGTGATAAAACACTTGGATAGCGCATATTCGAAAAACCGTTCTTCAAAGCACCGTTATAAATGAATCCTAAAAGTATCAGCAAAATCATTCTAATAAATACCTTTTTATGCAACGATGTTTTTGAAGTTCCTTTCTCCAATCGGCTTGTAAGTGCGAACGGAATAGCCACTCCGGAAATAAACATAAATAAAGGAAAAATCAAATCAAAAAAACGAAATCCTTCCCAGGAAACATGATGCATTTGGTTTGCAAGTGCTTCCATCCAATTCCATTCGGTAACTTTTGCAAGTGCTTCAATTAACGCTCCTCCACCAATAATCCAAAGCATGTCGAAGCCACGAAGTGTGTCGAGCGAGTTCAACCTCTCTTTTGTTTTTGGTAATACTTTTGTTGACATAAACTTATCTATAGTTTGAAAATTTTTTCGAAAAATAGACAGTTTTTTTAAGCTTTCCGTATAAAAATCTTAAAAGATGTTACCACTCCTGAATAAACCAGAAATACCAAACCCGTATAAAAAAGAAGTGCACTGTATTCTTCGTACATTTCGGTGAAACCAATAATATTTTCTATTCGAAGTTGATAAACCAAACTCAAACCTAACAAGAAAAAGGCACCTAAAACTCCAAATACTGAAACAAGTCGATGAGTAGAAAATTGTTTCTGTAATTTATTATTCGATGAAATTGTATTTTTTATTATTGCAAAAAACAATATCCAAAATATCCATGAGATTATTTGATAAAAATCGAGTGTTCGAAAATAATTAAAGAGTGTAAAAACGGGGCTGAAAAGTAGATTTTTTTCTGTGTAATAAGGTCGGTCATTGTATAATAGAACCTGAAGTTTATCCTGATCGCGGGTTTTGATAATTTTTAAAATGGCATTTTCTTTTGCAACCGGATCTAAACTTTGCCAACCCGGAATATCAAAGGCATTCCACAATGAGCAGGCATTCCCATATCCGTGAAAATCGACTCCACCCAACATGATTAAATTATTTTCTTGACAATAGTTTTTTATCTTTTTATACAATTTACGATCGTAAGTAAAATTAGTCGCTGTATTTTCGATTTCGAACCCATCGACCCCCAAATTTTTATAATATTCCAGCGACATTTTTTCGCCGTCGAACCAATGATTTACAATTACGACCCCCCTCCCGGAATGTGTTAAATTTATTGCAGTAGAATCAGTAAAACCTTGTGTGCTGAATTTTGCCTTTAGCCCGAGCAGACTCAAATGATTACTTCCCGAAAACTCTTCGCCGCACATTACAAGCGGTTCATTCGGAAACTCATAATTACGCTGAGCCTGCACAAATTCAAAGGTTTTATCATGATTATTATGGTCGGTAATATAAAATGCATCAAAACCATTTCGCTTGTGCCATTTCCATAAACCGTCTTGCGAAATAACACCATCGTGACTAAAATCGTTGTGCGAATGTGTGTTTACAAGAACTGAATTTTTAGAATTATTTACAATGGTATTATTTGGTAACGGAATAAAAAGGATAAGTACAAAAGCTGCAAACCATAAACCTCCAATTATAGGAAGATTAACCAATTGTCGAAAGATAAATTTCTTTATTAGTTGTTTTTCTTTTATTAAAATCGATTTAATTATGCTGTAAATAGTAAAAATCGCCAGAAGCCAATACAATAAAAATTTAAGTTCTTCGATTGCAAAAAAAGATCGGTTAAAGAACAGCAAAACTCCAATAAACGGCTCAAACACAATTCGCCAAATTGAAATTTGAATTCCGTAATCCGTTAAAGTTTCTAAAGTAAGCGCGTCAGTGATGTGTATTGAATAATGAAAAAGAACGGTTATAAATGTGATTGTGAGTACAAGTGCAACAAAAATATACAGTTGTGTTTTATTTGTAAATTTCATTTAATTCGTTTTACGTTATTTGTTCTTTAAAAATTCAATTAACTTTTCAGGATGGTCAGTTTGAATTCCATCGGTTTTCCACTCAAGAATTTGTGTCCACTCAGCTTCTGTCCCACTCTTTTCGTCAACAAAAACCAGTGCATTATTCTGGTGTGCTGTTTCAACAAATTGTTCATTTAACTTTCCCATATCGCTTGCAATAACACAAGTATTAATTGCTGATAAAACTTTCGTAATATTTTGTGCAGGTCCCGGGTCGGGCATTGGGAATGAATTTGCAAACAAGTCATTAATATCATCAACGCGTTGAATATAGGAAGCAGGAAAATACCAAACCACATCTTTTTCCATGTCGTATTTTTTCAGAATTGCCATTAATTCCGATACCGGTGCATCTTTCAAATCTAAGTAAATTCCGATTTTGCCTTTACACAACTCAACTATTTCTTCGAAAGTTGGAATTTGAGTGCCCTTCCATTCTTTGCCAATCCGACTGCCAATGTCCAAAGCTCTCAATTCTTGCAGAGTCATCTCCTTCACTTTTCCAGTTTGGCCTTCAACATAAGCATCAATCGTTGAATTGTGTACGCTCACAAACTCACCGTCTTTTGTTGTGCGAATGTCAATTTCTACAAAATCGCAACCCAAATCAATCGCTTTTTGATAAGCTGCTAATGAATTTTCAGGAATTCCGTTGTGCGCTCCCCGATGCGCAATTATATAAATATCACCATTTTTTGCTTTTCGAAAATCGGAAGGAATATCAAGCTTTTGTTTTGCAGAATTTATTTCCTGTGCATGAAGAATACTTACGCCTGCCAGAAGAAAAATAAAGAATAAATTCAAACGCAAATAATTCATTTCGTACTTAATTTATACAGCTTTAAATTTGCGAATAAGAATCAATGAAAGAAGAATGGCCGAGACTGCAAAAACAATATCAACAATATAAACTCCACAAATTATTTTGCAAAATGAATAACCCGCCAGATTTAATTTTTGGGGATAAAATCCAATTTTAATCATCGACACAAGCACAGTTGACCAAATTAACAGCAAAAATATAGAACGTATCGGATTTGCTTTTCGTTGATAAAAAGCCGTTAAAAAAGCCACTAAAAATGTAGGAATCAGAACCACTAAAATACTTGCTAAAACGGGAGCATTTGTAAACACCTCAACAATATGGTCGTCTGCCAAATCGATTACCGTATGACAAAAAGTTAACGTAATTCCCAATTGCCAGGCGGCTTTTGGAAAATACATTGCAGCTATAATTAATATAAATCCGAAAAATGCATAGTTCACTAACATCATCGAAATGGTTCTTAAACCCGTCATAAAAATCCCATCACTGCTACTGGCCGCTTCAACAAATGGCTCCAAAATTCCGGGTACTACAAGAAAAATAAGAAGACCGGCTAAAACCGCAATTCCAATTTCTTTATACGAGGATTGAAATGAATAAACCTCCGACTTTGTATTATTATCACTTTCTGTTTTTAACTCATTTCGACTTAGCCATGCCGCATAACCCAAGCCGGCACCAAGCAAAAATCCGAAGGTAAATTCCATCATTTTCCACCAACTTTGAAATACAATTTCTTTAGGTAAATAACTTCCTAACACAAACCACAAACCTCCAATACCAAAACCAAGTGCACCACCAATTAGGCTCCAAAGTGCAAAACGAGAAACAAGTTTAAAATCGGCTTTTGAAATTTTAAATTTCAAATAAAGAAGTAGTGCTACTGCTCCCAAAAGCAATGCTCCCCATGATTCGGAGCGCGGATTTGCAGGGTCGGAAAAATAAATTAGCATGGGTTGGTTAATGAGTTTGAAACCAAGCAATATACCAACCATCATGAGTAATAATGCGACAATAATTGTTTTTTTAGTCAAGCGTTTGTAAATAAAGCCCAAGGCTAAAACTGCCCCTCCCAGAACTCCCCAAATTGAACCTTTTAATGTTGTGGCAAGCGTTCCCCACATTACTGTTTCCGGGTTTCTTAAAAAACTTAGAGTTTGCCCGTAAGTCATTTCACCACCCAAACCAACTCCAACAACACCAAAAACAACAATTATTGAAGTGGTAGCCGCAGGAAGTTCCAAAAGCAGGCTAAGACTCAGTGCCACCATCGCACCCGGAATCATTGCTCCAAAAGGCCCTCCACCAATGTGTCCACGCAGTCCCCAGCCCAACAACATTGCCAGTGCCGGAAAAAGTATAAACATCGATTTGGAATATTTCTCGCTCATCAGCATTCTTTTTAATTAATGTTTTAAATCAACTCATTCAACCAATTATTTTAAGGTTATTGAGTTAACATTCCATGCTTTTACCTGAACTACGGGTTTCTCACCTTCAGCATTTTCCAGATTATATTTAGCTGTATAAGTTCGTTCTTCGCCGGGTAAAAGTGTAATGTAATTATCGCTCCAAAAAATAGGTAATATTGGTTTTTCATTGACCGAATCAATCAAATCGAAGAAAGTAAAGAATGCAATTGTAGATGACGGATTTGTAACTTTTAGCGTTACCAAACCATTTTCCGCATCTTTTTCAAAGGCATATTCATAATCTAATTCAACTTTCGCAAGTTTATCTAAGGCTGTAAAATCGGCATATTGTTTTGAAGGGGAATAAAATGGCCAGGGTAATTTTTTAGCTGCTTCCCAATCAATCTCATCTTTTTTAGTCGATAACCAATAAATGCTGTTGTCAACCTCATTATTGTCCTTATCAAAAACCCTCAAATCGAGAAAATAAACCGAAGTAAGATTTTTAATTTCAGGAATTTCGTAAATAGGTTTCGAGATATTGGTTTTCACACTGCCGTTCCATTCGTCTGCAAAAATTTCGTTGGAGTTGATATCAAAGACTTTAATTTTTACTGTAATATTTTCAGCATCCAACAAATCTTCGTTTGCAATAAATATATCATCAAAACCATATCTGTAAATTGCATGCAGTGGGTTGCAAGCTTTCCGAACCGCATAAAAAGAACCATTTGGCTGAAGATAAGTATCGTATAATTGCCAATACAATTCCGGCCAGGCCGAATTCAACATCCACTGAATTAAACCGGTACTTTTAGGTTTATGCGCCACAAAAGCTTCAAACATCGGTCGCATCAATTCATAATTACTTACCTGCGATTTAAACGCAAATTCTTCCACACTGTTCGATTCGCCATACCTTTCGTTTAATGCTTTTCGAAATCTATCGAGTGTGGTAAACTCATTTCGTCCGGTGTGGTATTCCCAATATTTTTTATCGATTGGCCACAAACTTTCCTCGGGCAACATTTTCTTTAACGAAGCCAACGGCGGAATACTTGGTCCAGGACAAGTTTCGGTGTTAAAGCCATAACCGCCACCCAATTGAGTATCGGTAAACCAGTAATATGGAGGAGTGTACGCGTAAGGTCCCAACATTTTCATTCCTGTTGGACCGCTAATTTCACTCACTAGTGGAACTTCAGAAACAATATTATTATCTTCAGTTCCGGCACCACCGGCTGAGGTTACATAAGGTCGCGAAGGGTCGTATTTATTAAATTGTTCAATGTATTTGCGTTCCAATTCTGGAGCGGGGAGCTTGTCGCTGCTCAACATCCACACATAAATACTGGGGTGGTTTCTTAGCCACATCATTTGGTCGAACCACGAATCGGCCAACAAATTTATATCCTCATCGTTAAATGCGCCTCCGTATTTTTCGTGCGTTGGTTTTAAAAGATACTCTTCCCATTCCCAGTGACAGTTCCAACCAATCATTACCAAAATTCCATATTCGTCGCACAAGTCATATAAGTTTTCATCTTTTCCCCAAAAACCTTCGCAACGAATGCTGTTCATGTTCATATGATGCACATATTTTAGCTGCGCTTCAACCGACTCTTTTGTATCCTGAAGTAATAAATCGTCAACCCAGCCGCCGCCTTTTATAAGCACAAATTTTCCATTTACTTCGAAAGCCCTGTTTTTGTCTTCGTTTAAATAACTTGTTACTTCTCTGATACCATATTTTTTCTCAACCTTATCGATTACAGTATTTTTAGCAATAAATTCGGTTTTTAAATTGTATAAGCTGGCAGCTCCCATTCCGTTTGGCCACCAGAAATTTACATCTTTTACTGAAAGTTGTTCAAAATCTTCCGGGTTGAAATTACAAGTCAATGTTTCTCCAGCTTTTACACTCACCGGTTTTTCCACAACACCTATTTCATAATCAACACGCAAAATTCCATCAATCGTTTTATCCGAACTGTTTATTAACTCGGCCTGAATAAAAAGTTCAGCTTCGTTTAAAGTCTCTTTGTTTACTTTTGAATGAACAAACGGACTTCTGATTTTTACGCCTTCGTTTACTTCCAAAAATACTTCACGGAAAATCCCCATATTTCTATCGCGTGGCAGTGGATTCCAATCAACAAAACCAATGGAAAATTCGCCATCGGCATGTTGCCACATTTTAAGTGCCACTGTATTTTCGCCAGCCACAACATAGTCGCTAACATTAAACGTGAACATTCTGAAAGTTCCTGCAAATTCATCTTTCCCTGCAACTTTTTCACCGTTTACCCATAAATCAGCACGGTAATTTATGCCGTTAAAACGTAGCGAAACAATTTTATTTATATCCTCGGCATCAAGTTCAAAAGTGGTTCGAAACCACCAGGGTTGTTTAAATTGTTCGTAACCCACGTCCTGCATATTTATTCCAAAGTAAGGGTCTTCAATCACTCCGGTTGATGCCATACTTCCTAAAACAGTTCCCGGAACAATTGCATCGTACCAATCGCCGGTATTAAAATCACTTTCAGAAATTGCATTTTCATCGACACCCGCTAATTTATCTAAAGGTTGCATTTTCCAATTCGAAGAAAGAAGTTCGTTACTCGATGTATTTTTCATTTCAGCATTATTACATCCAAACATTAAAAATAAACTCATTAGAATGAGTACTGTGCTTTTCACCAAAGAGAACAATTTTTTCATGACTGGTTTTTTATAGATTTATAATTAATCAGAAACACATTTTTTTTCAAGTTACGACAAAGAAAAAATAATAGTACAAAAAAAACTTCAGCTATTTTACTCATTTTGCATTATCTTTTATCCTTCGATTTAATTTAAAAAATATAATTTCGTAACAGTATTTTTTGATTCAATTCTTTTTAAACTTATTACCATGAAATACCTTTTATACCAAATTCTATTTCTACTCACGGTCTTTATTTTTGAACCAACAAATGGTCAGAACCCGAATGAGAAAGAACCGGTTGATTACGTAAATCCATTTATTGGAACCGACTTTTTCGGACATACTTTTCCCGGAGCATCGCTGCCTTTTGCAATGGTTCATTTGAGTCCTGATATTGGAACGCAAGGTTGGACGTATTGTGCCGGTTATATTTATTCTGAAAGTTCATTAATCGGATTTAGCCACACTCACTGGAGTGGTGTTGGAATGGTTAATGGCGGCGAAGTATTATTAATGCCAACGGTTGGCGACAAACTTCAAATTATTCCCGGTTCGTTAAAAAACCCGGATGAAGGATATCGCTCGCGGTTCGACCATGACAATGAATCAGCAACTCCCGGATATTATTCTGTTTTGCTAAAAGATTACAATGTAAATGTTGAACTGACATCCACACAAAGAGCAGGTTTTCACCGATACACTTTTCCGAAAGCAGATAATGCCAGGATAATTTTGGACCTCGGTCATCAAATTGGAAATATGTCGTCGGAAGAAAATTCAGAATTAAAGATTATTGATAATCATAGAATTGAAGGTTCAAAAAGTGCAGGCTTGGGAAAAGTATACTTCGTTGCCGAATTCAATAAACCTTTTGCGTACTACGGTACATTCGATGCTTCATATGTTACACCCGAATCGGGAGGAAGTATTTTCCCCTATAAAAATGCAGAAGCGGGAGATAAAATTGGTGCTTTTGTAAATTTCAGAACTTCGGAAAACGAACAGATTTTGATTAAAGTTGGCATTTCGTACACCAGTATTGAGGGTGCAAGAAAAAACCTAAACGCCGAAATTCCTGACTGGGATTTTGACAAAGTAAAAAACAATGCTCGCGAAATATGGAACAATGAATTATCGAGGATAAAAATTGATGGAGCTTCTGATGACCAAAAAGAAATTTTTAATACAGCCATTTATCATTCCTTACTTTCGCAATACATTTCGCAAGATGTTGATGGAAAATATTTTGGTTCTGATGGAAAAGTTCATGTTGCAAAAGATTACAATTTTTACGGTTCGTTTTCTTGCTGGGATACTTATCGTTCGCAACATCCTTTATTAACTTTAATCGCCCCCGACCATGTAAATGATTTTATAAAATCTATTGTTGCAAAAGTTGAGAATTACGGTTGGCTTCCCGCCCAACATTTCCTGAATGTTTTTGGCGAGTCGATGGTTGGCGACCATCTAATTCCCGTAATTGTTGATGCTTATATGAAAGGTTATCGCGATTTCGATGTAAAATCCCTCTACGAGGCCATGCGTAAAAAAGCTTTGGAAAATCCACAGCCTCCAGTTCCTCATTATGCAGGTCGTTCCGGGTTAGATTTCTACAAAAGTCTTGGTTATACTCCGGTTGACAAAGTAACAGAATCGGTTCCCAACACTCTTGAACTTGCCTACGATGATTGGTGCATTGCACAACTGGCGAACGAATTGGGTAAAAAGGACGACTATGAATTGTTTATTAAAAGAGCCGGTAATTATGCTAATCTTTGGGATGCTGAAACACAGTTTATGCGTCCAAAGAAAGCAGATGGAAACTGGCTGGAAGCTTTAGACAACAATCAACAGGAAATTGTCAAAGACGGAGAACATTCGTATTACAAATATTTCGACCCGCTTTTAGTTGGCCGTCGCCCCAATCGGCATTACACCGAGTCGAATGCATGGCAATACATTTGGTCGGTTCAACACGATGTGCAAGGACTAATCGATTTATTTGGAAGCCCAAAAGCATTCACTAAAAAATTAGATGCTTTTTTTGAAATGAGCCCAATTATTTCGCCGCCAAAATATGTAGGGGTAGTTGGTACCATCGGACAATATGTGCACGGCAACCAACCCTCGCACCATGTTGCGTATTTATACAATTATGCCGGCCAACCATGGAAAACTCAACAAAGAGCGCGACAAGTTTGCGAAGAGTTGTACAGGACCGGACCAGGAGGAATCTGCGGTAACGAAGACATGGGTTCACTTTCTTCGTGGTATGCTTTAAGTGCAATGGGATTTTATCCTGTAACCCCGGGAAGCACTTCCTATTCAATTGGCAGCCCACTTTTTGGAGAAGTTATAATTAATGTTGATGACAATAAAATGTTTACAATTAAAACGCTTAATAATTCAAAAGAGAATAAATACATTCAGTCGGCAACTTTAAACGGAGAATCGATGAACAGAACCTGGATATCACATGAAGAAATTACTGCTGGTGGAAAACTTGTTTTTGAAATGGGTGCTGAACCCAACAAAAAATGGGGTACGGGGAAAAATGATATGCCATTTTCAATGTCTGGGGGAGGTAAATAATGTTAATTA
>Ga0233447_1001852_pt1 | contig 16295 bp, 17 predicted proteins | sample SI_124_October20_3_FD_183014 | JGI IMG/M metagenome (GOLD analysis project Ga0233447, IMG submission 183014) | Seawater microbial communities from Saanich Inlet, British Columbia, Canada - SI_124_October2016_135_MG | ecosystem: Environmental > Aquatic > Marine > Inlet | place: Canada: British...
AACTCCTTCAAGCGATCCCAATAAGCCACCACATACGGGCAATGATTACAAACAAACGCCACTACCAAAACATCCTTATCCGCAAAACTCGCCAAATTATACGTTTCACCATCAGCACCAAGTAATTCAAAATCCGGCGCACTGGAACCAACAGGAAACGGATTAGTCGCAAGAGTGTATTCTGCCATTTTTAAATCTTTAAATTATCAAAATCCACATCTGGATACAATCGTTTAAACATCTCATTCGCAGTCTCCGTACTTCGCTCGTATTCCTGTAATTGCAACAGCTCAATCGTGTCATCTACTACGTGTGAACTCATGGCCTCAATCTCCATATAAACTGGGACTCCCGGATAAGCATCAATATCAATGTGTGCCCCACCCAAAACATAAGAACGTCGGTGTTTATCGTTATTTAGCGTCGCCTCAAACCCCAACCGATACATTAATTGCTCAAATTTATCTGCATCTTCCACATAAGTTTCTAATTCCTCGCGCGATTTACAACCATCTACAATTTCCTTGGGACCTTTAGTGCAAATTTCAAATTTATCTTTAAATCCCTCCTCTGCTTCCCAGCGGCGCAACCTCATTAAACGTCCATTTTTTCGCAAAGTATGTTCTGGAAAATCAAAATGCAAACACCGCACAATTCCCGAAAAAATCGCCTTCGCCCCAAGTTCCTCTAGGCGCGCAATCAACTTATCCACATCAATCCCAATAATTTTTACTTCAATTTCATTCATAAGTTTAGCTTTTCAGGAACAACGCTAGTCTACACTTTCACCCGAAATTCGTGAAATCAATCGACCAATTCGCGTATGCTCTCGCTTACGAACATTTTCGGGTTCCAAGGCCGCTATTCGCGACAAATAAATAAAAGGAGTGTCCATAAACGCCACTAACATCTTGATCACAAAAGTAAAAAACGCAATCTCGTGCAAGACCTCAAAATGCCCGTAAAAAGCCAAATAAGTAAACATAAACGAATCCACTAATTGCGAAGCCGCGGTAGAACCCAAATTCCTCATCCACAAATATTTTTCCCCAGTTCTTTTTTTAATAGCGTGATAAATCCAAACATCTAAATTTTGCGTTACCAAATAAGTAAACAACGAAGCCCCTACAATTCGTGGCGCCAAAGTAAACAACGTTTCAAAAGATCCCTGCACAAAATCAAATTCACTTGGCGCGTATTTAAGTGCAAACTGCAACATTACCATTCCAAAAATCCCCGCAAAAAATCCAATTCGCACCGCTTTAAACGCTTCTTTTTTCCCATAATGTTCAGACAAAAGATCTGTCGCAAAAAACAGCGACGCATAAATCACATTTCCAAGTGTGGCCTCCAAACTAAACACATTAACCTGTTTCATCACTACTAAATTCAGCAAAACCACGGAAATCGCAATATATGCAATCAGCCAACTTCGCCCCAATCGAAAACAAAGCAACACAAAACTAAGCGCCACAAGCGCCTGCAAAAGAAACCACGGTTCATTAAAAGTCCATTCAAACATCGCGTGTTACTTTACCATAAAAAGTTCCTCCACAACTAATCCCCACGATAAGCTACAAAGCTTGTCGGGCTTTCCCAAAGTTTTATTTCATAAAGCTTCACACCTTCTTGAGCCTCCCGCTTCAAACCTTTTGTGTCTTCTAAATAAGCCTTTAAATCATCACTTAAATTCGGATCTTCAATCTCTTCATGAAGCAACTCCTCCAATCCCACTAATTCCCCCCATATAAACGAAGCCAACCTCTCGGATGAAGGGTTTTCCACTACTTCATTCAAATAATGATGATCTAATTTCTCCAAAACACGCCGCTTTACAATCCTCTTCAACAACACAAAATCCACTACCATCCCATTTTTATGAACTGGGCCCTCAACCGTGACCTCCAACTTATAAGTATGCCCATGCAAACGCTCACATTTTCCATAGTAATCGGTTAATTTGTGCGCCGCATCAAATGTAAAAACTTTGGTAATTAACATACACGTCGATCAAGTTCTAAGGCCAATAAAATCTGACAAATTCCAGAAACTCCAGCCTTCCATTTTACTTCTTTTTGCAAAATACAAGAATCTTCATCAAACAAAACATCTGCTAATTCTTGAACATCTTTTTTGGAATTCCCTCCTGTTACTGTGAGTGCTCCGCCTTGAAGAGCCGCGTACATATCACGATCTTCAAATAATTTTTTCATCAACTTCAAATCCGCCTTAGGATCTTCGTGATAAATAAAACTCACGCCCATATCCTTGTCCGTAGCGCGTTCTTTTAAGTCTCGCAAAGCAAAATAATTAATCACTAAATCTGCATATTGTTCCTGCGCTTTAATATAACCCACGGAATCCGGTTTTCGATCTGCCAAAATTTTCACAACTTCATCTGGAGTATAACCACGTTTTTTTACATCACGATAAATTTTCCAACGTTTACGAATATCTTCGTCTGGACTTAAGAAAATTCTAAAATCAAACAAGTCACGCATTTCTCGCAAATGATACGGATGCAATCCCATAATCAATACAAATTTCCGTGGCTCAGTTTTTTGAGGTTCCGTAAATTTACCAGTGGCGTGATCATAAATAACCTTCCAAACTGTTTTTCCTTCCTTAAATTGCTTTACATGATCTAAGGCTAATTCTAGATGATTACATCCCGGATTTAAGTGAGTAATCGTCTTAGTTTTCATCTCTTCCCTATCCCATTTGTGATAAGCATCCATACTAATCACCAATAAATTTTCCTCTCCTACAATCGAAGCCAAATTATCAGACATAGTTTTCTTTCCACATCCACTATCCCCTCCCATTCCAATTATAAATGGGCGAATTTCTGAATCAGGCATATAAATAAGTTAAATAAAACCCCTTAAAGCGCCTACAGACTAGTGATCACTCCTTAAAAAGTCAATTTAAGAACGTGATTTTGTGTAATTAAAAACTTTTCAACACGTTAATAAAAATGCTAACCTTATTATTGTTAACTCACTATATGGAAATTATACGAAATCTCACCGAGGCAATGTTAGGAAGCGGCAATGGCATGCTTGGACATTTTGGCGATCTGTTTGGCGCTGGAGTTTTAGGCGCGGTACACAGTGTTATGACTTCTTATTATGAAGGCACTCTTGGCGGATCTTCCGGGGCCAGCTCTGGCGGCTCATCTAGTAGCTCCCCTGATTTTGGTGAACTTTTTGGCAATGAATTTGAAATGACTCCTAGCGAAGCTACCACACTCGCTGATGTTTGGGCTGCCGGCAATTCCCCTAGCGAACAAATCACTCTTTCTGACGTTCTTGGTAATTAATTTTATGAAAAAAACCTCTCCCTTTAAAAAATATCTCGAAATCGCGGCCATCGCCGGTGTGATTTATATTTTACTTAAATATTTAGCTGGCGACTTTGAAAGTTTTTGGATCGAAGCCTGGTTTATGTTGGAAATTTTAGTGCTAACCATGATTACGCGCACAGTCAGTCTCAAGTATGGATTTTTTGTTTACACTCAAGGATTAGTAATTGGCGCGGGGTTTACCTTGCTTGTCGGAATTATTATCAATGCCCTTGGGCTCCAAATTTCCGAAGGATTTTTTGGAGGGATTTTCATGCCCACCATCGAAGAAATTGCCAAAATCCTACCAGTCTTAATTGCTGCTTTCATCACCATTAAACGCCACCACACTGTTTTCAATATTTCAGACTTCCTCCTGTTATCTGTGATGAGCGGGGCAGGATTTTCAATGTTAGAAAAATATTTTTGGGAAGGAATTAATTTCAGTTTTACTTACGGGCCACACCTTGGCGACACTTACTTTTTTAGTGATGCCCTTGGCGTAAACATGAGCGGCGAAACTGTTGGTTATATTGGGCATGCGGCTGCTACTGGTTTAGTTGGGATGGGATTAGGGCTTGGACTCTATCTTAAAAAACGCTTTTCTTCGGCTAAAGCTTGGTGGTGGTTAGTGCCTGTTGCAACTTTTGGCTGGGTCACTTTCGAACATATTATTTATAATTTTCGGCACGATGTTTCGGCCATTTGGTTCAAAGGAATGGTCTTAACTCCCTGGATTTTCTTAGCTTTACTAATCACAACTCTAGCCATCGAAGGCCAAGCTCTTCGTAAACTTTTCAAACAATTCCCCTCCATCAAAAAACAAACTCTCTCTAGCTTTAAAGACACCGCATCCAACCTTAAAAAAGGCGAAGTCTCACTCACCAAAATCACCGCTCCGTTCCGTAAACTACGTCTAGTCAACCTTGCAGCCTGGAGAATTAAAGCACGCAAATAAAATTTCCATTAATCATTTCTCGCGTCTCCTTTACATCATGCACCCGCAAAATATGTGCACCATTTAAAGCTGCCTGTAAAGTGGTCATTACCGATCCTTCCAATCTTTCTTTGGGCACTTTTTCCCCAAACCTCGCCGTCAAAAAACTCTTCCGTGATGTTCCCACCAAAATTGGAAATCCTAACTCTTCCAATTCTCGAAGTTTCTCCAAAACCTCATAACTATAATCAGGATTCATACTCACAAACACGCCCATTCCTGGGTCCAAAATAATTTGTGGAATTCCTTTTTGTTGCGCCATTTCAACTCTCTCTCTTAAAAAATCTTTAATTGTCACCATCACATCATCGTATTCAATCGAATCTGTTGTAGTTCGCGCATTTCCATCTTTTGAATACATCAAACAAATCGGCACCTCATTCTCCAAAACCACGTTCGCCATTTCCTCATCCCCGCGTAAAGCCGTCACGTCATTCACCATGTCCGCACCCGCCACAATCGCCTGCCGCGCCACTTCTGCCTTCCACGTATCCACAGAAATCCAAACTTCTGGCAATTCAGCTCGCACTGCCTTAATCACTGGAATCACTCGCGAAAGCTCCTCTTCTAAACTTACATCCTTTGATCCCGGGCCAGTAGCCTCTCCTCCAATATCCAAAATGTCTGCACCCTCCAAAATCATTTTTTGCGCCCGTTGCACAACAGCCTCCACCAACACTCCACCCTCACTTCCATCCAAATCTCCCCCATCCGAAAAAGAATCTGGTGTCACATTAAGGATGCCCATAATCCGTGGGCAGTCTAATTTAAGCGTTTTTTGGCGAGACTTTAAAACAAAATTCATAACGTCCGAAATTTAGCACAGGCTAAACATATTCCCTAAGCTCTTTTGGTAAACCTTGTCTCAAATCTTCCTTCATTGCCTCAACATCAACCGCTTTAAAACGAGCAAATAAACCACCATCCATCAACCCTTCAGCCTCATCAAGAGCTCCCTCTATCCACCAAAGAACTGTAGCTACATCGCGTGTTGTTTGATACGTCTTCCAATCAACTTTATCATCCGCATTTATTCGCACCGTCTCTAAAAGATGAAATGGGACACGAATATTTCCTTCATGCCATTCCCACCCATCTACTTCATTCGTTCTACCCAAAGATTCAATAATATCTTCTGGCGTATTTGCTTCACGCATATTTAAATAAATCAAACGAAGTATATCAATACGAGAAAGTGGCACTGCTAAGAGAGGTTCCTCTTCCTCTTCCTCTTCCTCTTCCTCTTCCTCTTCCTCTTCCTCTTCCTCTTCCTCTTCCTCTTCCTCTTCCTCTTCCTCTTCCTCTTCCTCTTCCTCTTCCTCTTCCTCTTCCTCTTCCAACAAATCCGCCGTTGCTTCAATCCCTTCTTGCAAATCCCCGGTAAATAAATCCCCCAAACAATCAATCAAAGCCCTAACTCTAACCGCCTGCCTTCTTGCCCCAACATCTGCTAATTCATTATAAATTCCTTCGTATATCAATGGATAATCTTCTAATTTTTCAAAAAAACTATCTAATCCTACTAAATCAAAAGCAGTAATCATTTCACTATTTATTTCATCAACAAATAATTCTTGAGCCATTTCTAACCCACCTTCTTCCGCTGCAAATTCTTGCAGAGCTTCTTTTAACTCTGAATCCAAAGCAACATCCTGCGGAGACCAAGGGCCCGCTTCTGGAAAATGTTCTTGCATTAAAGCCGCTACTTCCTCATCGCTAGCCTCTAAATTTGCTAACCAAATATGAACAAATCCGCCCATAACACGCGGATCTAAAATTGTAGATTCCACTTCTAATTCCGCCGGAGATAAATCCACTCTCTTTTCTGGAAATACAAATGAACGATCCAATGCCTGACAAAATCTATCCTTAGAGACCAACATAAAATCTCGCAAAGCTCTAACTCTTTTCCCTTTATCTCTAAACTTTTGCGCCCCTTTGCGCCTTGATCGCCTTGAAGCAGGTTGCTTTATCATTGTCGTCACCTCGCGATTTAAAGTAACTCTCGACTCTTTTGAATCTATTGTAGAGGCTGCCAAAAATTCTCGCAGCCTACGTGCTACCTCTCCCTGATATTCATCACAAAGATCATGCTTACGTTGATCACGCGTCAATCCCCCTTTAGCTGAAAACACCTCTGTCACTAAAGGATCAAAAATCTTTATTAAATCCGCTCCTCGAGCAATTGAAGGCCGATCATCCACATCTGATAAAATAGGCCTATTCTTCCAATCCAAAAATCGCTGCACATTGAATTCTCGAAACACTTTTTCAAGTAATCCAATTTTAAATTGTTTTTGGTCCAGAAATTTATCCACGGCTAATCTTGGGGCAGGGTCCATATAAAATACAAATAAATACTTTTAAGAAAGTACTATAAAGATTTTAGTATTTTTGTCAAGTCAACCAACTCAACATAAGTATCTACATATTCTCGAGATCCACACTGTCCCTTAGAGTTTTTAATTTATCTTGCGAAGAACGCTCCTGATCCCACAACACAATCTCTTCCGCTGTCGCCACTGGAGGCATTCGATGTTGTTTATCAATAGTCTCCTCTGGGGGGTGAGCATCAAAATAATCTTCAGCGGCATACATCAACTCTTCAAAAGTCATTTTTGGATCATATTCATCAAATAGTGAAAATCTAAATTCTTCTCCAGCTTTCACATTATAAACATCCACTACCCTATTTTCATCACTATAAGTAATCATAAAGCGATCCCCATTCCATTCTCCATCCACATAAGACATTCTCCCGTCTGCTTTATCCTCCACATCGGCAACAGAATATCTAACGTCTTCTAAGCCAGCCCAACTAGCTAATTGACCCAATTTTGCGCGCATTTCTTCTGGAGAAAGGTCCAAAGGTTCTAAACCTGTTCCCTCCAGTTCATTGCTACCACTATAACCCTCCCCGGGGGCACTATTTTGATAAACTAACCGATGATTTTTAAACATGGATTTTTATTTTTAGTTTTCTCTTCTTACAATTATAACACAAAACATAGAAAAAATCAACCCTTCAACCCCTCCCAAACCCTCCTTGTCACCTCCCCCATTTTCCCATTACCAATTATTTTCCCATCAATTCGGCGCACTGGGACAATCCCGCGCGGCGCATTACAAATAAAAACCTCATCTGCGCGAAATAGTTCACGAACCTTAAAATCGCGCACTTTTAAACGCCACTTATGTTGGCGTGCCAACTCAATAATACGCGCCCGCGTTGTCCCCCCTAAAATTCCTGATTTTGGCGTATAAATAATCCCTTTTTTAACCATAAAAACATTAGAAATTGAGCCTTCTGTCACATATCCATTCCGATCCACTAAAATCGCCTCATAAGCACGTGATTTTTTAAGAACTTGCCGAGCTAACATCGCGGGCACCAAAAAAGTTGTTTTTGCTTCTGGCAAAGGTCTTTCAATTAAAAAAGTAATCACCGAAACACCACGTGCACGCTGCGCCCCAACAGAAGCAAGTGGCACGGCTGTAATTAAAATTGTAGGCTTTTCAGCTGGGGTCCCAAATCCATGAACTCCACCACTAACTGTAATCCGCACTCGTGCCTCACTCTTAAATTCATTTTTTTTAACAACTTGCTGGGCCCATTTACCAATTTTTTCAATTTCTTTTAAATTCATGCCAATTATCCGAGCTGATTGCCCCAATCTTTCCAGATGTGCCTCTAAATTCATCAATTTCCCATCTACAGTTCGCAAAGTTTCATAAATCCCCTCCCCATACAAAAAACCCGCATCGCCAACCGAAATCTTGGCTTCATTCTCCTTTAAATACCGACCATTTAAACAAACTATATTCATAACATCATCATATCATAGGGCATTCTTAAGAGCCGCTGCCTTTTGTAAAGTTTCTTGATATTCCTCTTTTGCCACCGAATCTGTCACAATCGCGCCCCCCGAATGATACGAATATTTTTGCGTTTCCCGATTAAAAGCAATCGTTCGAATCAAAATATTAAAATCAAACTGTCCATCCTCGTCAATGTAGCCCGCTGAGCCAGTATAAATCCCACGTAAACAAGGCTCTAAATTATCAATAATCTGCATAGTTCGATATTTCGGAGCCCCGGTAATTGAACCTCCTGGGAACAAGGCTTCCATCGCATCGACCCAATCCAAATCTTTTCGCAAAACTCCCCGCACATTAGACATAGTGTGATGAACATGTGAGTAAGATTCAACTGCACGATGTTCAGTAACCTCAACCGAGCCCGTCTCACAAACCCTTCCTAAATCATTGCGCGCTAAATCCACGATCATATTTAATTCCGCCTCATCTTTTTTGCTAGCTAAAAGTTGTTCTATATATTTGGCATCTTCCCCGGGTGTTGTTCCGCGCGGAACCGTTCCTTTAATTGGCCGCGTTTCCAGTAACATTCTTTCTTCTTTTTTGGGATTCAAAACACGCCTTCCCAGAACCAATCTCTCTGGAGAACAACTCACTACTGTAATTGGATCAAAATTAAAATAACAGGCGTGCGGCGAAGGATTCGCCTCATTTAAACGTCGAAAAACTTCCAAAGGATCCCCATCAAATTCCCCACTAAATCTTTGCGCAAAATTCACCTCATAAGTTTCACCAGCTCTAAGTAATTCGTGAATTTTTGCAATATTTTTTTCATATTCCGCCTGACTCAAATCTGCCTGCGGATCCCCAGCTTGAAAAAATTGACGCTGTAGTAATTGGTGGGGCGCCGGATTATCAATGTCAAATACATAAAGCTGTTCCGGCACTACAAAATGCAACAGTGGCGTTTTAAGCGGGTCATTCTTTTTTCCCACCACACCCTGCCAAGCCACCCCAAAATCATAACTTAAATACCCGGCTTTAAATCCCGGCGCCCCCCTCATATCTTGCAAAGCTTTTTGTGCCTCTTCCCAGGTCTCTGCCTTCCATTCATCGGCTATTCCAAACCCAACAAAAATCCTATCTTTTGCCCGGAGCCAAAACGAACCTGATTGATGTAATAAAGAGCTTTCCATAGCGCCAGAATCCTACTACCTCATCTTAAATTCGCCAAGCTAAAACGTGTCAACCTATCAACCAACTAATCAAACCCGAAGCTCCAGCCACTACCGGAATCGTTACCAAAAAAGCCACCAACAAACTCTTAATCGCGTGCTTTTTCATGCGCGGATGATCTTCACCAGAGTCCACTCCCAAAAACGACCCAACAAACACCCCAGTCGAAGACACTGGATATCCCATCAATGCGCAACCCAAAATCACCGACGCTGTCGCAAACTGAATAATCCCACCACGCAAAGCATTTAACTTAACCAATCGACTTCCCATAAAATCCACCAACTTTTTCCCAAAAGTCACAATCCCAAGTATCACAGCCCCCAAAACCCCTATCTCCAAAACCCCCAACAAATCAAAACTAAACTCTGCTTCTCCAAAACCAGACCAAAGCAAACCTGTAGTCGCAGCCACTGTACTCGCCCCTAATGCCAGCGCCATATATCCCGCCGAAAACAACAAAATCGCTTTAAAAACTTTTTCCCGTCGCCGCAAATCACCACTCACAATTTCCCCAACCGTTTCAATTGGATCGGTAAACAAATCATGCAACGTATCTTTAAAATAAAGATGCCTATGCCGCACAAAACCATGCACCACTTTAAACAAAATCCAGCCCACCAAAAACCCAATCACCGGCGAAAACAACCAAATCCCCGCCAAAACCATCACTTTTTCCCAAAAAATCAAATTAGCTCCAATTCGCAAACTTTCCACAATTCCCACCCCCAAAACCGCACTTACAACAGATTGGCTAATCGAAACTGGCCACCTTTTCCAAGTCGCAAAATGAACCCAACCAGCAGCCACAAACAAAGCAATCGTCGCCTGATTCATCCCAATCACTTCCTTCGGTACAATCCCCGAACTCACAGTTTTAATAACCTCCTCGGAAAAGAAAATCGCCCCAATCCCCAAACACACCACAAAAACCCAAATCGCTTTTTTATACGAAATCGTCCGCGACCCCACAGCCGTCGAAATAATATTCCCAGCATCATTAGCCCCCAGGCTCCACGCCAGGTATAAACCAGATAAAATTAAAAGAATTTCCGCAAACATATTCAAATTTTAAGCACGCTCTTCGTCATTGTAAACATGCTCATACTCAGTTTTGTGATATCCATAAAGTTCATCTTCCTTAAAAAATCTTACAACCTCTTTCTCTGCATTTTCTGGTGAATCCGAAGCGTGAATTACATTACAAGAAAGACTCATCGCAAAATCACCACGAATAGAACCAGCCTCTGCCTCACGCGCTTTGGTAATCCCCGTAATCAAACGCACGGCATTTACAACTTCCAAACCTTCAATACAAATCGCCACCACTGGAGAGCCCATCATAAATTTCTCTACTCCCGGATAAAAATCCTTATCCGCAATATGGGAATAATGTTCACGCAAAATCGCTTCATCAAGCGGCATCATTTTGAGCCCAATAAGCTTAAGGCCTTTCCTTTCAAACCGATGAAGAATTTGTCCAATCAGCCCACGTTGAATCGCGTCTGGTTTAATTAAAATAAGTGTACGTTCCATAAATAAAAGTTAGAAATTTTCGTGCATAAGATTAACGGGGCTCAGCAAAAGTTACAAGCCTTCTTCTTTATTATCTCGAGCCGCATCAAAAATAATCTCATCATCTTTCATGTTTTAAATTATAGTTGATCTTATTTAAAAAACAAGTTAAACTTAAGATGAACTTAAATTTAAAATTATGCACGCTATATCTGTTAAATATCTGCGCAATAAACTTCCTTTTATTCGCAGCGAACTCAAAAAAGGCACCACTTTTTTGATTATTTACAAAAGCCAACCCATCGCCAAACTCGAACCAGTCGAAAATTTTGAGGACTTTGAAGAAGCTACCGATGAAGAATGGGAACAAGCGACTGTTGATGATATGTGGAACGAATTAGATACACCCTCTAAAGAAGAAATTACTTACTACAAATCCATTATAGAATCTAACAAGAAAAAGAAATGACTTTTCAATTAGGAGAAATTTATTGGGTAAATTTTGAACCAAGCATTGGACGAGAATATAAAAAAGTTCGCCCCGCTTTAGTTTTGCAAGATGAAAAAATCTCAAAAAAATCCCCTTACGTCACTGTTGTTCCTATCTCAGGACAAATAGAAAAATGGAGACCTCCAGATGTATTCATCGCAAAAGACCACAAAAATAAACTTTTTGAAAACTCTATTGTAAAAATTCAACAAATCTCTTCTTTTGACAAAAGCCGCATTTTAGGAAAAATCGGCGAAGCAAATAGTCCAACACTCCGCCAAGTCCGCGGCTACTTACGAAGACATTTTAAACTTTAAGCAGCTTCGCAAACCTCTCCTTGTCATCCCACGGCCCAATTCCTGCCATATAAAGTTTGTCTTCTTGGAATATTTCTTTGGAAATCCGCGCTATATCATCAATAGTCACGCGTTCAACTAATTCTACGACACTTTCTGGAGTCCGCGCTTTCTTATACAGCACTTCATATTTAGCTAACAGGTGCGCATACTCCTCGGAATCCTCTAATTTTAGCACCATTTTCCCTTTTAAATAGTCTTTAGCTCGCTGCAATTCTGCCTCCGAAACACCATTATCCCGCACGTCTGCGTATTCCTTACAAATCGCTTCTACTGCAAAATCAACTCGATTCAAATCTACCCCGGCTCGCGTAGAAATCACACCAACATCCGTATAATCATCCGTACTTGATTGAATATAATACGCCAATCCTTGCGCCTCCCTCACATTCAAAAACATCCTCGAACTCATATTCCCACCCAAAATTATAGCCAACAATTTCATAGCCATGCTGTCATCATGCGATTCTGGATAACCCGGCACTCCTACCACCACGTGCCCTTGCTCAGTTTTTTTCTTCTGCAAAATCACCCGATCTTCCGAATCATTCGGAGTCACTGGCTGCCACGCAAAATCCGTTTCTCCGGCTTCCATCTTAAATTTCTCACCAACTGCGGCCACCAATTCATCGTGTGAAACATCCCCAGCCACCGAAACCACCAAATTATCCGGCCGATATAATTCATTCTTATATTTCACAAAATCATCATGTCCCAATTTATTAATCACTTCTTTTAAACCAATTTGATCCCAACCCATAGGCTGATCCCCAAACATCAACTTTTCAAAATCCCATCCAACCTGATACATCGGCGTATCCTGATACATATTATATTCCTCCAAGATCACGCCCCGCTCCTTATCAATTTCCTTCTGATCCAATTTCGCGGTAATCAACATATCCGCCAACACATCCATAGCCAAATCCTTGTGATTACTGGCCACTTTCACGTAATAACCCACATACTCTTTTCCCGTAAACGCATTAAACTCGCCACCAATTGAATCAATCGCCTCCGACACCGCCTTGGTATTTGGATATTTTTCACCACCTTTAAAAAACATGTGCTCCAAAAAGTGAGAAAGCCCCCGAATGTCTCGAGTTTCACATCGTGAACCCGCTTTTGCCAAAATTAATACTGTAACTGACTTGGTCCCCTCAATTTTTTGGGTTAAAACCCGAAGACCACTAGGAAGAATTGCTTTTTTCATAATTTTTTTATAAATAACTTGCCCCTAAAATATCACACCACCTCAAAGGTTCCCATGTAAGTTTCTACTTTTTCTGTCATTCTAAATCTTGCATGCTAAAATATTCATATGAAAAAATCACTCAATATAATTTATACCTTTCTTACATTGACCGGAGGAGCTCTTGTCGCACATTACCTTGGGCTGCACACAAATTTTATATTTTCAGCTGCAATCGCTGGTCTAATTTTTGCTTATCTTACTCCCAAATACGCCATCCCCGCCTACTGCGGGGCCTTTGTTGGAATGGCCTCTCTAGAAATTCTCCCAAACCTCCAATGGCTCATAGTCACATCTTTACTGGCGGCTTTAATTAAAGTTTTTCTCGGTCCAAAAATTCCAAAAGTTGGTGGCAAAGCTGGATTTATGGCTTTTCTCAGCATATTTATAATCTGTCTCCCTTCCCTTAAAGAAAAAGGAATTTTCAACCCTTCCATGCTTACAATTGAATTAATAATTGGAATAATAATCACGGCCATCATCGCCACTAAACTAACCTTTCTAATCAGAAGAAAAGTAAAAGACCACACCAAAGACAACCCAAAAATCAATGCTGTTGTCGGGTCCGCTATCATTGGCCTCCTAGCCGGCATCCCTTACATCTTCTTTCCTCAAATTAGTATGTTTTCCGCTGTTGCTTACGCCGCTTCTTTCGCTGGCATGAGCTCTTTCCACTCCTTTCCAAAAAAACACTCCATTTATCTGCTCGGCATAATCGTTGGCATAATATTCATCTGCGTAACACCATTTTTCCAAGGATTCGGCGGCAAATTAGGAACAACCGCTTTCATCTCAATGATGATTTATTTGAAGATTTTCCTAAAAAACTAATTCCGTTCTATTTAAATTCATCAGCCTCAAACAAAGAAAGGTTTTATTCTTCGTTGATTCGCCTAATATCCTTCATTCCTTGCTTCCCAATTTCTGCCACTCTTTGATCATATTCCGCTTGCTCAATTTGTTTTGTAGCAAGCAAATCATCTAATGCTTCTATTTCCCTAGTCATTCTTAGGCCTACTTGCCCTTTTCTCATTTTTTTAGATGTTTCATCTGTCATCCTTTCTCCTTCTGGCTCTCCTCCCTCTCTCTCTGATTCTATAGATCTTTGTAATTTTAATGCCTTTGGCCTAATTCTTTCCGCTTCAGCTGGATCTAAATCTATAACTCTTTTCTGCCCTCCTGCCACATCAATAATTTGATCTCCTCTCAAAATTGAATAATCACCAGCCTGTCGTTTAGCATGATATCGTCCCAAACCTCCCGTGCTTCCCTCTGGATAATCAATCCTTATATCTCCTTCTTGTGGTGGGGTTTCGATTCCTGGCCATTCCGCTCTCCGTATTTCTGCAATCCGTTCTCCTCCTATCACTTCTAATTTCTCCAACAATCTACTATATTCTGCCTGCTCAATTAGGCCGGCCTCAAGTAACTCACCCAGCCTACTATATTCTCTAGCCATTTCTGATCCAACTTCTGAGGTTTCATCTACCCCTCTCAATCTATCAGTCAATTCTTCAAATCTTCTTTCAGTTTCAGCTACAGCCCTTCTTGCGCCCTCCTCCGCGGGAGCTGAAGGTTCACCTTCTTTCCCCTCAGTCTTTTCCTTAATTCTCTTTAATTCTCTACCTAAACTCTCCAACTGCCCTTTAAGTAAGGATAAAACATTTCCATCAGTTACCGTTGAGATTCTTGGCACGCCTCCTATTCTTTCGTACACAGTATCTCCTTTTAAAATTATAAAATCACCGGCCTGTCTTTGAGCACGCCCTAAATTAGGAATCGTTACCTCTGCGCCGTATTCAAAATCTACCCTTACATCTCTAGGCCCTGCCGGCTCTGCCTCAACTTCCGCCACGGTTTCTTCAAGCAACTGATTTCTCCTTTCCGTTATTACTTCCCGTTCTAATCTTTTGTAATTATCTAACGCTTTCCCAAACTCTCTCTCAATCACTTTACGATCTCGTGGTGCACGACTTCCTAACCCATCTATGAATTCAACAAACCTTTCTGAACCAGTCCCTCCTTCCCACATTGCTCTAAACTTTGCATCTGGATAAGGATGAACTGGGCGAGTTGAAGACCCTTGGTGAGCGCTCTCAATAACAGCCAATTCTCCCAAACTACTAGCTTCTTCAACCCTTGCTCTTAATGCTTGTTCAGCAGATTCCATAACTGTAACCACTTCTGCCTGAAATTCACCTAAGGCTTCTAATTCTGCCCTATACTCTCTAACCAAAGTTTTATTATTTTCAACATAACGTTCTAGCCAAGCTTTATACCTAGAATTAGTAGTAGCATCCGCACTTTCAAACCCATTAGTCTCAAATATTTCTCTCATCTTAGCCGCCTCAAAGCCATGGATTTTACTACCATCAACCTCTCCTTCCCCACGCAAAGCTTGTTCCGCCAATTCTACCTCAGCCACAATATCCCCAAGAAGATTTTCTAATCCTTCTTTACTTCTAGAATTCCTAACCCACTGTTCAGCTACATCCTCTGGCATTCGAAGGCAATCCAAGTCTTCTTGAAACTGGACTTCTTCCACTGCCGACCTTTCTTGTTCTACTCTTTCGCGATCCACTCTCTCCCGCTCCACTCTCTCCTCCCTCATCCGCTCACGATCTGCTCTTCGTCCTTCAAGAACTTCCGCGTCTAACCCGGCTTCCTCAAAAGATTGATCCATTCTCTCTCTTGCCATTCGTACATCTATAGTGTCTACAAACCTGGCGTCAGTAGTAAAATAAAGAGCTCTTCCTCCTCCAGGAGACTCAATTTTTATTCCCTCCCAACTATCAGCCGCTTCAAAACCTTTGGAATATGCCTCAACCGCACTTTTCGGATACCCTAACACAAATCCTATTACTCCTCGCTCTACTCCAGTCCCACTTGGGCTTCCGGTTTCCACCCACGCATCAACATCCATTCCTTCTTTCCATCCCAATAATTCCGCTAATTTTGGCTCCGCTAAAATTCTACCTTCAACCGCAGCCCTACTATATAAAAGCTTGTTATTATGCAACCTAGCCTCCACCCCCTGTTCACGCAAACGGCTCACCATTCTTTCTCCTCCCGCCGTATCTAAAGAAAAATCAAATAAATAACCTGGCCTTTCCCCTAATCCAAATCCATATAAACCGGCTTCCATGTCACGCATTCCTGGTCCCGACATATCTCGATCAGACGGCAAAACTTCCCAAGCTTCATCCACTAACTCCATTGCTCTCCTGCCACGCTCTGGAACCGCATCCAACCACCTCCCTTCTACCCGCGCCTCAAACCTTTCTAAGTCC
>Ga0233447_1001858_pt1 | contig 16267 bp, 12 predicted proteins | sample SI_124_October20_3_FD_183014 | JGI IMG/M metagenome (GOLD analysis project Ga0233447, IMG submission 183014) | Seawater microbial communities from Saanich Inlet, British Columbia, Canada - SI_124_October2016_135_MG | ecosystem: Environmental > Aquatic > Marine > Inlet | place: Canada: British...
TCGGTTTTATAGCCGAGGAATTCACTGGCCCCGATATCTTCGCGCATTTCAAACCACAGGGTTTCCGTGGCTGCATCGCCGGACCCGGACCAGGCTTTGCGGGCGTCTGCACGCTGGCGTTCCATGGCGGCCTTGAAGCCCTCGGTTTCCACAGTCCTGCCTTGATTGCGCAAGGCGTCTTCGGTCAAATCCAGGGGGAAGCCGTAGGTATCATAAAGCTTGAAGGCGACTTCACCTGGCAGGGCTTCACCATCGCCGAGACGGGTAACTTCGTCATCCAACAAGCGTAAGCCACGATCCAGGGTTTGCTTAAATCGGTTTTCTTCCAGCTTCAGAGTTTCTGTGACAAGGGCTTCGGCCCGTCCCAGTTCAGGGAAGGCCTGGCCCATTTCACGCACCAAAGACGGCACCAGTTGCCACATCAGGGGATCCTGACAGCCCATCAGGTGGGCATGACGCATGGCCCGGCGCATGATCCGGCGCAGAACATAACCGCGTCCTTCGTTCGACGGCAGCACGCCATCGGCGATCAGAAAACTTGTGGCCCGCAAATGATCCGCGATGACCCGGTGCGAGACCGCATGTTCGCCATCGGTTGCCTGGTTACTGGCATCAGCTGAGGCGTGGATCAGGGCCTGCATCAAATCCGTATCGTAATTGTCGTGCTTGCCTTGCATCAAGGCGGCCAGACGTTCCAGACCCATGCCGGTGTCAATGGAGGGCTTGGGCAAATCGATGCGCTCGTCCGGGGTGACCTGTTCATATTGCATGAACACCAGGTTCCAGATTTCGATGAAACGGTCGCCATCTTCGTCGGGGCTGCCGGGCGGACCACCGGGGATGCTGTCGCCGTGATCATAAAAGATTTCGGAACAAGGCCCACAGGGACCGGTTTCACCCATGCTCCAGAAATTGTCAGAAGTTGGAATACGGATGATGCGATCATCGCTCAGGCCGGCAATTTTTTTCCACAAATCAAAGGCTTCGTCATCCGTGTGATAGACCGTTGCCAGCAGGCGGGAGCCATCAATGCCGTATTCTTTGGTGATCAGGTTCCAGGCCAACTCAATGGCGTCTGCCTTGAAATAATCGCCAAAGGAAAAATTACCCAGCATTTCAAAAAATGTGTGGTGGCGGGCGGTATAACCGACATTGTCGAGATCATTATGTTTGCCGCCTGCCCGCAAGCATTTCTGACTGGTGGCCGCGCGGGAGTAAGGACGTTGCTCGGCACCCGTGAAAACATTTTTGAACTGCACCATACCGGCATTGGTAAACAGCAAGGTTGGATCATTATGCGGCACCAACGGACTACTTGAGACCGCCTCATGACCATTGGCGGTGAAATAGTCGAGGAAGGCCTTGCGGATGTCGTTGGCAGTTTGCATGTCTGTTTCCGAAACTAGGGCGATTATAAAATGAGCTAATAAAGGGGCCTGCCCGTTCGAAGGGACAAGGGATATCAGGTTTTAAGCCCTGCCCTCCAAACTGTCCAGACAGGGCGGTGTCTGGATAATCCCCCCGATAAACGAGAAACGGCGCGCCTGTTGCCAGGCACGCCGCTTTCAACAGAGTCATACAGGGTCAGGTTTCGGCTGCAACCTCCGCGAAACCGTCTTCATCATCCTCGTCCTGGTCCTTGACCGGAACTTCCATCATGTCATCAGCAATCAAACCAGCACTCTGGCGAATTTTGGTTTCAATTGAATCTGCCATTTCGGTATTTTCCAGCAGGAACTTCTTGACGTTCTCACGTCCCTGGCCAATACGCACACCGTCATAGGAAAACCACGAGCCTGATTTTTCCACGATCCCGGCCTTGACGCCCAGGTCAATCAGTTCACCGCGTTTAGAGACGCCTTCACCATACATGATGTCGAATTCAACAACCTTGAAAGGCGGTGCGACCTTGTTTTTCACCACTTTGACACGGGTCTGGTTGCCAACAACCTCATCTTTATCCTTGATGGCACCAATACGACGGATATCAAGACGGACAGAGGCATAGAATTTAAGGGCGTTGCCGCCTGATGTCGTTTCGGGACTACCAAACATGACACCAATCTTCATGCGAATCTGGTTAATAAAGATCACCATGCATTTCGATTTGGAAATGGAACCTGTCAGTTTACGCAGAGCCTGGCTCATCATACGGGCCTGCAAACCAACATGGGTATCACCCATCTCACCTTCCAGTTCAGCCCGCGGTACCAGGGCAGCCACGGAATCAATAACCAAAACATCAACCGCACCAGAGCGCACCAGGGTGTCGGCGATTTCCAGGGCCTGTTCACCCGTATCTGGCTGGGAAATGATCAAATCTTCAATTTGCACACCCAGTTTACGGGCATAACCCGGATCAAGGGCGTGCTCGGCATCCACAAAGGCGCATGTGCCACCCTTTTTCTGGGCTTCAGCCAACACATGCAGCGCCAGGGTGGTTTTACCTGAACTTTCAGGTCCATAGATTTCGACAACGCGGCCCTTGGGCAGACCGCCAATCCCCAACGCAATATCCAGACCGATAGAACCGGTAGAGACCGCCTCGATCTCCATTGCCTGTTCCCGCTGACCCAGTTTCATCACCGAGCCCTTGCCGAATGCCCGTTCAATCTGGGCCAATGCGGCTTCCAGAGCTTTTTCTTTATCCATGTTATCTTTCTCAACCAAACGAAGCGCTGCTTCAGCCATGTCTTAATTCCCTTCTTATTTCACAGGGTGTCCCCGGTTGCAATTGCCCACATTTGTACCGGTTTTGTTCTCATTGGCAAGTGTTTTTTTAAGTTATTGAAATATATATCTTTTTCGAAACGTGTTCTCTTTTTGATCCCATTATATCGGCATAAAACACAGCCATGCTTGACCAAGCGTCGTCCAGGATTTTCTAAATCTGCCACAGCTACAACAATATTATTCCCTGCCTTCCCGCTCGAAGTAGACATCAAAATTGGAAATTCAAAACTTCACAATATTTATGTCCGGTTTGCACCAGGTGAGCAGACGTAAATTGAGGGTTTGGTATTGGTCTCATATTAGCCATGTGTGGACGGCTCCCTGTTGGCAAGGGTTTTTTTTGACTTTAATGCGAGCTGATCGGTGCTGCCATGTGTTCGGCCTGTTGATGCGGCGCTGTTACATGGCCGCTGGCCATAATGCTCTCCGCAGATCAGGTCCCAGTCAAAAACACGCAGTCAAGATGCTGCACTGGCTAAAGTGGGGTGTCCTGATCTTCGGATCGACCGGCTGGGTGCATTATTCGTCTGTTGCCCTTTCCAACTTCGTCAGCGCGAGAATTTCGCGCTTGTCTCAAACGGCCTGCGATACAGGCTCCTGATAAACCGTTCCGTGCGCCATCATCGCCCAGGCGGTGCGGGCGATCTTGTTGGCCAAAGCGATGGCAGCCACCTTTGTTGATCGACGTTCCAGAAGCTTCATCAACCAGGGCCTGCGGCTGTAACCTAGTTGCTTGGCTCGGCGGATCACACTGAGCGCGCCGATCACAAGTAGCGATCTCAGATAACGGTTGCCCGCTTTGGAGATGTGTCCGAGGCGCTCCTTGCCGCCAGTGGAGTGCTGCTTTGGCACCAGGCCAATCCAGGCCGACAGATCACGGCCTGATTTGAAGGCGTGAGGATCGGGCACAGAGGCCGCCAGCGCCGTTGCAATCAGAGGACCAACACCGGGAATGTCATCAAGGCGTCGACTGAGTTCACTGGACCGATGCCAGGCGAGAACGCGGCGATCCGCATCAAGTATCTGACGCTTCACAAATTCGAGCTGATCACGCAAGGCCAGGAGACAGTCACGCGCCGTGGACGGAACTCGTTCATCCGCACCATCTTCGATAACCTCCAGCAACTTCTCCAGCCCGTTACGACCAATGCCTGCGACAATGCCGAACTCGGCCAGATGGGCACGCAGGGCATTGATCAGCATGGTGCGCTGACGGATAAACAGGTGACGGGTCCGGTGCAGCATGAGGACGGATTGTTGCTCCTGTGTCTTGATCTTGACAAACCGCATGGTCGGGCGGGTCACCGCTTCACAGATCGCTTCTGCATCTGCCATATCGTTCTTGTTCCGCTTTACATACGGCTTCACGTAGCGCGGTGGCATCAAGCGCACCTGATGCCCCAGGGCTTCGATCTCTCGCCCCCAATGATGCGACGTTGCGCAAGCCTCAACGCCCACCAAACAGAGAGGCTGTTTCTTGAAGAAAGGCAGCATCTGGCTTCGCCTCAACTGGCGGCGGAAAACCACGCCACCCTCCGCGTCAACGCCGTGAACCTGAAAGACATTCTTTGCAAGATCAACTCCGATGGTGATAACTTCATTCATGGTCGGCTCCTGTTTCCCTGTGGTTCAATGAACCACCATTTTGGCACCTAAATGCCGGCGGGTGGGAGCCGTCCACTGCATCAATAACGGACGCCAGCTCTGAAAAGTATTACCTTTATGATAATGATGGATGCGCCAATACTTTTCCACCGCCTTTGATACCCAAATCTAGTTCCGTAGCTTCGGCGGCCCTTCTGGTGTGATTGTCACGGCGCTGCTGTCACAATCGTCGGGGTCAATTACTTCCGATGTGCCACTGAGGACAATGGTATCTGCGATGATCTGAAGACAAGATGATGACTGCGAACTGGTGCCGGAATAGGAAACTTCATGTTCTGGCGCGTAAATGGCTCCGCTCAGTGCTGTCGTCGAGGTACCACCGATGGAAAAATCCGTGCCGGAATCGGCATCAGGATCAATAAAGAAAAGGACACCTGCATAGGTTCCTGATGTTTGTGCTTCCAGTTCAATCGTACCGTTGCCCGTGAACGTAATGCCGTCGAAATCTGATCCATCCGAACTGGTATTGTAGATAAAAACACCACCAGCACCGTCGTCCTGGAAGGTGCCGCCATTGATCGAAATACCGCCGCCATCAATAATGTATTCGCCAGATTCCAGCGTCACCGTGTTCCCGTTTCCCGTCACAGAAATGCCGCCGCAATAGACGCCTGGCGACAGAGTAACATTGTTACCGCTGCCGGTGACACTGAAATTTGTCTCATCACAGGCACCGACTTCAGGTTCTTCCAGGTCCTCAAGCGGATCGTCCGGAATATCCGAGCAATCATCGGTTGGTGACGGACTAACGGATGCATTATTACCAACAGAACTGCCGCCAGCGACACAAACAACAGAAGCTTCAAGATCACCTGTCCCGTTCACGATAAAGGCTGAATCATCGGAAGAAGCCACAGCAACGCCGCAATCGGGCATGCTGAGGTCCGGTGTACCGTTAAGAGTCAGTGCACCTGAATCATTGCTATCCAGGGCCAACAGGCAGAAATTGCTGCTGCTGGTCGATGTGCTGGCTGTGGCTGTGGCCTCGACGTCGCGGGATTCAATGCCCAGAAGTTGTGCAAAATAGAGCGGAACAGCATTTCCGTTCTCTGTTGCCCGGCGGACAGTTACCTGCACGGCATTTGAAGGGGAGCCGGCTTCCGTAAACGAACTGGTGCTTTCGTCCCAGTTACCCATGATCACGTCATCAGGGTCCAGCACGTTACCGTTTTGTGAAACCGGCATATTAAGCTCGGCGTAGGTAACCGCAAGGGATTTAACCTCGTCTTCGTCGTCAAGGGCGTCAGTCCCGGCAAGGGCAGCGGCGTCCGCAGCGGACTGAAGTTCAGCTTCGATATACATGAGCTGACCAATATCGACAGATATTGCAGCTGCACCAAATATCAGGGGTATGGACAGCGCGAACACAATGAGAACGGCACCGCTTTGGTCCCGGTGCAGCCGAAACAAATTGCGAATCATCTTGTTGAACTTCAACATAGCGGACCTAATCCTCCATGCGCATCTTGATCGTTACTTCAATGTTGCCATCCATCAGTGATCCACCAAGGGCGTCGACAATGGCCGCTTCAGACATGGGCAGGACAATATCAATTGTCGCATCTGTGCCGTCATCTGTAACATCAATCGTGTAACTCAGGGCTTCATTGTTAAGGAGTTCAGTTGCCATCGTTTCGGCCTCGTCGGCGGTCGATTCACCAATGGCATAGCTGCGAACAGCAACCCGTGCGGCGTGGGTCATAATTTGGCGGGTATTAAAAATCATGCCGTACTGAAGAATAGCAAACAACAATATGATGACCAGCGGCATGATGACGCCAAATTCGATCGCGACGACGCCACGTACATCGCGCCCAAATTGCGACATTTTCAGTTTGAAGCCAAGAAGTGTTCTTGAAAGTTGCTTTTTCATTTGCGAAAATAAAGGGCCTCACACCGCCCCCTCAGTTTTGATACCATCGATGAACAATCGTAGATATCGTGTATATGACGGGATCAATCATACCAGAGATTCTATTAACCACTAGTAAACCCAACAATAAAGGGTCTACACGTTCCGTTTACATTTGTTGACTACTGTAAAACCTTGATATTTGTGAAGCAAAAGGCCAGAATTTGCTTGAACGCACCCCAACAATAGAGTCTCTGCGATGAAGTGCATTGGAAGTTTCCTCCGCAATACAGGCGGCGGTGTGGCGGTTGAGTTTGCTGTCATGTTGCCAATTGTATTGTCTATGCTGTTTGGCATCATTCAATACGGAAATATCCTTTATATCCGCCAGTTGATGACCCAGGCCGCAGAAGAAGCAGCGCGTGCCTACGCGTTTGACAGTATGGCGGCGGCGGATGCAGAGACATTAGCTGAAGAACGCCTGGAGAATACCGGATTAGTGTATACCGTGACCCTGTCGGAACCTAGTTCAAGCGAAACCAATGTGAAGGTCGAGATCACAACCCCGATGGAAGATGCCGCGCTGGTCAACATGCTTGGCAGCGTCATGGACGGCGACATAGAGGTGTTTGTCATTCTCAGAATGCAAAGTGCTGATTGCTCGTCATCTTCCAGCAGCAGTTCGACATCCTCCACGTCGTCGACGTCGTCAACGTCATCGACATCCTCCACGTCTTCAACATCCTCCACGTCGTCTTCCGACGAAGATACTGAAATGTCGACGGATTGCTCAGCAACCGAATCGTCTGATGAGTCTTCGACCTCATCGACATCTTCAACGTCGTCAACGTCGTCGACCTCATCAACAACATCCACTTCTTCGACGTCATCTACATCATCAACCGACTAGGCCGTTACTGCTTCCCTTCTTGCAGGGAAGACAGCACAAACCAGACGATGATGCTGAGGACAATCATTTCACCGCCTTCCTCAACTGACGCGATGTAGTGCCTGACCCATTTATCGTCGAACAGGTGATAAATCCAGTCGATGATAACGGCGAACAGCGCCAGCAGCCCCAAGAGCACAAACATACGTACGGAGAAATATATCGCGTCTCGTCCGCGCATGAACGCCAGCAAACCCGTTACGCCGAAGAATACAAATGCCAAAACAAAGGCATAAACCACCTGCCCTTGAAACTCCGGATGCAAGCCAAACATCCATGGAAGTTGAAGCATGTTGGCGACGACCAGACCCATTTCTTCATGCCACTTGAGACTGTCGTCCGCCAGGAAATAAAAGAATATCAGGGACCACATGACCAGCATCGCGTTTGCCCGCTTGATGCCAAAGTACATAAAGAGAACGATCAACCAGAATTCCTTGAGATACTGGAAAAGTTCACCAATGCCGCCCTCACGGGTGATGGCGAAGTGATTGGCCTGATAATAGATCGTTTCCCAGCGCAGCAGGTGAATAATGATCAACAACACGTCTGCACATAGCAGCAGCACTAAAATCTGATCTGCAACTGGACGACGACTAACGCCCAGAAGCTTCGCAAGTTTGTTCACTGACCACTGCCTCCCGCCATATGATCTAGGTCCAGCAAATAGATTCTGTTGTTCAGCTTGGTGAGGTTTTGCTGGATTTCAGTATCTAACCAAAGATAGTTTCGTTCCGGGCCTGTCGCTACATATTCGTATATCACTGCACGCTTCAGACCGAGTTGCTCAATCATCTCATGTTTCCAGTATTTGGCGTAGTGAATGTTTAACCCGGCAGACAAATCACCGGTTTTTTGCCAGACACCAAATGATCCGTCCCCGTAATACCGGCTGAGGAAAATCACTGTGTTATCGTGACTTGCTGCGTGTCTGCGGATCAGGCGCAGATTGTTTTGTTCTGCGAACTGCTGTGCCGTCAGACGTAGATTATCAACAAAGGGTAATGGTGCGTATTTGTAAACGAGGCGATGAAATGACGGAACGTTATAAAACAATGTCGTACCAAGATTGAAGGCCAGAAACACCGAAAGCCAGAGGATTTTTCCAGCACGGGACAAATCGAAAAACAGGATCGAAATTGTCCAGGCAAAGAACGGTGCGATGGCAAGGAAGTATCGCATGTTGTAGCCAGTGCCATTGTAGACCAACAACGTAACGACAAAGATTGTGGCGGCCAGAAACCAATCAGGTTTGATACTTCTAATGTGCCGCCAGAACGGTGTGACCAAAGGCAAGGCGAGAAGCACGCTGAAGGTCAACAACATATATGCAAGCCAGCCTTGCAATCCTTCCCTTACAACCTGATACAGACTGAAGCCCCGTAAAAAACTGTTGTGATCGCGCGCCAAATTGAACGTAGGCACTTGGCCCTGCCGCGCTAGCAATATGACCCCCAAGGCAAATGCCAGCGGCAATACCCACGACCAAAACAATGGTCTGTTTTCACGCCACTGCCTTGCGACAACCCTGTGCCGCAAGAATAGAAAAACGACAGCAAAGGCAATCAAGACGAAACCATGATGCTTGATCCAGATCGCACCAATCAGGGCCGCAACCCAAACAAGGCCATCACCTGTTCGGGCATCTTCCGAAAGAACCCGGTCCATGTAAGTCAAGCCAAACAAGATCAAGGCCGCCAACAAGGTGTCCGGGTAGGCCGAAGAAAACTGATAAATTGCCAAAGGATTGAACAGGGTAAGAACAAGGCCAAGGCAAACAATCTCTTCAGAATGACCAGCCACACGCCTGAACAAATTCAGGCAGGCAAAGCCCCATAGCGCCGTCGTCAGCACAGACAGGGTCTTCAACCCGGTTGAGAGGCCCATTAGCTGGACCAGTGGCCAGGCCAAAATGGAAAAGCCCAAAGATTTTTCATGGGCCTGTTCTGACAGTCCTTCTGATAGGAGGCCATATTCGGAAATGGCATCAACAATGCCTGCGTAGATCAGGCTGTTGCGGACAATGGGATAGTCGATATGCGTGATTGTAAGAAGAATTCCCACCATGATGAAGACGACCAACAGCCATGTTGAGAACATGAATGGCCCAATCGTGCGTCGGTCTTTGGTAAGAACTTCAACACTCATGATTTGACAATTATCCAGCAACGGCGGACGGCAATCAGGAACAAAGTTTCAGCAGCAACCTTTAATGTGTCTTCCGCGACCGACAGCCAGCTATGTAGGTCAATATCCGTTGCAATATCCCTGCGATTGGTCAAAATATCGAGGCCGATCATCATAAATGCCAAGGCAAAACCTGATGCGACCAGCCTCCTCACCGTCACGAATCGAACCAGATTTCTCCGCCCCAGAAAAAGCGCCGCTGCACCAAACAAGGCATAGAACAGAACAACAATATCGTCGAGGCGATCCGATACTGCTGTTTCTTTCAAGCCCGTCCATCGGTGAATGGCAAAATCAAGGTTTTCGTGAATCATGAAAAATTCGTCAATCGCCGCAAAGCAGAAAGCACTGACAAGAAATACCCAGATTGCACCCGAAGAAAATGGTGCGGTTTTGATGACTTCGCGAAAGATAGCGGTACAGTGGGATGCGATCAGGATAAGTAGTAGCGTTGACAGGTAAGTGACAATCCGGCCTTCAGCGAAGTAAAATTTTACGTCCCCCTGAAAGTGCCCAGCCAATATGGCAAGACAGATCGTTGCACTGATCAGGGCAGTTAATGACAGGGTAAAAGACGCTGATTTGCGGATGGGATTACTCTTTAATGTTTGGTATTACCTGACGAGTGAAACACCGGTGAAACGCTTGAAGAACGACTTATGAACGATCAGGACACATCCAGGCGGCTTTATACCCTGCAATTCCTGTCAAGCCTGACAGTCGTGGTAGCGGTCGTCTTTGTTCTGGTCTTTGAGAGTGGAATTCTAGCGGCATTTCCGGGTTCCGGGCAATCAGTCTGGCCCTTGTGGGCACATCTGTTGGCCGGTTTCCTTTACCTGGCACCAGTATTCTATTTGCTACAGGTAAACAAATGGCTGTTTGCCTTCGCCCTTCCCTTGCTGGCAATCCTCGCGTCAACAGCGTCGTGGTACATCAAAAAATTTGGTGTTGTCGTTAATGGCGAAGTTCTGGCGGCAATAGCAGCGACGAACACCGGGGAAGCAACAGAATTCCTGTCGCCTGATATCTTTCTCTGGATTATCCCTGCTGCCCTGTTGTCAGCCGGACTGGTTTTTTGGCGTTTCAGCCAGTCCCATCCAGCCAGTCCCAGGGCTTTGCTCACTGTCATCGTTACTTTGTTTTTGATTGTACTGGTGTTTACCCGCATCTGGTTTGTCCCTACTGATTTTTTGTTCAGGCCCTTTAGCCCCGGAATCATCGAGGCCCCTGGGGACGCACAACAACTAACAGACTTGGCCGCCAGACTATGGCCTGATGACGCATACTCCCCGGTCAAGAAAATCAAGGTGCGTGGCGGGCGGATTAAATATGAAACCGTGAACCAGCGAAATGCCCACCGTTTACGCCTGTATGCAGGTAAAAGTGATTTTTCCATTCGTGAAAAATACCTTGAGCGTACTTTCGACCACAGTGGGAACCACCTTGAAACCAGGTTGATGCAATCATCCTTGTGGCGCGGATTGAGACCAAAGGATTTTTTGCTGTATCGCATGGGCGTTGCGTTTCAGCAGTTTGCCTCTCATCAAGTGGCTCTGGTTCGTGCCAGGTCTTCGTTGATTGACATAAGCACCCTGCCATCAACGCTGAACATGGATCAAGCAAAGGATTTGACGATTGTGCTGGTGATCGGTGAAAGCGCCCGGTCCGACCGCTTCGGCCTTAACGGCTATGTCAGGCAAACCACACCAGAACTTGCCTCAGATTCAAATTTGATTAGCTTCCCGAACGCGACATCTTGCGCCGCCTCATCCACCGTCGCTGTACCCTGCATGTTAACCCGCATGGCAACAACAGATTTACCTGAGGAATACCAGGAGTCAGATCAAAAAGCCTATGCCTATGATCTGATTGCACGGGAAAATTCCTTCATCAGTCTGTTTGCCAAGCATGGCTTTTCAACGACCTGGCTTTCCTTGAATCCTGTTGGTGGCCGCAAGAACGAGCCTGTTTCGGTTTTGCTTGGGGATGCCCATCAAAAGCTATTTCTCAGCGACCTGGATGTTCCATATGCCAAGTCCAAAGACGATCTGCTGCTCAAACCCTTGCAGGACATACTCGCAAAACAACAGGGTCGTTCGCTGATTGTTCTGCACACCAGGGGCAGCCATTGGCGCTACAGCGCCCGATACCCTTTTTCCTTCAAACAGTTCACGCCTGATTGCAGTCGTGGCGCACCAGCAGACTGCACCAAGACCGAACTGAATAACGCCTACGACAACACGATTCTTTATACTGACCACTTTTTGTCACAAGTGATTTCATTGCTGAAAAAGCGAAAATCAGTGTTCCTGTATTCTGCGGATCACGGCGAGTCTTTGGGCGAAGGTGGTTTTTATACGCACTCGGTCATGAGCCGCCCTGAGCAGCGCCATGTGCCATTTATCTGGTGGGCGTCTGATCGCTTTATTGCCAATAATAAAACCATTCAAGATCGCCTTGTAGCCAGGAGGCTCGACAGGATCAGTCATGACAGCATTTTCCACAGCGTTTTGGATTGTGCTGGTATTTCCTCCGTAGTTGTTGACCGGCAGCTAAGCCTTTGCGCCGATTAGTGATGCGTCAATTTAGAACCGCGTCCATTCCTGCCCCATATTGTCTTCGGTGATCAGACCTAGCCGCCCTGCCCGTTTCAGAATGATCTCCCGCCGCGTCATGTCATACTTTCCCGGATTATCCGATTTCAAACTATCCGGCAATGCAACAAGTTCGCGGAATCGCTTGGCGTCCTGATTTTTCTGAAGGTCAAAGACCGGTTTGCCGTCGATTTGATAGTCAGTCAAAAACTTCCGCCAACGCGTTTTGTCTGGCTGAAACGCTTTGTCGCTGACGGCAACAATCCCGGCAACACTGAGCGCGAATGGAAAAAATATAGCGCCGGTCTTCTGGGCCCGCAAGGAACGGGTGCTGTTGTAATACAAAACACCACCCGGCCTGAGACGGGATCGAGCCAGCGCCATGAATTCCTTTGACAACAAATGGGTGGAATGCGCCCGCCAGTGATGGATTGTATTCATGACGATGAGATCAAATTTCACATCGTCGTGCCTGTTCATCCAGCGTTTGCCGTCATCTGCAACAATCGTGACTTTGCTGTTTTTCACCAATGACGCCACAACAGGCTGCTTTAGTACCAGGTTTCCATAACCCGGATTGATCTCAACAATTGTCAGCTTATCGACCACGGGATTGTTGGCGACAACCTGTGCCCATGATCCTGACGCCAGGCCTATCATCAAAACGTCTTTGGGTGCTGGATGTATCAAGCCCACAGCATAGGCCCGGAATATTCCGTTTCGATCATTGACCGGATCGGTATTGAAAACACCATCATAAGCACCGCCGCCAAAAACCCGCCCGCTTGGCGTAACGGCAATAACACCGCTGCGGTTTTCAACAAGCTCACGAAATTCATAGTCTGTCGTGTAACCCGCTTTCTTTTGCAGCCGTTCAAAATGATTGCCATAAGTCACTGGCAAAGTCAGAAGGACTGCCGCCGCAGCGCCTGACAAAGCCAATGATGAAAATTTGCGGTGCTTTCCGCGTTTCAGCACGACAGCCGCAGCAATCAGACCGGCGAGCGTCAGTGCTACGGCTATTTCCTGCAGCGCCAGAATATCAAACAAGATAAATCCGGTCAGAAAACTGCCCGCTCCACCACCAATTACATTGAACAAATAGATCACACCTGTGCGTAAACCAGTATCATCACCGGGACTGATACTGAGATGCGTGATCAAGGGCAATAAACAGCCAAACAGGATCGTCGAAATTGACACCAGAGGCAGGGTCCACCAATAATCGACGCTGGCAGCTGCTAAAGCTGCGACAGGGACAACAGCAAATGCGACGAGGCTGGTTCCGATGATAATACTGGCCAAGACTATCACCATGGCATGTCGGCTTGTGTTGCCACCGCCAGCTGGCCGAGAGAGCCTGTTGCTGATCAGTGATCCAACGGCCAGCCCGGCGAGATAAAACCCCAGCAACAGAACGACACTTGAGGATGTGCCCGAACTGGCAAAGTGATAGGCTCGTATCCAGACAATTTCCCAAGACAATGAAATAAATCCGGTTACCGTGACCGCGACCAGGGCCGTCGTGGGAGAGAGCATGGGTTTGGAATTGACAGCCTCGATAGTGGTTGCCCAAACATGCTGTTCTGCTTCTGCCACAAAGCGTTCGGCGACCACAGCCAGGACAGCACCTGATCCAATCAACAAATTCAGTAGAGCGGCTAATGACACACTGCCTTGCTGACCAGCAAGATCAAACAGGAATATGGCACCTATGAAACAGGCTACAGCCGCGCCGAGTGTATTCGCCGCATACAGCCCGCCAAACGACTGGCCAACATTGCCGGTTCGACGGACCAGAAACTGCACCAGAACCGGCAGCGATGCGCCCATCAACACAGTGGGCGGCAACAAAACCATAACACTCCAGAAACACACTTCTGTCAGTGATGCACCCGCCGCTATGGCGGTTACCTTCGCGATCATCTCAAGGGAAAAATATCCATAAACACCCACAGCGATTTCCAGAGCCGCAAACAATCCCAGCAATACCCTCGAAAACCAACGCGACAGGAAGCCACCAAACAGACCGCCCAGACCCAGACCTAGAATAAAGATCGTCACAACAATCGTGATAGATTCGATGTTAACGCCGAAGGCACTGAACAAGGCTCGTTGCCAGATCAGTTGATAGATCAAGGCAGGCAACCCGGAAAAGAAAAACAATATGTAAAATGCGATAGGTCTCATGATGAGATAATTCTGCCATGAGAGGAGACGGAAGTCTTCCTTTGGCAACGCAAATCAGATAACCCAGTCGTCGAAGAAAACTGGGTTGGACATTGGAGTTTGGTTTTGATCGAAATGATGTGGTTCTTGATTTTAGTCGCATGCACCGTCTTTGTTTACACACAACATTTGTATGCGACCACGTTGGCGCTAACACTATGCACAATTATTTTGTGCTTCCAAATTTATGATAAAACGCAGAGGAAGAAAGCTCGACCTAAGCGCGACAAAGATTGAATCTCTTTTTCATTTTTTCAACCGTTGCGACAGATTTTCAGGAAGTAGCCTTGATGCAGCCACTCTCGTTATCGACGATTAGCGGAGTATCAAAATAGGCTATTCCCGGTTCCACACCGAACTTTTCGCGGATATTTTCCAGCCATGGTCTGGCGTAAAATGTTTCTGCGGCATCCTTGTTGCCCCACGTAACGTCGCAGTCGTCGCCCGCGATATATCGACCGTTCTTGTAGTTGCCATTCGCCGAGCCACTCGGAGCACCACCGCGACCGCCATGTATCTGGCACCGGGTGTTGGTCTTCAGCGCTGGCTTCTGGCAGGGCGTACCTCTGCGCGTCTTTGCACCGCAACGGCAGCCCGGCCAGTCTGGGCCGAAGCGCCAACTTTCCGAAGCAGCAATAAACCTTGGGGTCGTCATTGTACCGTCCATGGGGTTGTTGGTATTATGGTATTATAATACCACAAACAGGGGCGTATATGCAGTGGAAAAGTGGTGGTTTTGTACCTGCCATCTAAGGCTGCTAGATGCCATCTAATCAGGCTGCCACCTCTGCAAGACCATGCAGATAATCAAAAGCTGATCAGCAAATTAATGTTGTATTTGATTTGGACAATTTTGAGTGCGCCCCACAATCCTCTCGGCATCTGCACTTCCCGAACAACTGTACATACAGACTTTATTGTACCCAGAGTGGCGTAGCCCTTTGTAAAAACAGGTGCCTGTTGAGGGCTGCGGACTGCGAGAAAAACCTCCAGCAGGGGAACGTTGCCCACTTTTCAAAATCGACAGCCCTAGGTTAAGTAAATTTGAAGCCTCAGCTTGTTTTCTTCTTCTATCCGCTCTTGCCGCTCTTTCGACAGCCCTTTGTTCTTTTTCCTTGCGCAATTCTTGCGCACGTTCATCAGTGTAAAGCAACTCGCCGTCTTTATGAATAACTTCCAAGACCTTACCGTCCGCGAATGTCAAAACCCCGTTCATGTGTGGCTTGTCGTTTCTCCACTCTCCGGTGTACACACTATCCGAAGTGTAGGTGCCTTTGCCCTGTCCATCCCGCTTACCGTTTTTCCATTCCCCAACGTATAGTTTTTTGTCAGCGCGAATTAATGTCCCTTGCCCATGCTGTTGATCGCCCCGCCACTCTCCGAGATAACTGATGCCGTTGCTATTTGAAAACTGACCTTTTCCATTTTTCTTGCCAACCCTCCAACTCCCAACGTATTTGTTCCCATTCGCATATCTTACCGTTCCTTGCCCATCAAACTTTCCATCCCGCCACTCTCCGACATACTCGCTACCATCCGGATAGGTGGAGGTACCCTGCCCGTGAGGGATACCGTCTCTCCATTCCCCGACATAACGATACCCATCAGTTTTTGTATATCTTCCCCCGCCATCAAATTTTCCTTCTCTCCAACCACCGGTGTATTGGTCACCATTTGAGAACGTGGCTGCGCCGCTTCCATGGTATTGGCCGTCTCTCCACCCACCTTCGTATTTGTATCCATCTACGCCAATGTATTTGCCCTGACCATTGTACTCACCATCTCTCCAGTGGCCGTCATACTCGCTACCATTCGCGTAAACAGCATACCCCCGACCATCAAGTCTTCCACTCCTCCACATACCAGTGTAATTATCCCCATTTTCCTGACTTATAGTCCCGTGGCAATTTGTCCAGTTTGACTGGTCTTCATCAAGACATTTTCGGGTGGCGACGCTCTTGGCAAGTTTCGGGTCCGTTTTTTCCGTTGAATCATCAACCGATCTTTCTATGCTGATGACTTCACGTTCTAACACCGCGAGTAGGTGAGGCGAAACCA
>Ga0233447_1001860_pt1 | contig 16262 bp, 14 predicted proteins | sample SI_124_October20_3_FD_183014 | JGI IMG/M metagenome (GOLD analysis project Ga0233447, IMG submission 183014) | Seawater microbial communities from Saanich Inlet, British Columbia, Canada - SI_124_October2016_135_MG | ecosystem: Environmental > Aquatic > Marine > Inlet | place: Canada: British...
TAGTTGTTAACTCTTTGTGATATAATAAGTTAACATGAAATTCTTTCTTTTTAAAACAAAATTAAAAACTATTTAAAAAATAGTTTTGCAATTACCTCTGAAGTTAAGACTTTATTTCTAAGCTTTTCTACGATATGAAACAATGCATATTTCTGTTTATTTTTTCTTGAAAAAAGAAAATAGACAAGCAAGCTGATGACAACTAAGCCTGTGCTGATTCTAATTGCATCCCATCCCATATGACATATCAAACAGCTAAAAAGAAAAAGACTTAAAATATTCACCCATGGAAACAGTGGTACTTTAAACGTAGGTCTATAGTTTTGTATTTTACTTTTTCTCAATACAATCACTGAAACATCCGTCAAGAGATACGATGTAAGAATCACAGTTGACGCACCTTCAACCAATGATTTTAATGGCAAACTTAATGCAATAATAATCAGAGCAGCAGTTAATAATATCGCGTATACTGGAGTATGGGTTACCTTATTCAACTTACCAATAAATTCGGGTATCAATTTATCCCTGCTCATAGCCAGAGGATATCTAGATGATGACATTATACCAGAATTGGCACACGAAGAAAATGCTAGACAGGCAGCAATTGTAATAATGATAAAACCGGGCATTCTCAAAACATATTTCCCTGCATTTGCTATGGGGTTAATTGAGTTTATAAATTCTCTACCTGGCACAACGCCTATGGCTATCAATAGTATTATAGTATATAAAATTGAAACAAATACTATAGCCAAAATAATTGCACGTGGGATATCCCGTTTCGGATTAGCCATTTCTTCTGAGACATTCGCGGCATTCATTATCCCACCAAAAGCAATAAACACAAATGCTGCAGTAGCAAAAATTGAGTTAAACCCACCACCATCGGTAACAAACGGTGTAAAATTACCCCAGTTTATCTTGTTATACCCAAAAAGGACAAAAGGTATCATTATCAAAACAATAGATGACACAAGATAAACATCAAATTTTGCAGCTTCTTTGGTTCCCTTAATGTTTAAAACAGTGTAAAAAAGTGTTATTGCTACACCAATTATGAAAAAATTTATGCCGGTATAAAGTGAAACAACCGCGGCTAGACCATAAATGGCAAAAGCTCCTTTCATAGCGATTGCTATCTACATCAATAATCCAGATAAGGTGCCAACCATTGCCCCCAGGCTTCTTGAGGTAAAAAAATATACTCCACCTGCCTTCGGCATTGCAGTTGTTAATTCAATCATACTAAGTGAGCCGATTAAAGCACAAACACCAGCAAGCAAATAGGAAACAATTATCGATGGACCAATGTGAGAAAATGCTACTGCAGGAAGAATGAATATGCCCGAACTTATCATTGAACCGATAGTTATACTTAAAACTGGTATAAAACCTAAATCCTTTTTTAATTTCATATGTATACTCAACTTGGTCAAAATTGACACTTTTGAAGCTTGCGCTTTAGACTCAAAATATGGCAACGCGACTGTGTCAGGGCCGTGGCTCGTAGAACCTAGATTTGCTGGGTGGAAGTTTTTCCGCACAATCAAATCTATACCGAAACGATTATTTATTATCTCTTGAAGTATATAATATAGTTTGTTTCTGATTCCTTATCTATTGAAACAAAAAAAGTATAACTATTTTTTAGGCAAGCCTATTTTTATACTCGATATGCTAATAGTTGACAATTCAGCATTTTTACCATATAATTACGATATAGGCCTTTAGTTAAATTATGTCAATTTATGGCACAATATTTTCAGATTGACTTGTAAATGGCTTATTAACAACGAATTATAATTAGAAAATTTTAATTGAACTTTTTGGTTCCGGCTATGCTGGTTTGTGTAAGTACAAGGACTCCTTTTATGATAGTTAACAAAAAATCACTCTTTGCCAAGAAGGAATTTTTTAAAAACGGATTAATCTTAATGATTCTAGGATTATCAATGTTCATTGCTAGTATTTGTAATGCTGACACCTTTTCAGTCGCTACATCATCAAATGGACGTGTCGTTTATTTTGAAACAGAAAATGGTATCTGTAGGAGTATCGATGAAGGCAATACATGGAAAAAAATCTATACATCACAAGCTAAATATCCTTATTTATATCTTGCTACGTCATCAGACGGAAAAATCGTTTATGTCAAGTGCTGCCTCACTGATAATGTCTCTATTATAAAAATTGCAGATGATGATTATGTGAAATTGGATATTTTTAAGAACTACCCCATTGGCAATGCTGTCCCTGTCCCTGTCCCTGTCCCTGTCCCTTGCTCTGTTGCTATGTCATCAGACGGCAAAATCGTTTATGTAACAGTAATGAACTCAGAAACTCTTGAAGGTTCGATCATGAAGAGTAAAGACGAAGGTGAAACATGGCAACACCTGCAAGTGGAGTTACTAGAATCTATTTAATTATTTTATAGAACCTAACTTTTTCAAAAGCTATCTTCCTTCAACTTTTCTTCCAACTGTAAATCAGGTTTTGCACCATATAATAAAGCCGTATCATACCATTTTTTGGCTTCCAGTTTTCTAGTAGGATTACATGAAAGAAGAATCACAGCAAGGTTATGTGCTATTTTTGCTGACTTAGGACTAAGTTTTATTGCTTTCTCTAAATTTCGAGCAGCAGCGTCATACCATCCTAATTCTCCACATACCATACCAATGTAATTTAGCAATTCAGGATTATTTTTTTCAATACTTGCAGCTTTACTAAACGTGGACAATGCTTTAAGCGATTCATGTTTGTTTAAAAAACAAAGGCCTAGAGCTACTAGTGTTTCTACATCGTTAGCATTTAAACTATGCACTTTTTCTAAGTATAGTTCGGCTCCTGTGTAATCACCTAAGTCAAGTGCCAGCATTCCAGTTTTTTTTAGCGCTTGCAAATCTTGTGGTTTTACTTGACATATTTTTTCATAATGTGCCAATGCCGTTTTTTTATCTTTGTCCTTAATTGCTTTTTCTGCTATTTTACGATAATGTTCGACTTTCCTGTCCAATTTACGCTTTGACACTGTTGTCATATTTTTTGCAGTTTTGTTAAATGGAACATCATTAAAAAGAATTTCCCTATTCAGACTAACAATCAAATTGTCAAGTTGCTTCTTTTCTGCAATTAAAGAGTTAATTTTTCTATCTTTACCACTAATAGTATCAGAAAATTTTCTAAAATCTGTAAGTAACGTTTTGCGCTCTGTTTTCAGTGTAGACACAAGCTTATTGGACTCTGAAAGTTCTTTCTGAAGATTATTGCTAACAAATTTTAAAGCAACTATTTCACTTTCAGCATATCTAATGTCCGATTTTATTTTCCTTAGCTCATCCTCCTGGATAAGGTGAATTCTTTCAAGTTTAGCGGTCTGCTTTTGAGCTTCTGTAAGTCCATCCATAATTCTTTTACGCTCCAGCCGTCCTTTAAGTGTTCCGGTTCTGGTGTCATCAAGTTCTGAAATTAAAGTTTGAATCTTGATTTTTTGCGAAGTTCTAGAAGCATTTAAATTCATTACATGGTCGTTTGCGGTAGACTGCTGTTTCTGCAGCATAGAAAGCTTTGTTTCAGCCATTATTTTGTGCTCATTTGCAATCTTGACATCGTTTTTTAGTTTTGCAATTTGATCCAACTGAGTTTTTCGTGTTTTTTCCTGTTCTTTAATAGTTCTATTTGCATCCAATAATTGTTTTTGAGTTTTCTTGTGTGCAGTTCTTAATGACTTTATTTCCTGTTTTTGCTTATCTACCTCTAGCAAGAGCTTTTTAGTTTCATTACTTATTTGTAATTTTTCAGTTTCAAGATCCTCTACCTGATTTTTTACTTGTACTAGTTTATTCATTGTGTCATTGTGAGACAGCCTGGATTCAGTTGTACCTTTTTCTGCTTCTTTTATGTCTGCAACTAATTTTTTTATTTTATTTAGTTGCTGTATATGAGCTTGCTCAAGTTTAGAAATTTTTGATTTCGCAGTTTCTAGTTGACTATAAACACGTGTATACTCAAGTTGTTTTTGTAATGCGTTACCACCTGTTTTTTTCGAACCACTCATCAGTTTATTGACTAATTCAACTTGTTCTGTGCATGACGATTCAAACTTAGAAATTTTGTTTTTTGCGGCTAATAGGTCATCATTTATTCTTTCATTTGCAGCATTTGCAGTTGCCATTTTCTGGTCTGCTTCAGCAATTTTTTTTAATAGTCTTTCCAACTTTTCAGAATTTCTTGCTCGCTCACTCTCCAGATCTGCTATTTTTTTATTAGCATTATCAAATTCTTTTTGAAATTGAACACGATCTGCAAATATCTTCTTGTTAGCAGCATTATTCTCCCCCAGTTTATATTGTAGTTTTTTTATCTTCTGTACTTGCTCTTTCTGTACTGATTCAAGTTCATTTATTTTATCAGTAGCAGCAATTAAATCACCATGTATTTTTCCTCTCTCTGGTAAGGTACTAGGTGATTTGCCTTTCAATGAATCAAGTTCTGCAAGGAGTTCTTTAATCTTAGCATTCTGCCCGATTTTTGTTTTCTCCAGCTCTTCCAATTTTAAGTTCAAGATAATAAATTTTTCCTGAACAAGAGATCTATTTAATTCAGAGTTGCTGTTCTTTCTCTCTGTCGCCTCAAGCATGGAAACCAAATTTCTGATCTTTCTTAAATTTTCTGATTTCAAATTTTCCAATTCGACAGCCTTACTTTTAGCTGCCTGAAAATCTTTCTGTATTTTATCACGCTTCAGATTTGATACATTCACCTTATTCTCTGATATTTTTATTTGATCTAACAGTTTTTTAACTTTAGAAAGTTGTGAAGAATATTGTTTTTTTAGTTCTGCAAATTTAGCGTTTGAGCTCTGTATTTCTTCATTATACTGGTTATTTTGTTTACGAACTTCAGCAAACTCATTATTAGCACGTTCCGCATTCTCCAAAAGTTTTTTTATCTTCTTTTTTTGAACCGAACGAGCATCCATTAACTCATTTATTTTTTCATTACCTTGTTTAAGTGCTAAGCTTTTTCTCTGCAATTCTTTTTTATTTATAGTTTTTAGATTGCTATTTTCTGCTACAAGACGATTATGTTCATTTTTTAGTTCTTTTTGTGCAAGCTCAATTGTCTTCTTCTCATTGCTAATTTCTTTTATCTGTTTTTCAAAGCCTTTTATTATATGATTCAACCGTTTTTTATCTTTTACTAAACCAACATTCCTGGTCAATGTATCTTGAAACATTTTTTTCTTTTCTTCAAGGGTACTATATTTTTTTGCCAAAAGTTTGTATTCCTGATCTCCTTTATTCAGAGCGTTCTGTAAACTGTTTATCTTTTGGATATATCCTTCTTCTATTCTGGCTTTTGCTGTAATATCCTGTTTTAAGACTTTAACTTCCTCTTCCACGGAAATACGCCTTTTCTCAATAGAAGCTAAGACTCCATTTACTTTGCTGTATTTGCTTTTAATTTCAGATACTTCATTGGCAAAAGCTTGCTTTAATTGCAACAGTTCATCCAATCTATCCTGGTGCTCGATAAGCTCTTTCCTCAAAACAAAATTTTTAGTTTGTAACGCTACCACATTTGTGCCTGAGTTTGACTTTGCTGTATCAAGGTTTTTATCTAATTTCATGTGATAATTTTGTTCTCGCTTCAAACGACGCCCAATTTTACCAATATTTTCCTGAAGTGCTTTTTTTTCGTTCCTCAGTTTTGACATCTCAGTGTTTAGCTTATCCAGTTTTTTTTCAGAAATTTTCAGTCTACTTTCATATGCCTGTGCTTTATTTACTACTTCATCTTTGGCTAATGCTATTTTTGCTTTTTCAAGGCTCAAGTTCTGATAACGTTCTTCCAAAACTTCATTATCTTTTTGAATTTGTTTTTTTTCTTCTAACGTTTTATCCAACTTTGATCGGTATTGCAGCATTATCGTTCTTAAATTCTTCAAAGTTTCAGATTCATCTTTTTCCTTACTTAATTCTCCTATCTGAGTAGATAGGAAAGCATATTTTTTTTCCAACTCAATTTTATTTTTAAATAATTTTTTATATTGCTCTGAAACATTATTATATTTAAGAACTTCCTGTTGGCTTTTTTTCAATGATATAAGAGTTGATTTAAGCTTTTTTTGTTCTTGTGAAAGTAGAGTTTGAAAATCAACAATTTTTGATTGAAAGGTAAGGTTTTCGTTGATTAGATCTTCAGAACTTTTATGCTTGATCATGTCCATAAGTCTGTCATTCAACTGTTTTACTTTTTTAACACAGGCTTTAATTTTATATTGGATCAGTACTTTGTTCCAGGAAGGATACTCTGAAGATAGGGCTTTTAATATTTCAAGCGATTCTTTATAAAGTGTCAACGATGCATTGTAATCCTTCGTAGTGTACACTTTTTCTGCCTTCTCAAAAGTTTCATATCCAGCAAGCCACATAGATCCAGGAGTACGATAATTCTCATTAGCAAAACCTATTGTCATGTAAAAAAATAGAAGACAGAAAATAGACAAGCATATATATACTTGAACCGATCTGTTTTTCGAAATTGGACCGGAAGTGTTGGCTTCAATCAGAACATAGCGCCTCTTGAAATAAGAATAGGCCTGGCTATACTTTGACAAATGGGGTTTACCGATGTTCAATGGCATAAGTTATGAAATCCTAAATTTATTTAGTGGAAGTCCCTCTACTAAATAAATCTATAAACTTTTCTCTGTTTTTCAAATTGAGAAAAGGCTGGGAGCGTAGTATATTCCAGAAACAATGGAACCGTAAACATGTGTAACTTCTACTGTAAAAAATGCAACAAAACATACCATGTAGATATAATCCGTCTAAAATGTAATTGTGGGGGGGTATTAAATCTTAATTTCCGACCTGTTTTTGACCTTGATAAAATTAAAAAAAGAAAGCCTACAATGTGGCGCTACAGGGAAGCAATCCCTGTTAATAGTGATAAAAATATAGTTTCTTTTGACGAAGGGTTTACTCCTCTACTCGAAATATACATTGATGGCTATCCGGTAATGATTAAACAAGATCAACTATTTTCTTCAGGCTCCTACAAAGACCGTGGAGCATCTGTTTTGATAAGCAAAATGAAAGAATTAGGCATTTCGAGTGTTGTAGAAGATTCTTCTGGAAATGCTGGAAGTGCAGTTGCTGCATATTGTGCAAAAGGCAGTATAAAATGCAAAATATATGTTCCTGAAAAAACTTCACCTGCAAAACTGATACAAATACAAAACTATGGAGCTAGGCTTATAAAAGTTTCCGGCTCTAGAGAAGATACAGCAAATGCAGCAATTAAAGCTCTAGAAGATAAAAATATTCGAGAACATTATGCGAGCCATATCTGGAATCCTTTCTTTTTACATGGGACTAAAACATTTGCCTTTGAGGTAGCAGAACAACTCGATTGGAAAGCGCCTGATACAGTTATTCTACCAGTAGGCAACGGCACAATACTTCTCGGAGCATATATTGGATTTACTGAACTGCACTCAGCTGGTATTATCAAAAAAATTCCAAAACTCGTAGGGATACAAGCTAAAAACTGCGCTCCAGTGTACCATGCTTTCAAAAATAGCCAAAAATCAATATCTCTTTTCCCAAACAAACCAACCATTGCAGAAGGCATTGCGATAGCTAAACCAGCAAGAAAAAATGAGATTCTCGAAGCAATCCAAAAAACTAATGGTAAAATTCTAAGCGTTAGCGAAACAGAAATCAAGCAAGCACATAAAACAATGGATAAAAAAGGATATTGTATCGAACCCACTTCTGCCGCTACTATCGCTGGAATTTATAAATATTTAAAAACAAACCCTAAAAATAAAACTATTGTTTCAATCTTTACCGGGCATGGCCTGAAACACTCTGAGGTTTTTTAAAACCACTACTCAGCTCTAATTTACTCTCAGTCCACCATGCTACGGCTCAGAGGGCATCGTTTTAACGTCACGTTGTTAAATATAGAGTATAGAAATTTGCTCTTTAACTTATTGATATAGAAAGAGATTACATTGCTAATCAAAATAAAAAGATACAGCAAGTTTAACTTGATTTGTACTTAAGGAAATGGTGAAACATGGAATATCATAATAAAACATATTCATCAAAGTGGATTTTAGCATTAATTGGATTAAGCCTTGGATGTATTGTTTTACCGATGGCATATTCAGGAATTAATACGGCGCTCGCAGCGATTAGACTTGGTCTAGATTCATCTGTTACTCAAATTCAATGGATGATGAATATTTATGGCATTGTCGGTGCCAGTACTTTGGTAACGATGGGCAAGTTTGCCGACATCTTTGGGCGTAAAAAACTGTTTATTATTGGGCTTGTTATTTTATTTATTTCCATGTTGGGTTCTGGTTTGTCTAATAATATTGGATGGGTGATTTTCTTTCAAGCATTGTTTGGGTTGGCGTGTGGAATTATTTTACCTGTTTCACAAGTTTTGTTTTCGCAACTTTATCCAGAAGAACAAAAAAATCGTGCGCTAGGACTATGGGCCGCGATTGGTGGTGTTGGATTTGCGATAGGACCTTTATTCGGTGGTTGTTTTAATGTTGTTTGTTACTGTGCCTATGGCAATATTGTCGCCGGTATCAGGAAGGCTATATGAAATAATTGGACCTCGTTGGTTGCAGTTTTGTGGCTTTGTGTTTTTAATTATTTCAATTGTTACGCAACTGTTCTTTACAGGTGCAGCTTCTTTTTGTATTGTTGCTGTCGGTACATTTTCCTTTGGCTTGGGTTTGGGATTTATTTGGGGCCCATCAACTACAGCATCTTTATCAACTTTTTCGCAAGACAATGCCGGTATTGCATCGGGATCGTTTTGTACTATTCAAGAAATTGGAGGAGTTGTAGGTTTGGCAATAACGGTAACAGTTGTACGCATGCACACAAATTTTATTACAGGATATCACGAAGGTATGTGGGTTTTGTTATTAATATGTGGTATTGGCCTTATTGGTTCGTTATTTATGAATAGAAAACAATAAAATCCAGCTTTTGGATAACCTCTTTCTGGTGCATTGCTATCAACCTAACCCAAATTTTGCACTTTTAAAAACGTTCTTGTTGATTATTAAGATCTTATACGAAATAGGCACTACACTTTGATTTATCTTTTATAAAACTTCGAATATTATTCAAAAACAGGTATGTAGTCGTCTGTTAAAATTGTTGGTGATGGGCCAATTAAAACTTGCAGCTCTTTTGGTTTTGTGATGGTAGTAAGTATTTGTTCAAAGTCAATTCCGAATCGTTTCTGTTTGTTGTAAAGAACGGCATTTTTAGTTAAATCTTCCAATGTTGCATTACTGTTTGCAAATGCGATTGGGACATAGTTGGTGTTCCCCTTACATGCAAAGATATAACAGTTTTTAAAGACATTTAACATTGTATTTAATTCAGCTGAAATGAATTCGTTGTCTCCAAAATTAGCTAAGTTGACTGCAAAAATACCATCTGTAGTGAGATGTTTTTTTATTTGTCTGAAGAATTCTACTGTAGTAAACTGGAATGGAATATTATTTGCATCGTAGACATCCGAAAATATGATATCATACTTTTCTTCTAATTGATTAACATATGCGCGCCCATCCATTATATAAATATTTATCTTTGGATCAGGTTTAAAATTGAAATACTCCTCTGCTATTTTAGGTATTTCTTTATCTATTTCCACAATATCTATTTGAGCATTCGGGTAATGTCTTCTGAGATACATCGGCATAATTCCGCCGCCTAGACCGATAAATAGTACTTTTTCTGGGGGGTGACCAAGGGCAGGTAAGGCTAAAAATGCGTACTTCATAAAGTTTGATATTATTTTTTCAGGTTGTTTTGGATCAATAATACCCTGTGAACCATTCCTAGGAAGGAAGACCAAGTGCCTTATGCCAGCTTCATCTTCTTCTACTCTAGCATTGAAGTATTGGGTTTCTGTTTCATATATAGGCTTACGGAGTTCAATATGTGGCAAGAAAAAGGCTATTGGCTGGTATAGATAGTACATTGCCTTGTCAAAAAGCGATATATTTTTATGGACTGATTCTGGAGTAGGATGAGACGAATCTGCAATAAGAGGACATGAAAGTAATATGAATAGTAGTATAAATAGCTTTCGCTGCTGCATAGTTTACCTCTAACAGAGCTTGCACGAAAAGGTTTTCGTGTCTAGCACTAGATTTGCTCGGCGGAAGTCTTTCCGCACGATCAAATCTATATCTATTTTACTATTTTCACAAATAGTAAAATAGAGGAACATGTGATTACTCTGCAATTTTTCTTATTTTTTTTTCTTGCATCTTCGTAAAACCAAATGATTTTAATCTTCCAGTATCCATTCCAGTTCTTCTCCTTTTTTCAGTTCCATTGTTTCTACAAGTACAACAGGAATTGAAATAAAAAATGATTTGTTGGTAGGCCTGCTTATTTTCTGCTTATACTATTGAATAGTATACCACTATTGTAAAAATAACTTTGCAGCCACCTTCGGACTTTAACCGGCCCATTTCAAACTGGACAGCAAGAGAGTTGTGCGATGAAATAAATAAATAGCAAATTGCACCCGGGATTTTCCAAAGACAGATACAGAGATATGTGAAATTTACAGGAAAGCTCAGGAGCTCAATACTGCTGATATACATCTGATTTCTACAGATGAAAAAACAGGAATACCAGCACTGGAAAGGATTGCGGCCACGAAACCTATGATACAGGAAAAAATAGAAAGAATTGAAAGTTAATATACGGCTATGCTAAATTCTTCTTTTAACTTTTAAAACTCCATGTGGTCATGGATGATGCTATCCTTATGTTCTGAATTTATCAAAACCGGAAAATAAATGAAGAAATGACTACACTGTATTAAAAATAAGAGAATATTACCACAGTTAACTGCACTTCAACTCTTTTCTCAATTTGAAAAATTGAGAAAAGTTAATAGATTTATTTGTGCGGAAGGACTTCCGCCAAAGAAATCTAGTGTTAAATGTTGGATTTTGAGTGTTGAATTAATAAAAAAAATCAAGAAATGTCAAAAATCTATAAAAGTTTGAGTCTCATTCAGAATTTAACACCTAAAACTCAACATTATCTTCCCGAAAATACCTTTTCGTGGGACATCTAAATAGAACTATTAACCACATATAATGTATGATGTGGGTTAAAAACTTCTAAGTTATATACTTGCCACGATCGGTTATTCGAAATTTTGCACTGCATTCTAAGTGTTAAATTATTCTATTATTTTGTCATGCAGGCGGCAAGTATATTATTAGTAACTTGTCAATTCCCAATAATTTGAAAATTGGCAACTAGTAAAGATGAAAGTTCGTTTTTTAAAAATCTCTGATTTTTGAAAAATAACATACATACTCAAGCGAACTCAAAAACTATAGAAGATTGTAATACAAAAAGCAATATGTTTTTAAAATTAAAAACTCGAAAAATGAGATGGCTTGAGTATACCATAGGACCGCATATAACAAATCCCAAACATCACCTTATAAGCAATGCTTTTTTTCTACAAACCTTTGCCGTGCAATTTAGACTCAAAAAAGAAAAAATGTAAATAATTCTGTTGAGTTGCTCACTGTTGGGCCTCTTTTTAAATTTGATAAATTGAAAAAAGAGATTAAGTTCAGGGTAATGGGAATTTGCTCTTTAACTTATTGATATAGAAAGAGATTGCCTTACTAATCAAAATAAAAAGATAAAACAAGTTTAACTTGATTTGTAATTAAGGATTTAACTCAGAAGAATCTATTTCAATAATCTCTATATTGTTCTCGGTATTATTTGTGGATAAAATGAGAAAAATTCGTTTACCAAATTCTAAAGTGAAAAAGTGAAGGTGTGTTATCTAAAATGAAAAGTTGCAATAAGTTGAAATTGTGTATAATAACGGGCGTATTTTTAGGATTAATCGGATTACGAGCAAATGCTATAGTTGTGGTTGGAAGCAATAATATGGAAGGGGCAGACGTTATTCTATTATTGCAAAAATCGTGTGAATGGTGTTTTAGGAGTTGTGATGGTGCATCACCAGGAAGTCTTGCAATGCTGCCAGCTGAAGGAACTATATATCCTATCCCATTAATGCGACTAATGTGTGGTCAAGCTTTAGAAATGTATACAACCCCAGATGGGGAGGAGGGACACTTAGGGTTTTTATATCAGGAACAGAGTGTGATTACAGGTGAAAAGATGTCGGTACAAGTAAGGGTAGATAAAACACGGGTTCCTATGATAAGTAAAATAACTATAGAAAGGAGCCCTGAGGCTTTAACTGTTACCAAAACGATGAACTTAGGTTCTGGTTCTGAGCAAGACGTTATGCGTATAAGTTTGAATTCACTAACACCGGTCTTTGGGGATTATGTGTCCTAAATGAAGAAGCCAAAGCGGTGAAGGCGATGGAATGTAAACTTTTAGGATTAATAAAATCAGATAAGAATCAGATGAAGGTGAGGGTAAATAACGCTAAGGTGGATGTAGAAACTAGAGTGTTGTTATCAGAGGGTGATGAAATAGAGAGTGCTGAAGGAGATTTTACTTTGCTTACATATGCAGCAGAGCCTCAAGAATTGAACATATCTACTATAGCGGCGGAAAGCAGTGGAAGTATTGTGACTTTATATCAAGAAAGGAATCTGGATGGAAAGAAAATGTCGATACGTAGGATGATGAGTCGTGAACGAATGAGTGGGATAAAAGATGTGAACATAGTAAGGGCCTATGATGCTTTGAGTATTGTCGATACGATGAGGGAGGGCTTGGGTGGAGAAGATGCTGTGATTATACATCTAGATGCTCTAAAACCACCGAAGCTATGGCGTGTGAGCGAAATCAGTGAAAGACTAGAAGAAGCATTGGTGATAGAGGAAGCGGATGGTGTTGTAGCATCTTATACACTTACAGCACCTGAATCTGCCCATTCGGAATCTGCCGTACCTTTATGATGCAGCCTACTTTGATAAGGTGTGCTAGAAACCTTTAGGGGAGCATCTGGAAGTCTATAAAAGTTGAGTAATCAATAAAATTTAGCTTTGAAAAAGATAGTATGAAAACAAATTTTGACAATCAAAAATTAAAAATTACATATCCTTGCGAATGGGTAATTAAAATCATTGGTTCAGATGAAAAGGCTATGCGTGATGCAGTAGATTGTATCGTCAAGGATAGATCGTATGTAGTTTTGCGTTCCAATACGAGCCGAACCGGGAAATACATCAGTTTGAACATAAAACTAACCATTTTATTTGCAGAAGAAAAGCAAGATTTTTATGAAAAGCTGACTGCTCACAGAGAGATAAAGTTCGTTTTGTAAAATTTTGCAAAATTAAAAGCATTATATGAGTAATTTTGAGAGCACAACTAAACCTTTATATAAAAAAGGCAGTATTTTTATTTCATTGATGTTAGCAACATCTGTGATATGTAACATTATTGCTTTGATAACGCCCTTTACAAAAGTTAATCAGCTTTTAATGCCTAGTATTATTCTTACTCTTCCGGGATCTGTGCTTCTTATGTGGAATGACGGGTTGTATTTTGTGGCTGTTCTGATTTTTTTCTTTTCTCTATTATTTCCATTCATCAAATTGGGGGTTCTTTTATTTATATGGTTTTTCTGCAAATCAGCTAAGTTAAGAAGGAAGCTCATTTATTGTGTAGAGCCTCTGGGCAAATGGTCTATGCTGGATGTTTTTGTAGTCTGCATAATACTCGTATTAACAAATAAGCAGCTTTTAGTAGCTTCTGAAATTCAGATAGGCGTGTACTTTTTTCTTATTGCTGTATTTTTAAGCATATTTTGTGCCTTAAAAATTGAAGCGTTGACATTACAGAAAAATAATACTGAATATGATAAGCGATGTACAATTATTAGACTTGCGAATATGGATTATTTTGACAGAGGAATTGTAGCGACACTGTTTCTGATATCACTAACATCCTTAGTCCTAGCAGTTAATGTGCCGTTTCTAAAAATTACTGATTTACTCTTGAGCGATAGGACTTATAGTATTTTTACGTCTTTTATATATTTATGGGATAAGAGTCCGGTGCTGATGATCTTTGTCTTGTTTACACTAATAGTATGTCCAGCTGTTCATATATTAGGACTTGTTGTAGTCTGGTTAGGAGAATTGCAGGTTAAATATTATTTTAGAATCGAGAAGATTGTACATATTATTTCCAAATTTGATATGATGGATGTGTTCTGGCTATCTTTGCTTCTTTTTATGACAGAAGGAAGATGGCTTATTGCTACTGAAAGACAATTTGGATTAACAATGCTAGTAGTATTTCTGTTTTCAACGTTTCTAATTCCTATTGCACTTAAAGGAACACATAAAAAGTTTATCTGTCTTACCGAAAAACTGAAAAGGTGAATATATACTCACGACGATTAATTTTCCGAAATTTATAAATGCATCCTAAATATAAAATTATACCACTATTCTATTATGCAGGCGGCGAGTATATTTTTTAAGATTATCAATTTTCAATAATCTGAAAATGATAGCTAATTTTAATCAAAAAGCAAACTGCTGATAATAGTTGTAACTATTGTCACATTTGTACTTGGTTAATGTTTATTACACTTATTTCCAAAAAAGAACATGCAAGGTTTGTATATGCTATGGAAAATAGTAAAAAAAAGTGCGATAATAACCGGAATGGGTATTGCGTTAGCTTGTTCTTGTCGCAATTGGTTGATCTATTACAAGGGAATAAAGATATGAATGAGAAAAAAATAAAGATTATTGCACTGGTCATTTTAATGGGATTGGTTGTTAGTAGCTTCACAGGGTGTGTTACTGCACAGTTTATAGAGCCGGTAGTATCTTTTCAGCAGAGTATTAACCAGTCTAGTTTTATTATTACCGATTACTATGAAAAAGCCAATGAGTTTGAACGTGACATTTATTTGAATGATTGCCTGTTTAATCCTGAAAAAGAGCTGTTGGTTTATGACAATAGTAAGCCTACGCCACTGCTGAGTGCTACATTAAATCCTGAGTCCATCAAAGCCAGAGCTGATGCTCTAGTCTTGGTCGGGATTTATGCTAATAGACTTACAGAGCTAGCAAGAAATGATTCGTCAACAGTATTTCAGCGGAATAGCATTACATTAGGTGATAATCTGCAAAATTTGGGAAAGACGTTTGCTAATCTTTCTGAAAGTGATGCAAATGCGATGTTGTATTCGGGACCGATCTTAAAGCTTATTGGGATTCTTGGTAAAATGTACTTGGAAAAATCGAAAGATGATGCTACTGCAGTAGCTATTCGTGCTGGATATCCCGCCGTGAGTAAGATATTAAATCAACTACAAAACGACCTTAATAATATTATAATTCCACTTCAGAAAACTGGTTTGAAACAGAAAATTGCCGAAATGTCAGCATACTACAATGCGAATAGGAAAAAACTTTCTCTGACAAGAAGAAGAACTGAATTGTCCAGAATTAATAAAGTAATAATTGAATATAATATTTTGTTAAATTCAAATCCGGCTAACCTTATTCAGGAAATGAAACAAACAAATAAGGCATTGGTCGAATATGTTGAATCCTCTAGGACACCTGAAGATTTTGCAACGTTTGTTTCTATTTTAGATGGATTTAATAGAGATATTAGGCTGTTTGGGAAGGTGATAAAACATATTAGATAAAAGTTACAAGTTTTTTTTATATAATTTTTTCTTGTATAAGAAGTTTTAGGAGGAATGAATGAAGCTTAAATGCGAAGAACTTACAAAAACAATAATGGAATGTTTTGACAATTCTATGGATAATCGTTTTACTACTGAAGAAAGGAAAGAGTTCCTGGTAAATGGTAAAAGACTTAGAGGTTCATTGATTAATTTGTTGAGTGCTGATTTTAATGAAGAGACTGCAGAAATCATTGAGTCTAATAATTTAATTAAAGAGATAAACGTGAGCCTAAAAGAAAAAGATAGAATGCTGGACAATGCTGCGGTTGTTGTTGATAATATTACAAAACTTGTTTCAATACTGGATGATCTCTTAAAGCTTGCAGCTAGTTTTGTTTGATTCTTTCTATTTTTTTGAAATATTTAATAGATATTTCTAAAAGTTATAATATAATCAAGTAATCAAGTAGTGTAATTAGAAATTGCACGAAAAGCTTTTCATGGGCCTTATAGTTAGCACAGATCTCCGAGAAATATTTGCTGTTTTATCTAAAAGAAACTAAAAATATTAT
>Ga0233447_1001871_pt1 | contig 16219 bp, 11 predicted proteins | sample SI_124_October20_3_FD_183014 | JGI IMG/M metagenome (GOLD analysis project Ga0233447, IMG submission 183014) | Seawater microbial communities from Saanich Inlet, British Columbia, Canada - SI_124_October2016_135_MG | ecosystem: Environmental > Aquatic > Marine > Inlet | place: Canada: British...
ACATGAGTTAGCTGCTGTTGGATAAAATTTATAACCGGGCTATTATTGGCCGGATCTAATTTTCCAAACATTCCACCTAAACCGCCAATAAGCAAAAACATGGTAAATCCGCGAAAAAAGTCAATTGAAAAAATTCGATTTTGTTCTGTTTTTAGATGAATTGAGTCACTCATTTTTTTATTTTTTTTTGATATTGAATATTATTTCAAGCTATTATGGAAACACTTTGTTCGATATTAAAAATTCGCATTTACTAGAGTGAATTTTCCTCTTTCAATAATTCTTAATTTCGAGGTATATCTTTAAACGACAATAATAAAAATGACAACACCTAAAAAATCAAGAAATCAAACCCTAATTTATCATTTATTGTGGACTATGCCAATTTACATTTTTAATTTCCCAACATAATAAAAATTAATTTTTTGTAAGATTTGCTTTTATTGCTTTACTTTTATGGTATTTCAATCCAAAAAGAATCATTTAATGAAGAAAATTTCGCGCCGCAATTTTATAAAAAACACATCTAAACTTTCGTCGGGATTAGTAATATTAGGGACTAACACACATTTTCTAAGTTCTTGTTCAATAAAAAATACAAGCGAAAAAAAATTGAAAATATTTATTCCGATGCCAATCCAGGTTGTTATTGATGATGTGGGATGGTGGTCGGGTAAAGATGGAAGCAAAAAGCAAGAACCCTACCGGACAGGTATTAATCGGAACCATGTTCCAAATGATTACCTGGCCATTGCGGAATTGGGGCGTGAACTGGGAATCAGGCCACAGGCAGCTATTATTTTATGCGAGTGGGATAAAAAGAATATTCTTCGACAATTGCCCACAAGTACATGGATGAGCGAAAAGTGGGATAACTCAAAATGGGTTGGTCAATGGCTTGAAGAAACAGCAGAAATTATACGAAACAATAAAAATCATTTTGAACTAACCGTTCATGGCATTGGTCATGAATATTGGGAAGGAGGAAACTTTACCCGTGCCGAATGGACAGATTCAAAAGGACAGATGCGCCCTCAGGATCAGGTTGAATTACATCTTGATTATTTTGAGAAGTTAATGAACCAACATAACCTTGGATCATTCCCGAACTCTTTTGTCCCAACTGCATTCAGGCATTCGTTTGGCCCATCAGAAGGAAGGAATATAAGCCTGGCCGAAATTCTTGAAAAAAGAGGTATTACATATATTAATAGTCCGTTTGAAGGAATGTACAATAATGAAAGAATACAACACGAACTATTCGGGTTTGATGCCGGAGTAATGACAATTGACAGAGGAAGCGACGAATTTCCGTGGGACACATTTCCGGGAAATCCCTCCATGGAATTAACAGGGCCGACCTGTGGAATGCACTGGCCAAATATGTTACATCCAAATCCGGAAAGAAATTCTGAGGTCGTCCAAAAATGGGTAAATTACCTGAAACCATACAATGAGAAACAAGATATGATGTTAGCCCCGGATTCAGTGGCTTTTCAAAATCAGCTTGTTCACCAGACACTGACAAAAACTCAATTAAAAAGAAATTCCATTAAAATCGATTTTACAGAAACCGACAAACTTCCAAGTGGAGTTGGTATGGGAGAACTGACATTAAAAATAGTAACAGATAAACCTACGCAGTTTAAATCGGAGGATATAAAAATTAAGTCACAAACATTACAAAGGGGCAGTAAATTCCTTTATAATTTAATACTGAAACGGAAAGCTGGGAAATTGAAGGTTAATATAATATTTGATTCTGCAAAATAACTGTTTTTTAAATGCACAAATAGTTGATAAACGAATCTATAAAATCGTTTAACCGACGATGTTATTTCTTAATCCTTAAAAATAAATTAATCCCAAGGGGTTCCTTTAACACATCAATCTTCGATTTTTCAATTCCTGCCTGGAGAGCAAATTGCTTTAATTCATCGGCCGACCGATGATACAAAAACCAATCGCCAAGAATCTCCATTGCCCTTCTCGAAGGGTTTTCAATGTTAAAATTGCCAATTATCATTTCGCCCCCTTCATTAAGATATTCGTAATATTTTTTTAACAAGAAAACAAAATGTTTGCCTTTGAAATAGTCGAACAAGCCGGCACTCCAAATTAAATCGTATTTTTTTTCAGGTGAGTAACGTATTACATTTCTATTATAAAAAGTCATTTTACTCAAATACTTCCAGTTCTTATTTTTTGCATAAGCAATTGCCCTTTTATCCATGTCGAGCATTTCGAACACGAGCGAATTTTCAGGATTCTTTTCAAAAAACTCGAAAGTTTCGGTTACTGGCCCACTTCCCAAAATCATAACATCCTGCCGCAAGCCCATTGCTTTGGCATTTAGCTTTTCGAAAATACCGATGGCCAAAGTTTTGCGGTTAACAACAGCTATTACAGCCGGGGCAGAATGAAGAAATATATCCCACTTTTTATAACGTTTGTCTGGATTTACATAGCTTTGATATATTTTTTCTATTATAAAAAAATCGCCACTATAACCGAATGGTTTTGTATATGAAAATCCGAAAAGGGTGGCTGAATTTAATATAGGTGCAATTTTATTTCGAAAACTCTCAATATCTTCTGCTTTAACCTGGTCAACTATCTCGAAAAACTCCAAATAATCTTCTTTGTCAGGACCATTTTTTAAGAAAATACTTTGAATATAGGCATCTAAATCAATGGAATCAATATTCATAATTTCACAATCTTTTCTAGTAAAAATGTTATTCATCATCAACAATTTCACCTAATTCACTCTCAAGCCCCATCACCAATTCTTTGTATGCGACTTCCACCGTAATTACACTCATTTTGTCTGCAATAATAACTTCGGGATATTTTACGGCAAATACTTTTGAACTGTTGATGACAAAATTCCCGCTTACCTGGATAAAATTCTTTTTTGGTAATAATCCAATAATATCGGAAAATAATTTTTCTGTAACAATCTCATCATCAAACAGATGAATTGTTGTTTGCCCGTCTTCTTTTTCAACAAAGTACACGTCATCAATATTTATTTTCTCAAAACCTTTATTTACCTGTATAATAAACTGTTTCTTTGGCTGGTCTTTTAAGTCGAAGAAAGTATTAAATTGATCGCTCTCCATCTTAAGTTTTAAATCGTTGCCAAATTTAAAAATCGCAATTTCGATATTAGTTTGTAAATCTTTATCGGTAAACGGCTTAATAATATAACCGTAAGGAAGCGCAACTTTTGCTTTGTTTACAGTTGCAATATCGGCGTTTGCAGTTAAATAAATTATAGGGACATCATGCTTTTGTATAATTCTCCTGGCCGCTTCTATCCCACTCATTTCCCCTTTTAAATTTATATCCATCAAAATCAGGTCGGGCAATGATTTTTCAACTTCTTTAATAGCTTTAAGTCCGGTATCTACTGAATTTTGCACACTGTACCCCAGGCTTTCAATGCTTTCTTCTATATCTGTTGCGACTAATAATTCATCTTCAACAATTAATATTTTATACTTTGGGTTCATTAGTTTGATAGTTTAAATTTAATTGTAAATTTAGTTCCATTTGAAAAATCACTTTGCAATTCTCCTTCTATTTGCTGTACTAATTTATGAATAATTTTCATACCAAGCGATTTAGTTTTAGTAATATCAATTTCTGTTGGAATACCAATTCCATCGTCGCAAACCGTTAAAAGGAACTCTCCTTCTTCTATGAGTTTAAAACGAATGCAGATAGTTCCGTTTGCTTTGTCAACAAAAGCATATTTAAATGCGTTTGAGATAAGTTCATTAATTATTAAACCACAAGGGATTGCAACATCCATTGGAAGATATGCATCATCAATTTGGTAGTCGAATTTAACATTGGCCTGCTGGCTGGCGTACGTCCGGGCTATGTTTCCCGATAAACTTTTAATATAACTCGAAAACTTAATATCTGCCAAATTCTTATTGTTATACAGGTTTTCGTGGATGAGTGCCATTGAATGTATCCTGTTTTGGCTCTCCTGCAATATGTCTTTCAATTTCTGATCGTCAATAATACGGCCCTGCATACGCAATATGCTCGATATTATTTGCATATTATTTTTAACCCGGTGATGGACTTCACGAAGCAAAATATCTTTTTCCTCTAGTGATTTTTTCAGATAATTTTCGGCTTCCTGGCGTTTTTTCTCCTTTCTTTCAAGCTCCCATTTCATTAAGGTAATTCCAGCAAATTCATCTATTAACGACAGTAGTTTTTTTGCTTCAACAGGCTTCATCAAATAACCATCAATACCCAAATGTATTGCTTCAATAAAACTATCTTTATCGCTATACGCCGACATCACAATAATTTTTGCATCTTGGGCAATCTTCTTGATCTCTTTTACCATTTCCAAACCATTCATCACCGGCATAACCATATCGGTAATCACTAAATCGGGTTTGTGCTTTTCATACAATTCTAATCCATGATGGCCATCTTTAGCTATAAACAAATTTTCTACATGTTTTGCCAGGAATTTTTTATACAGTTGCCTGATTATTTCGTTGTCGTCAACAAAAAGTACAGAAATATTATATCGTTGCACTGGTCCTTTCCTTTTATTCATTTATTTAAATTAAATATTTTTTATGGTAAATGATATACTTTCCAGATAAAATGACCAAACCCGACTTGAATAAAATTCATCTTTCTTTGTACGATTTTATCTATGATCGTTTCATTCCTTTGAATATTTTTCAAACTGCTTAACCATAATTTCAAGTAACTTTTCTCGTATTATTGGTTTAAAAACTATTCCGTCGCACCCTGAAGTCGCAATTTCTTCGTAGGCATGTCCCATAACACTTGCAGTTTGAATTATGATTGGTATATCGGGTGCAATTTGTTTTATTCTTTTTGTTGCTTCAACACCGTCTAAAACCGGCATTCTTATATCCATTAATATTACATCAACTTTTTTCTTTTCCTGCACATAGTCAATAGCTTCTTGTCCGTTGATTAACCAAACAAAATTTGCTTTAGTTTTTCTTAATTGAGTTTTTATCAAAACAAGGTTAATTTTAATATCATCAACTATTACTATTGTTTTGTCTTCCCAGTTGAGTTGCATAAATTGTTACTTTGGTTGGTTGTTGAAAATGGGCAGTTTAAAAGAGAACTTTGAACCTACATCTAATTTGCTATTTACTGAAATATCCCCCCCCATTAAATTTAAATAGGTTTTTGTAATTGCCAAGCCCAAACCTGTACTTTCACGGCCAGGTGTCCTACTTGTTGAAGCCTGCATAAACCGATCAAAAATGTGTTCTTGTAGTTCTTCCTTTATTCCAATTCCAGTATCTTTGACAAAAAAATCAAGTGTATCATTTTTTAGTGTGTAATAAAATTCGATGTTTCCCTTATCAGTATATTTACAAGCATTTTTCACCAGGTTAATTATTATCTGTTTTAATCTTACCCTGTCGGTATAAACTACAGATTTTCCGTCAGGCAAACCATTTTTATAGCTAAGGTTCAAATTTTTTGTAACAACGTTTTCCTCAAGGCTAAACATATCATAAATCTCCTTGGTTAACATATTCAATTCAAATTCACTTTTTTCGATTTTTAATATACCTGCCTCAATTTTCGATAAATCTATTATGTCATTAATCAAATTAAGTAAATGCTCTCCATTATGTATAATTACGCTAATAAATTCATCTAATTCTTCTTCATCCTCTGCTTCGCGCAAAAGATTTGCAAAACCAACAATTCCATTCATCGGGGTACGGATTTCGTGGCTCATATTAGCAAGAAATGCAGATTTAAGTTTATCTGATTCTTCTGCTTTATCCCTTGCAATAATCAGCTCCTTTTGAATTAATGATCTTCGTTCAACCTCGTCTTTCAGATCTTCATTCCTGGTATTCAACAATCTTGTCCTATCCTGGACTTTTGCTTCCAAATTTTTATTAACACCTTCTATCTCAGCATTTTTACCTGCTATTTGCAAATAAAGATTAAAATTTTGCCTGTTAAAAATTTCGTTACTATAAGCTGCAAACATTCCGATAAGATTTGCCCCAATAAAAAAGAAACTATTTGAAACAATAATTTTATTATCAATTTCAAATATCAAGGAAGCAACAATATAAATAACTATCACAATCCAACTTGCTACCGATACCGATAAAAAGCGAAGTTTTATTAATACAGCCCCTGAAAGGAAAACAAGGATCAACCCACTACTGTAAACTACTGCCTCAGGAAGCAAAACGAGCATTATTATTATTCCAACTGCACCTATCAAATAGGCGGCAAAAATCAAAGTCTGCCAATAATTTTTAAAGTTCTTTGAATATGATAGTAACGCCACAGATAGCAAAACAGGCACAACTACAATACGAATAATAATAAAAAGCTTGAAAAAATCTTCTGCAACAATACTATCGAGGTATCCAAAAAAACCATAAAGCAATGACAAAATTACAAATGCAGCTCTCGTTGTCTTAAATGAACGGTTAAAATACGATTCCCTATACTTACTTTCTCTTTCGTCAGGAAAGTTAAGCGTAAATTTGTTTAAATCAGTAGTATCGTCAGAACTAAAATTCATATAAAAAGATATAACAAATACATATAAGGCGTGTATTTATGGGCAATACAACTATTCTTTTGGTTTAATAAGTTTGCAATCATTACGTTTAAAAAAACCACATGGTTTTTTTAACAATCCAACATTTTTTTACTTCGTGTAAAAGAAATAAAAATAAATGAAATACCATTAATTACCTAACCTTAAATCAAAAGCCAAATTGCTTAATTTGACATTTAACAATTCTCAGGTTAAGTGGCAAAAAACAAAAATATTTTATTTTACATATTTTGTTTTGAATGTTATAGTTTCCGTTACAACCACTTTTTCCCCAAATTATTAACTTAACTTTTTTTATTTTTGGTATGCAATAATACTTTAGCGCAATTAATCAGATTTCAAGAGTTACATCTTTCATTCTTCATTCAGAATAAAAAAAAATCCTTTTCTATCAATAAAAACTCACTCTTCACCAAGCGGTTTTTCAGGGGTAACAATCCAAAAAATAATATAAACCAACAAACCCGGAAAACCGGCTGAAAATAGAGACAACAAAAAGTAAACTAACCGGATTATCATTTTGTCGGCATGAATATATTCTGCAAAACCGGCTAAAACCCCACCTAAAATCCTATCGCGCGAACGATAAAGTTTTTTTGACTTAACTTCCCTTTCCATAATTAATCATCGTTTTCTTCATCCAATAATTCTTCATTTTCAAATTCCTTTTCAAGGAAATCCTCAGCTGATTCAACCAACTGTGAAATCATTTTCTCATCTCCCGGCTCACCATCAATCCAGTGAACTACCTGGTTGTTCCAGAAATCATCAATGTCAGCTTCAACAATAAAACGTGGAGTTTCCGTGTGAACAACAAAAATTGTCTCAGGAGTTTCCAGTGAATTGTCGGCTAGTAAAAATTTTGGTAACATGGCTTTTATTTAAAATTTCATTAGCTAAGATAACAAAAATTAAAACAAACCTTACATTCATTTTTAAGCCATGTCCATATTTCTTTTCATCAACTATTTTTCAATTTAATAATTCAACTTTATGTACAAATAGAAAGAGATTACTATTTTTAGCCTCTTAATTCTGAAAACTGTGTGTAATGAACAAAGTCAACGACATTCTCTCTTTAATTGATGGTTACATTGGCGGATCTCAATGGTTCGTTTTTTTATTGCTTGGAACAGGTATATTTTTTACCATTTATTTGAAATTCCCACAGTTTCGTTACTTAAAACATTCATTTCGCATTGTTCGGGGAAAATTCGATAAAGAAGGAGATGAAGGAGACACATCGCATTTTCAGGCATTAACTACTGCACTTTCAGGTACCGTTGGAACCGGAAATATTGCTGGAGTTGCATTGGCAATTCACCTGGGTGGACCAGCAGCATTATTCTGGATGTTGGTTACAGCAGCGGTTGGAATGACCACCAAATTTGTTGAAGTTACCCTTTCGCATAAATACCGGGAAAAAGCTGCCGATGGTTCTATTTCGGGCGGACCAATGTATTATATGAAAAACCGGTTGAATATGAAATGGCTGGCAGCAATTTTTGCAATCGCAACAATTTTGTCTTCATTCGGAACCGGAAGTTTGCCTCAAATCAACAGTATTTCAAATTCGCTTTTCGAAACTTTTGGGTTGAACCATATGCTTACCGGAGCTGTTTTGGCGGTTCTTTTAGGATTGGTAATTATTGGCGGAATTAAACGAATTGCAAAAGTAACTTCAACACTTGTGCCTTTAATGGCGGCAGTATATTTTATTGGAGCAATGGCTGTAATATTTTATAATTACGAAAATATTATTCCATCGATTGTTGCAATAATTGGCGATGTATTTACAGGAAGTGCCGCTGTTGGTGGCTTTCTTGGTGGAAGCATTGCCTTTGCCTTTAACCGTGGAGTAAACCGTGGACTGTTTTCAAATGAAGCTGGCCAGGGATCAGCACCAATTGCACACGCTGCTGCACGTGCTCACGAACCCGTTTCTGAAGGATTAGTTGCACTTTTAGAACCTTTCATTGATACCATAATAATTTGTACGTTAACAGGTTTGGTTTTGCTTTCGTCGGGAGTTTGGAACGAAAAAATGGATAACCAGTTTCAGGAAACTGATTTGGTTGTTTTGACAGAAACTTATTCCGATTCAAACGAATTAGACAAAACAACTTTGTTTAATTATTTGGCTGGAAATGACGAATTGGAACAACTTACCGGAACTTTGCAGGTTGTAAACGGAACAATCCAAAATCAACCAACTGTTATTCATGCGCGTTCGGTAGCCGAAGAAGTTAAAGTTTGGGTAAACAATCAGGAATACAACGGAGCAATTGAATTTGTAGATGGAAAGCTTGTTAAACAAGAAGGTCTTACAATTTCGGGGAAATCGTTAATGCACAGTGCTCCGCTAACAACTATTGCATTTACCCGAAGTTGGTTTGGCGAATACGGGAAATACATTGTTTCAATAGGTTTGTTAATGTTTGCTTTCTCGACTGCGATTAGCTGGTCGTATTACGGTGGAAGGGCTGTCACCTATCTTTTCGGTATTAAAGGAGTGGTTTGGTACCAACTTATTTACGTGGTTGGCTTCTTTTTTGCATCATTTGCAGACACCACAATTGTTTGGACGTTATCCGGAATTACAATCGCATTGATGACAATTCCCAACCTTTTTGGAATCCTTGCACTTTCAAAAGAGATGAAAAGCGAGGTAAAACTTTTCTGGAAAGAATACGCAAAAAGATTCCCTGGCGAGAAATTACCAAAGGGATAGTTTTCAGTCGCAGTTCTCAGTCGCAGTTTTCAGTCGCAGTTCTCAGTCGCAGTTCTCAGTCGTAGTTGGAATAAAGAAATGTCGCCGTTTGATTTTACAAATATAGATTACATCATTTTAAAATTAAATTGAATATTGATAACAATCCTAACCCAGATAAACTGAAAAAGACAAATCTCAAAAAACAAATAACAAACCTGTGCGACTACTGACGCATAAGTTTCAATTTTTTAAATATTCAAATTCTAAACTATTCCTTATTATGTTTCAAGCAATTTGTAATTTTGATATTGATTTTTGTGATTTATTTGTATTTTGATAATTGTGATTTGTTATTTCCTGCCAAATAAACACAGCCCGCCCCGTTTTATCGGGGAATATTAGAAATAAGATACTACATTTTGAACTTAAGATTTTTGATCTAAACAAAGACAAATGATACCCATTTTTAGGGAAAACCACCCTACTTTGAACTTTAACCTTTAAACTCCGAACTTCTTTCTTATTTTTGCGCTGAATTCGAGAAAAAAGTATGCAAAATATTTATCCTGAAAATTTTGAAACGAAAATTGGTTTCGACCGCATTCGTGAATTGTTGCACAACAAATGTTTGAGCACGATGGGAAACGAATGGGTAGATGAAATGCACTTTCAGGATTCTTTTGAAATTATTTCAAATCAATTGGGAGAAGTAAAAGAATTTTGCCGGATTATCCGCGAAATTGACACTTTCCCTGCCAACCACTTTTACGATTTGCGAAGCGCCCTTAAAAAAATAGAAATTGAAGGGCGATTTCTTGAAGCCTCTGAACTTTTCGATTTGAAACGGTCACTGGAATCGGTGAGGGCTATTATTCTTTTTTTTAATAAACAGGAAGAAGAAATCTTTCCATTGCTAAAAAAGAAAACCGCTGATGTTCAGCTGTTTCCGTATATTTACGACCGCGTTGACAACATCATCAATAAATTCGGTAAAATACGCGACAATGCCTCTTCCGCACTTTCGCAAATTAGAAAAAATATTCTTTTGAGGCAGTCGAATATGTCGAAACGTTTGCACCACATTTTAAAACAGGCACAAAAAGATGGCCTGGTTGACGAAGATGCAACTGTTTCTATCCGGGACGGCCGGGCAGTAATCCCAATTGCCTCTGGAAACAAAAGAAAATTAAAAGGTATAATCTACGATGAATCTGCCACAGGAAAAACATCGTATGTCGAGCCCAATGAAATAGTTGAGATGAACAACGAAATCCGTGAACTGGAATATGCTGAACGCCGTGAAATTGTTAAAATCCTCACCAATTTCTCAAATGATATCCGTCCCTATTTAGAAGAACTGTTTTATTCATATGATTTTCTTGGTGAAATTGATTTTATTAGAGCAAAAGCGATGCTCGCAATAGAATTTAATGCAATCAACCCCGAATTTTCGAACGAAGCAATAATCGACTGGAAACATGCTGTTCATCCACTTTTAATGAAAACCTTAAAAAAGGAAAATCGCAAAATTGTTCCTCTAAATATCAAATTAACATCCGAAAAACATATTCTATTAATTTCAGGACCCAATGCAGGAGGGAAATCAGTTTGCCTGAAAACGGTTGGATTGCTACAATACATGTTACAATGCGGTTTGCTTATCCCGGTAAACGAAAGTAGCAAAACCGGTATCTTCAGCCAGCTTTTTATCGATATTGGCGATGAACAATCGCTGGAAAACGATCTGAGTACCTACAGTTCGCATTTACTGAACATGAAACATTTCGTAAAAAACAGTAACGAAAAAACACTGATCCTCATCGATGAATTCGGAACCGGAACCGAACCAATGTTGGGCGGTGCAATCGCCGAATCTATTCTCGACAAACTAAATCAATTACAAACTTTTGGGGTCATTACAACCCACTACACAAACCTGAAACATTTTGCTTCGTCGGCATCGGGGATTGTAAACGGTGCCATGTTGTACGATTCGCAAAATATGAACCCACTTTTTCAACTTGAAATTGGAAAACCCGGAAGTTCGTTTGCTTTCGAAATTGCCCGAAAAATTGGCTTGCCGGAAGATATTTTGGATAATGCTACTGAAAAAATAGGAAAAGACCACATCGACTTCGACCGGAACCTAAGAAAGATAAACCGCGACAAACACTACTGGGAAACCAAAAGGCAAAAAATAAGAAAGGTTGAAAAGATCCTGGACGAAATGGCGGCCAACTATGAAGAAGAATTAAAAGAAACCAAAAAATTAAGGAAAGTGGTTTTGGCGAAAGCAAAAGAAGACGCTGATTTATTGTTATCGGGTGTTAACAAAAAAATTGAAAATACGATTCACGAAATTAGAAAGGCACAGGCAGAAAAAGAAAAAACGAAACTGGAACGTCAAAAACTGGATCAGCTAAAAAAAGATGTTATTAAAAAAACAACTCAATCTGATGAACACATCGACAAAAAAATTAAAAAGCTTCGCGAAAGGGAAAAAAGGCGTAATCAAAACCGGCCCGAAGAATCAAAAATAACAGTTCAAATAGAAAAACCAGAAGAACATATTGAATTACAACCAGGTGATAAAGTACGAATTAAAGGACAAAATACAATTGGCGACCTCATTGAAATAAACCTCAAAAATGCAGTGGTCGCTTTCGGGCAACTTATTACCACACTCCCCCGCGTACAAATTGAAAGGCTCAGCAATAACGAAGCAAAAAACCTGGGAAAAAACCGAAAATCAGGTACTTCCCGCCTGGCTGAAAATTTCTCTGAAAAAAGACTGACTTTTAAACCCGAAATAGATATTCGCGGCCAACGCGTTGAAGAAGCTATTTCAAAAGTTACCGAATTTATCGACGAGGCAATTATGTTTGAAGTTGGGCAGCTTCGCATTTTGCACGGAAAAGGCCACGGTATTTTAAAAGAAACCATCCGCGAGTTTTTACGCTCCGAACCAATGGTAAAAAACTTTAAAGACGAACATGTTGATTTTGGCGGCGCCGGGATTACCGTGGTAAATTTAGCATTGTAATTTATTCCATCCCCACATTTCAACCTTTGGTTTAAAACCTCAATTTTTATTCATTATAAAAAACAATAGGTAAAACAGTTTAGGTTTGCTTTTATAAAAATCAATTGTATTTTAGTGCCGATTTAAAAAAAAACCATGCTAAAATCTAAGAAAATGAAATTTAAAACACCTACAATCTTACTATTTATCATTTTAATGACCGGTTTGCAATTGCAAGCTCAAACTACTTTAACCGGTAAAGTTCTCGATTCAAACGATAATGAACCACTCGTTGGAGCTTCCGTTTCGGTGGCCGGTACTACTTTAGGAAGTGCAACTTCAATTGATGGAACATTTTCTTTAAATGTTGAAAATCTCCCCGTAAAGCTCAGCATTAGTTTTATTGGTTATCAAACCAAAGTAATTGATGTAAAGGTTGCTGAGCCACTGGTAATTAAATTATCCACAGCAGCTACATCAATGGAAGTTTTGGTTGTTGTTGGTTCAAGAGGCCGGCCCAGAACTGTAATGGCGTCGCCGGTGCCAATCGACAATATTAATATCGCCGAATTAAAAAGTAGCGGGCAATCTTCACTCGACCAAATGCTTACGTTTAAAGTTCCATCGTATAATTCAACAAGCCAAACTATTTCTGATGCCACGGCTCATTTCGATCCGTCGGAATTGAGAAACCTTGGTCCTTCGCGGACACTTGTACTTGTTAACGGAAAACGAAAAAACCAAAGTGCACAGGTTTATGTAAACGAAACTCCGGGAAGAGGGGAAGTTGGTACTGACATGAAATCTATCCCGGCTTCGGCAATTGAAAGAATAGAAGTACTTCGCGATGGTGCCAGTGCACAGTTTGGTTCCGATGCAATTGCCGGTGTAATAAATATTATTTTGAAAAAAAGAGTAAATGATTTTGAACTAAACCTGGCAACTGGAATTACGTCAATGGGAGATGGTTTAACTTACAGCGGCGATTTAAACAAAGGATTTAAAATAGGTGAAAAGGGATTCCTTAATTTAACTGGAAGCTTTTATCATCAGGACTATACCAACCGCGCAGGCGAGCCTGGCGGCGATGGGCTTTTTGGCTTTTTGTATGATATTGGTGCTATTCCGATTGAAGCAGCCGGTGGTTTTGAAGCAACTCCCGGAAATATTGCAACCGGGGCACAAATAAGAAGCGGAGATACCGATTGGCAAAGAGCTAACCCCGGGTTGGGAATGGTTGTAGGTCAGCCGACCTACGATAAATACTCGGCATTTGCAAACTTTGGAGTAGAACATGATTTGGGTGAGTTGTATGCAAATGCAGGTTACACAAAAAGAAACGGAGTATCGTCGGCCCTTTTCAGGACACCATATTGGCCGGGAGTACCTACCGATGCAACCAGTAATCCTTTGTACAATGGAGTTGGAGCTTACGAGGGTTTTTTACCAACTTTTGAAACTTCGATTGACGATTATATTTTTACTGCCGGAAATATTTTTAAAGTAGATGAATGGTCGATAGATGTTAGTGCAACAACAGGTAGCAACAAAGTAGATTATACAGTTGGAAACACAATAAATCCAAGTTATGGTGCTGCCAGTCCAATTGACTTCAATGTTGGTGGTTATTCATTTAGCCACTTAGTTGGAAATATTGATGTACAGCGAACCTTTAACAAAGTAGATTTCTCATTTGGAATGGAAGCACGAAATGAAGTTTATGATGTTAGGGCCGGCCAGGAAGAGTCTTATTTAAATGGGGGCGCACAATCATTCCCGGGACTTCAGCCTTCGAATGAGTTAAACGAGAACCGTTCGAATATTGGTGTTTATACCGGAATTGATTACGATGTTTCTGAATCGTTTTTGGTGGGTGGTGCAGTACGCCTCGAGAATTATTCCGATTTCGGAACAAATATTTCGTGGAAATTAAATGCCCGGCAACTTCTCGCCAACAATAAAGGGGCATTCCGCGCTTCTGTTGGAACTGGTTTCAGGGCACCATCGTTGCACCAGATTTATTTAAGCAACGTACAAACATTGGTTGTAGATGGCAACATTCAGCAAGAAGGTACTTTTAATAATGTTGACCCGGTAATTCGTGATTTATTAGGCATTCCGGCACTCGATGCCGAACAAGCCTTTAACTTTTCAGCAGGATTTACTTTTAACCTGTTGGATAATTTATCGTTTGCAGTCGATTATTACAACATTAAAGTTGACAACCGGGTGCTGTTTTCAAACCAAATTTCAACCGGTGCCCTACCCGATGGAAATCCTGTAAGGACAAATCTTCAAAACTCAGGTGTTGAAGCGTTTAAATTTTTCGTGAATGCACTGGATACCCGTACTGCCGGGCTTGATGTTGTGTTAAGCTATAACAACATTAAAATGGGCACTAATAAAGACCTTGATATTGTTCTTGCACTTAACTCAAACAAAACTTCCATTTTGGGTGAAATAAATGCACCACAGGTTTTCGAGGATGCCGGAATTGAAATATTTAACCGTGAAGAGAAAGCCCGCGTTACATCGGCGAGGCCCGACTTGAAAGTTAATCTTGGTTTGAACCTTACAATGAAAGATTTTAATGTAAGCCTGAATAATACCTATTTTGGAGCAGTAACCTGGCGTCATCCCGGCGATGAAACTTTAGATCAAACTTTTAGCGGAAAAGTTTTAACTGACTTAATTCTGGGTTATCGTCTTTCTGAGAAAATAAATATCAACCTCACCGCAAATAACATCCTGAATGTTTACCCTGATGTTATTGAATCGGGTGGCGATTTTGATACCGATTTAGGTGGGCGTTTTAAATATCCGTGGGAAGTTAACCAGTTTGGTTTTATGGGTGCCATGTTTAAACTTGGTGTGAATTTTAAGTTTTAAAAAGAATTCAATATTTTTGAAAAAGGGGTTCAACTTATTTTGGTTGAACCTTTTTTTTGTTTACACAGCGGCTTTAGCCCGGTGGTAGTATAAATATCTAATATTTGGGCTTTAGCCGTTAACCCTTTTGTCAAAAAATTAAAATTGAAACTGTAAAGATTAATGGCTAAAGCCGGTTCTTTGAACTTTTTACAATCCGCCAAGCTAAAGCATGGCGCAAAAAATAAAGGTACCCGACATTTCTAAAATCAGTCCGATGAATCGGGCTGCAAAGGATATGGGTGATTTTATATAAGCTTTTAAAAATGGCCCAAATATTAAAGTTCACCGGTTGACTCTCTGTCACCCGATGAATTATTTTAGATTATTTATATTCACCCGGTGATAAAAAATCAACGGGTGAACAAAATTGGCCAGGTCTTACTAAACCAATATTTTAAAAGCTTTGTAAAACAAGATATCCTTTGCCCTTCGTCTTTAACCAACAGGTACAGGCAAATGAAAAAATCAAATGGGTTTTATCTCTTGAAATTGAACAAGTTGAACAAAGTTATGTTTATGAGGACATTTTGAAATCTGTCCGATGAATTGGGCTGCAAAGAATATGGGTGATTTTTACAGGGTTTTAAAAATGACCCAAATATTAAAGTTCACCGGTTGACTCTCTGTCACCCGTTGAATTTCTTTAGATTATTTATATTCACCCGGTGATGAAAAATCAACGGGTGAACAAAATTGGCCAGGTCTTACTAAGCCAATATTTTAAAAGCTTTGTAAAACAAGATATCCTTTGCCCTTCGTTTTTAACCAACAGGTACAGGCAAATAAAAAATCAAATGGGTTTTATCTATTGAAATTCAACAAGTTGAACAAAGTTATATATATGAGGACATTTTGAAATCCGTCCGATAAATCGGACGGCAAAGAATATGAGTGATTTTTACAGGTTTTTAAAAATGGCCCAAATATT
>Ga0233447_1001872_pt1 | contig 16209 bp, 8 predicted proteins | sample SI_124_October20_3_FD_183014 | JGI IMG/M metagenome (GOLD analysis project Ga0233447, IMG submission 183014) | Seawater microbial communities from Saanich Inlet, British Columbia, Canada - SI_124_October2016_135_MG | ecosystem: Environmental > Aquatic > Marine > Inlet | place: Canada: British...
TGACCCCACAACTGATTACTATGATAATGCAATGGCTTATGATTATGAAAGTGATAGAATAATATTTTTTGGCCGGGGAGCTGATCCGACTTTCTTTAGTTATGATACGAACTCAGATACCTGGACGGAAATAAACTCATTCCCTGACCCCACAACTGATTACTATGACAATGCCCTGGCGTATTCAGGGGAGATTGAGCTGCGATATTCAGGACCTACCTGGCATGTATCAACAGCCGGTTCAGATGAAACTGGGGACGGCTCCTTAGAGTCACCATTTGCATCAATCCAGCATGGGATCGAACTATCGAGTAGTCTTGATACTATCCTTGTTCAACCAGGTACTTATAACGAAAATATCAATTACAGCGGAAAAGGGATAGTGCTTGGTTCCATGTTTCTTACTACCGGAGATCAATCCTATATCCAACAAACTATTATTGACGGTGGTGAGGGGACTAGCGCAGTAACATTTGATACCAACGAAGATAGCTTGGCGACCTTGAGTGGCTTCACAGTCCTTAACGGGTCTTCAAAAGGCATCTTTTGCGAGAATTCCAGTCCATCAATTCGCAATTGTGTTGTGAGTCAAACACTTTCACATGCGAGGAGAGGTATTTGGTGTTGGACTTCTAGCCCAGTTCTAGATGGAGTTGTTGTGACTGGAAATAATGAAATAGGTATTTGGATTGGTTATGAATCACATCCATTAATTACAAATTCCATTAGCTCATATAATAATGGCAGTGGTATACATTGTACTCAATTCTCAAACCCAACATTAATCGATGTGACTAGTGAGGGCAATAGTGATGGAGCTGCAGGAGGTGGGTTTTTTGCTGGAGCAGGGTGTAACGCTACCTTAAAAAGAGTGACGATTAAAAATAATCAAGCTGGTGGAAATGGTGGGGGTGGGATATTTATAGGCAATTCGACTGCTTTTTTGGATAGCGTAATTATCGCTAGAAATACTTCGGAAGCGCAAGGAGGGGGGATTCGAGTTTCTGGCACATCTTCTGTTACTGTAAATCGGTCTGAGCTTAGCAATAATAGTTCAGCTATTGCTGGTGGTAACTTTTTTGGTGAGCCAGGCACAGGATCATATTTTACGCATTGCACTACCTATATGGGTGAGATATACCTTCAGGGTCATTATGAATTGGGGACGGTTGCCAATTTTGATAATTCAATACTTTGGGGGAGCTTAATACATATAGAGCCCTATACTGGCGTTAGTCTCTCTTACACTTTGCTCCAAGGGGGAGAGGACGGAGTTACAGGTGATGTTTCAGGCTCATCATTTTCAAACGTAATTGATGAAGACCCTCTCTTTGTTGATACAGAAAGCGACAATTACCATATTAGTACAAATTCTCCCTGTATTGATACTGGTGATCCCGGGTCTCCATTAGACCCAGATAACACTCGAGCTGATATGGGCGCATACTATTATCATCAGATATCAACGTATGAAGGACCCATTTGGCACGTTGCTATCGATGGTTCAGACGAAACAGGCGACGGTTCTAGCGAGTATCCGTTTTTGAGCATCCAATATGCCGATCAACATTCAGTAGTGGGTGATACAATAAGTCTCGGTCCTGGTGAATACCTTGAAAATGTTTACTTCAACCACGATACCATTACCGTAATTGGGGATACTATTTCAGCATCAGTTGTGAATGGCGGAAATATTGAAAGCTGCTTTAGTGTAGATTCATCATTTATAGATATATTCAACATCTCCTTTACAAATGGCTCAGTTCAAACCTGGCCAAAAAATGGGTCTGGAATCCGGTACTTTGAAAGCATGGGATCGTTAAATAATTGCCTTTTTTACAACAACAATTCAACTACAGATGGGGCTGGAGCAGGTGGAATCGGTGTGAATTATTCTTCAGTCGACATCACTAACTGTGAGGTTTACAACAACTCTGCTGCAGATATAGGTGGTGGGATTGGCTATATTTGGTCCTCAGGGGCAGTATCAGAATCTAGAATCTATAACAATTCATCCAATGGTATCGATCCCCGAGGGGGAGGTGGTATAGCTATTTGGCATAGTAGTGTCAACATTGACCATTCACTACTTAATAATAACAATGCTACACGAGGAGGTGGAGTTTGGATTCAAAATATTTCAGATCTAAATATACTAAACTCTACTATTACGGAGAATACTGCCTCTGTTCGCTCTGGGGGTATTTCACAATATGACTGGAGCAACAATTCTGTTAGTATTGTGAACTCTATTATTTGGGGCAATGATGCACCTGCAAATCCTGATTATGGCATTGGTGAACCGGATATTAATTATTCCTTGATACAATGGCCATCTGGAATGGGGAATATTAATTCCGATCCGATGTTCTTAGAAGACTATTCACTATCTTACAACAGCCCCGCCATAGATGCAGGCCACCCAGATTTAGATGGCGATGGTGATACTTGGGATATTGACCCGGACGAACAAGATCCGGATGGTACTCGTATGGATATGGGGGCATTCTATTTTCATCAGCTACCACCTAATGAGGTACCTGACAACTATCTTTGGTCCACAACGTATGGAAGTGAGGTCCAAGATATGTTTTATGATATTCAACCAACGGTTGATGATGCTCTCATTGTCACAGGATATAAAGCCTCAGATGTTTGGTTGTTGAAAATGGATCAGAGCGGCAATATTCAATGGGAAAGAATTTTTATTTTTGGGAATAGTGGAATAGGTCGGGCCGTTCAGTCAACCTCAGATGGCGGCTTTGTGTTGACTGGAAACACATCGGAAACAGGTGATGGTGCTTTATTCATCCTTAAAACAAACTCAATGGGTATTGAAGAATGGCGACAAATCTATGATGGAAATATATCACAGAATGATATTGGACATTCGATAAAACAAACGACAGATGGTGGCTATGTAATAGTTGGGCAAAGTGAGATAAATAATAATGGCAGTTCTGATTTTTGGCTAATTAAAACGAATGGATTAGGAATTGAAGAGTGGAATCGGAGTTGGGATATCCCTGGAACTGATGTTGCTTATTCAGTAAAGCAGACTGTAGATGAAGGATATATAATCTGTGGCTACACGAACGGACCAGCAATCGGTGATGATTTTTGGCTCATCAAAACAGATGTAAATGGAGAGGAGGAGTGGAATCGATTAATTGATATGGGAGGTGGCTCTGACAGAGCACAAGAAGTTATCCAAAGTAATGATGGTGGATATATTTTAGCTGGACTAACAGGAGCTGGAGCAGATGGCGTCCTAGTAAAAACAAATGATCAGGGTATAGAGGATTGGTCATATTATGGAGGTCAGTTTTTCGACATAACTCAAACAACTGACGGATCCTATCTAGCTACTGGTAGTTCCGGATCTGATGCGTTGATGGTCAAAATTGATTATGCTGGGAACGAAGTATGGAATAGAGTTTTTGATTTAGGTGGCTTAGAAATCGGTCATAGTCTAGTCAATTTAGATGATGCTGGTGCCTTTGTAGTAGGAAGAACAAACTCCCAAGGATCGACTGATGGGTTTTTGTTACGTTTTGCGGGAACTAAACCTTCGGTCATGATAAATGAGCCTACTTCAATGAGTTCATATTCTATTGGAGAATCAATAACTATAGCTTGGTCAACCTATAGTTATTCAAGCATCCAAAATATAGAAGTCCAATATTCGAACAACCCTCAAACACCCTTTGAAACGATAGGTGTTGTTACCGGTCAAGATACAACTTACTCATTATTGGCCGATAGTTATACGGACAGTGCTCGAATCAAGCTTGTTGCAACTGATATTGACGGTAGAAGGGGAAGCGGGACCTCATCATTTTTCAAAATTAAATATAATGGACCAACATGGCATGTTTCAATTGATGGCTCAGATGATGTTGGTGATGGCAGTATAAATGAGCCATTTGCGAACATTCAGAAAGCCGTACAGGAAGCTTCCTCAGGTGATTCAATACAAGTGGGTCAAGGCTTATTCACTGAAGCTATAAATATACAGGACAAAAGCTTGGCCATTATTGGTGTAGATAGCACCCAAAGTGTTATAGCAGCAGACTATATCTATACCCAAAGTCATGAATCAAGCATGGAAGTTAGTTTTACGGATATCAGATTTGAATCCATCGTGACGGGTAGTCATACGATGATCTGGTCCGAGTGCACAAATTGCACTGAAAGCGACTCTATCAATGTCGAATTCATGAGTGTATATGGCGATGGTTCTAATGAGAAAAGTTTTATGGTTGCAAGCACCAGAAGCGTTGTGGAAGTGCATAATTCACAGTTCAACAACTTTTCAAGAGGAAATTATGGAGGAGTATTCGATCTCGAAAGAGCTAATAGCAATGCAACACTGAGTATTTTTAATTCGGTATTTTTAGATAATAATGCTGACCGTGGGGGCGCTATTCACCTAGAGAATGGGAATAGCCTTTATATTAATCAGAGCGAATTCACAAATAATTATGCCACTCGGACTGATTTTGGGGGAGGCGCAATATTTCTCAGTTCGGGTTGCAGGTCGGAGATCCGCTCGACGAGTTTTCTAAACAACTCTACCGGGGGAAGCGGAGGTGCCTTCAATTCAACCGAGTCAGATATCCATTTTAACCTCTGCTCTTTTAATCAGAACAGTGCAGGCGGTCAAGGGCAGGCACTCCATTTATATGGTTCAGGTCGCAGTGTACTAACACGTTCGACTGTTGGAACAAATGGTTCTACACCCGGAAGCATCTCACTACAGGCAGGCGTTAATTTTGAGATAGACAATTCTATTCTCTGGGGTAACCCTAACTTTCAAATCGTAGTGTTGAATTCAGCCATCGCCTGCACAGTAGCAGTTGAATATACGGACTTGATGAATGGGATTTTGGGCATAGATGATCAAAGCGAAAGCCTTATCTTAAATTGGAGTGATGGAAATATTAACTCATCACCCCAATTTAACTCCTTAGATGATCTCACACTTCAAGGCGGCTCTCCCTGCATTGACGCCGGCAATCCCGATTATGATAGCGATGGTGATACTTGGGATATTGACCCGGACGATCAAGATCCGGATGGTACTCGCATGGATATAGGGGCTTTTTACTATGATCAGTCAGACACAATTCCTCCTCAAATATTTTTTAATTTTTCTGAATTTGCTGAAGTACCGAAAAACGGTGATACGCTTGAGGTAACATGGGAGGCATCAGATGATATTGCCTTAGATTGGGCAAAGCTATGGTTTTCCTCTGATGGTGGACAATCGTTTATGCTGAGCGATAGTATGGACGGTGACATCCCAGCGATTAATTGGATTGTACCGGACATAATTGCTAGCAATTGTAGGTTCGCAATCTGGGTGAGTGATTATTCTGGCAATATCGGCGCTGACACGCTCAACTGGACATTCTCAATTGATGATGGAACACTGCCGGAAATTTCCATTTTGAATCCTTCTCAAACTACATCGGTTGGTGAGTATGATACACTGCATGTCGAATGGGAAGCTTCAGATAACATTGGAATTCAGCATTCTGAGATTTTCTATTCAAATCAACCCAGAGATGGATTTACATCAATTGCAATAGTCCCAGGGGATACCTCATCTTTTTTTTCGGCGGTGAGCAGTGGCGTATCAGATAGTGCCAGCGTCAAAATAATCGTCACTGATGTCGCTGGAAATACGGCTGAGGATGTTAGTGGATACTTCTCAATTACCGACAATACTCAACCAAACATTTTGTCTTTCTCAATACCGGATACAACCGAGTGGGGGATTGGTTCATTTCTTGATATTAGCGTAGTCGCAACGGACAATGTAGAAGTAATCGGCTTAGATATATTTTACACCATTGATGCAGGAGAAAGTTGGTCACCTGTAGTCGTGGACTTATATCCAGTTCAAGCACTACCGACATACTCCTGGCTAATTCCAGACATTCCAGGGGATTGCCAACTACAGGCAATAATTACAGACGGTGTTGGACTCACCGACACGAGTTATTCCGATATTTTCTCCATTATTGTGGTGTATCCACAGATAGTTGAAAATCTTTCTGAAATTAGACCTGATGGAGATTTGCATATAAGGTTTAGCCAGATCATGGATTCCCTTGATATTCCTTCTGCCACACAAGTTTGGGGTTCTGTCCATGGTGAATACCAGATAGAAGGATCACTAGATGGATATGATCTCATCATCTCATCGCCAGCCGGATTTGTCTCTCTTGATACTATTATGCTAGTTTTATCCAGTTCAGCTTGGACAAACAGCTTTGGCTATGGTTTGGATGGTAATGGCGATGGTATTTATGGTGGCGATAATGTCGATAATGATACTTCGTACACTGCTATCACTGCTGCAGGTGATTTTGATCAGAATGGCGTACTCAATTTTGATGATTTTGATGACTTCGTTTTTGCCTGGACCAATGAGGATTCGGAATACGAACTCTATCCACATCAAGGGGATATTCCATTCATAAATATTCAGCCAGATTCAAGTTTTGATGTATTTGATCTGGCTACCTTCGCCTCCATGTGGAATTGGGCTGCTGGAGTCTCACTTTCCGCTCCATTAACTGATCAATTCCCAATTGAGGAATTTGAATCTGAGCAGAATGGAAATTTGCTGACAATCTTACCCAATTATGATGACTACAGAGCCTCACAGACAATTGTAAAGTATGATCCTGAACTAGTTTCAATATCAGTCGGGAATGATAACCTGAACAAAGTGTCGGCAAATGGTTTATCAATTGTCAATATAAGCCCCGATAGTGGTTTCATTATGATCACCAGCAGTCATCTAACTGGAGAACCACAAGAAGTATTGCAACTGAATCTCGCACCTACAACAAGACACAAGTATTCGTTAGAAATAGCTGTGCAAGGCTCTGACATGGACGCTAACGTCATTCAAAAGAGAAGCCTGGTTGAACTATTGCCTATACCCACATCGTATAGTTTATCGCAGAACTATCCAAATCCATTTAATGCCAGTACGACAATAGAATACGGCCTACCATCCAATACTGAATTGAATATTTCTATCTATGATATACGAGGTCGTTTTGTTAAAGAAATTTTTACAGGTAATCAATTAGCAGGCTATCATTTTACTCAATGGAATGCTGACAATGATCAGGGTCAAAACGTGGCTTCGGGTCTGTATTTTATTGTGCTGAATACTCCAGAGTATAGGGTTGCGCGGAAAGCGTTGATTCTGAAGTAGGTACATTGACCAATTCAATTTAAACGGGGGTTCAAACCATGCGTGTTCATCGTTATTCAACAATCGTGTCACTATTAATTGGATTATCTGGTAGTATCCTCGCTCAGGAAATGGAATGGAGTTTTCTTATAGGTGGATCCTCAACTGACCGAATAAATGGCTTGATTACCGATAGTGAAAACAACGTGTATGTAACGGGGGGTTTTGAAAGTACCGTAGATTTTGACCCTGATGTCTCTGGTAATTTGAGTATCACCAGTAACGGATCACTCGACATCTTTCTAGCAAAATACGATTCGACAGGTGCTCTTTCCTGGGCTATTGGTGTTGGGGGGAGCGAGATACATAATACACATGGAGATATCGCCGAGGATATTGCGCTCGATAGCAATGGCAATATTTACATCACTGGGCATATAGGTGGTGATGTTGATTTTGATCCATCAGAAAATGAGGCAATACTATTTGGTCTTGTGCCCCAGGATTTCTTCATTGCTAAATATGATAACGAAGGCAATTATTTGTGGGCTCATCGGGGCGGTAGCAGTTACTATGAGTCCTCCACGTCAAATAGCATAGTGATTGATGGTAGCGACAACGCTGTGATTACTGGCCGTTTTAATAGACGCATCACCATCGGTTCATACTCCCCTGATGTAGGTTTTGGGAATGTTGATGCTTTCCTCGCAAAGTACAGTGCCGCGGGCACGGTGATATGGGCAACGTCAATGGGCGGACCTGAACAGGATGATGCAAAGGCTGTCGTTTCCGGTATTTCAGATGATGTATATGTAATGGGAGATTTTTATGGGCCGTCTCAATTCGGGAATTCTACCCTCATCGGCGGCCAGTATAACAATGTCTTTATTGTGAAGGTCACTTCTGATGGCAATGTGGAGTGGGCAAAAGAGATTGTAAGTCCAGGTTCAGCGACAGGGAAAGACCTGGCGATTGATCAATACGAGAATCTCTATGTTACTGGCGATTACTACCAAACTCTTGATGCCGATCCTGGGGTAGGTACTCACACCCTATTATCCAATGGCGATAGTGACATCTTTTTTGTATCGTTAGATCCAATGGGCGCATTTCGTTGGGGTTATTCAATTGGTGGCACAGGAGTAGATTACATATACGGTTTGGGTACTTCTTCACAACGTCAAGAATTATGTCTTACCGGTCGATTTACGGGTGAACTAGACACTGACCCAACTGAAAACTTGCACACTCTTACTTCAGCAGGCGCAGAGGATGCCTTCCTTTCAGCATACTCTCTCACGGGTGATTTCCGATGGGCAGTTTCCTTCGAAGACCAAGGCTCGAACACTGATCAAGGGACGGATGTCGTGTACGACTCCGCAGGAAACTTGATCTGTACCGGGAGTATCTCAGGTAGCGTCGACTTTGACCCACAGACCAGTCTATCCATCCTTAGCACAGCAGGATCGGAAGATGCATACATTGCCAAGTTGACTGGATTGCCTCTGAACGGTCGCATATCAATGATACTTAACGTACCTACAGTTTATTCTTCAATACAATTAGCGTTGGGTGATGCAGACTCTCTCGATGTTGTGTTAGTCCAGCCAGGCACATACTACGAAAACATCATCTGGCCTCAAGCAAATGGGATCAAGCTCATCAGTGATGGTGATTCTAGCAATACGATCATTGATGGCGGTGGATTAACAAGTGTGATTTTATTTAATCCTCAGGCAGTAACGATAGATTCAGCAACTATCATTAGGGATTTTATGATAAGGAATGGTGGAAATGCGTATTACGCAGGTGGAATAACTCTACTTGGTGCCAGTCCAACCATCTCTAACCTCATGCTAGCATATAATGCAGGAGAAAGAGGAGGGGCTATATATATGGTCGACTGTAATTCCTCTCTATCCGCGATGAACATCCACAATAATTCATCTGTTGATGATGGTGGAGGTATCAGTATATATACTTCAAATCCAATTCTCAGGGAAATGTCAATCTCGCATAACACCACCCCTAGTGCAGGTGGTGGAATATATGCAGATCATTCAACACTCTCAATTAATGACATAATCATTCTACATAATTCTGCAAGCGAGGGTGGTGGTGTGTACTTGGATTTTAATACGTCCGTGGATATGACTAACCTGCAAGTTGTGAACAACTCAGCGTATCAAGGGGGTGGATTCGGTTTCAGATTAAATGATGAAGTTTCCATATCGGGAGTGAGCGTTATCAATAATTCTGCTCAACATTACGGTGGTGGGATTTACATCTATGGGGGAAGTACAGAGATTGCAGAGATTAATCTGATAAATAATCATGCAGGCGATTTGGGGTCTGGAATGTTTGTTTATCATAATAATGATATTCATTCTATGAGTTCTTCAAATATTCAAAACAATGGTGAAGGCATTTATAGTGATTATGACATGGAGGTCCCCAATAATTATTGGGGACATTCATCTGGTCCATATCATCCATCCCAAAATCAAATTGGTCAGGGAGATAGTGTTAACACTTATTTGAATGTTACTCCATGGCTAACATCTCCAGTTGCCAGCGCTCCCCCTATCCCCGCACAAAACGTATCCGTATCTGGAACAGGGAACGACTTTATAAACCTTGATTGGGACTCAAGTCCCTTGGGTGATTTTGCTGGATATAAGCTGTATTATGATAATGACGAAAGTGGTTATCCCTATGAGAACAGCATTGACGTCGGAAGCAATACATCTTACGGTTTGTCAGGTTTAAATCTTGGTACAGAATACTTTCTCGCTGTCACCGTTTATGACACCGATGGGGACGAAAGTTGGTATTCAAACGAAGTAACTGGTGTGACGCGTGTTATGGAAGTTCAAAACTTGGACATAGCGGGGGATGAAGAGGTTCAGCATGTAACAGACCACGTCCCATCAATCACTTGGGACTATTTTGATAGCATGGACGAGAATCAAACCCATTATCACATTGAAGTTTCAACACTCGATGACTTTAGCACCTTGGATATGTGGGATTCTGGGTTTGTGAATGATAATACTACAACTGTTCAATACACTGGGAGTCCATTATTGGATGGGATCATTTATTATTTGAGAGTTAGAGTTGCCAGTAGTGGTTTTAGGAGTGAATGGGCAGAATTGTCTTTCAGGATGAATACCGAACCAACCACACCACAACCATTGTCGCCTATAAATGATTTGGTGGCTTCAGGTGAAATTGTCTTCCTGGTTGATAATAGTTTGGATTCTGAAGGAGATGCATTGACCTACAATTTTCATTTGTACGAGGATGAAGAGCTCACTATCTCATTGGATTCAGCAATAAGTGTTATTGAAGGAGAGGAACAAACGTATTGGATGCTTGAGCCAGGAATGGAAGATAATGCAAGATACTGGTGGACAGCGCAATCCTACGATGGATTTGAGTATAGTGCACTTGCAGGTCCAGAGAGTTTCCTCGTAAACAATGAAAATGATGCACCCCAGGCATTTAGTACTCTACATCCAGCGGAAAGCGGTGTTGTTAGTACATTAATGCCTCAGCTTAATTGGGAAAGTTCCTTTGACCCAGATCCAATAGATATGGTCAACTATGTAATTTATCTGGATACCCCAGATCCTGGTGTTACCACAATTAGTGTAGGAGCGGATACATCTTATCAGATTGTCTCAAATCTTCAGGATAACACGACGTACTACTGGAAAGTCGTTGCCAGTGATCTAAATGGAGCCAGCACTGAAAGCACTGGTGGTTATCAGAGCTTCAGAGTAAATACGGAAAATGATCTACCAACCGCTTTTGAGCTGCTAGCTCCTGTAAATGGTGCTATGGTTACAACCCTAACTCCTGAGTTTTTATGGGAAGCACCATCAGATCCTGACGATGATGTATTAATTCGTGAGATCACTGGCTACGATTTATTCCTGGGTACAAACCCCGAGTTAACTGTCGTGGAGCCTATTTTTGTGACTGGCAACAATTTCACGCCCGTTGACCCACTTGTAGAAAACACGATGTATTTTTGGGCGGTAATAGCCCATGATGATTCTGGCAGTTCAGTATCCTCTGATACAACATCATTTTGGACAAACGCTGTAAATAGCAGTCCAATGGGCTTTAGTCTTGTTAGTCCAGCTGAGAATCAGACAGTTGAAACCATTAATCCGACATTTAGTTGGGGAATGGCAGATGATGCCGATCTCTTTGATGAAGTGGTTTACAATATCTTTATGGGACCATCCATAGAAGAAGTGGAATGGGTCTATACAGGATTGCTGCCATACATTATGGATACGGTGTTTACACTCATTGAGCCCATTGAGGATAACACTACCTACTACTGGACGGTAGAGGCAACGGACACTCAGGGTGCAACCACGAACAACATGGAAGGGTTTGTACCATTTACCGTAAACCTTGGAAATGATTCTCCAAGTGCTGCAGAGCTCATTTCACCTGATTCTATTATTGTACTCACAGATACCCCAACATTTGCATGGCACGCAAGTACTGATCGCGATCCATTAGATTCAGTATCTTATGAAGTCCACTGGTGGTATGAAGGGGGAGAATGGGATTCAGTCCTTACTGATGAGACAAGTGTTATTGCACCGAATAGCCTGATATACGATAACGTTGAGTATTTCTGGGAAGTCATTTCAATGGACACACATGATGGAATCGCTCATTCTGAAATCAATAGGTTTTGGGCAGACTTCATGCCTGAAGTACCAGGGTCATTTTCATTGGTTGAGCCAGATAGTTCCAGTGCAGGCAATGCCACCAATCCAATGCTTTCATGGACAGAAGCTATTGATCCAGATCCATTCGATAATATTCACTATTGGGTGACTGTAGCCTCTGATTCACTCCTAGAGGATGTGATTTACCAGAGTGTTGCACATTTTGAAGCACATTATGTCGAAAATGAACTTACCGATGACTCTAGATATTATTGGCAGATAACAGCCATTGATGAAGACTCCCTCCTGACGGAATCAGTGATTTGGACATTTGATGTAGGTTATGTAGCTGTTGACAATTCAGCTCTCTTGCCTGAAGAGTTCACACTAGAACAGAATTTCCCTAACCCATTTAACCCAAGTACAACATTGCGATATGGGCTTCCTGAAGATTCAGAAGTCTCTCTAATCATCTATGATATTCAAGGTAGGATAGTAAAAACCTTTGATACCGATTCTCAAAGCGCAGGCTGGTATGAGCAGGTATGGAATGGACTTGATGACACTGGAAACCTGGTATCAACGGGTCTTTACTTTACGAGGCTGCAGGCAGGAGATTATTCAAAGACGATTAAGATGATTTATCTCAAATAAAAATGAATACTGTAGAAAAGATTGTTGAGTCCTATTATAGGCTTTGCCGAAAGTGTTTTACTATATCTGATTTGAAAGTTCTTAAAGGCAACAATCGTCAACTCGATCTATTGGCGATCTCAATCAAACCTAAGAAATGCTACCATGTTGAAGTGAGTGTAACACATAGGAAAAATTGGTGTCCCACGCCAGAAATTTTGATTGAAAACTTTGAAAAGAAATTCTTTGGCGTTCCACCAGTAAGAGATGGAGCTAAAACCGATTTTTCTACAGGTAAAAATTATAAGACTTCTATAGATAATACTTACTCATCTGTCGGAATAAACCCAGATACGATACGTAGAGTTTGGGTATGCTGGATAGTGAATGGAGCAGAGCGTTTACAACCAATATTAAAAGATTATTGCACAAAAAAAGGCATAAGGAGAAGTCATCTAGAGGTTTTGAGTCTGAGAGATGAAATTATACCTGAACTTCTAAATACTGTAAGCACAACTAACTACGATGATGATATTCTAAGAACTCTAAGTCTTCTTGAACAACATCGGAAGCAGCGGGAATGAAAAATTATCCACCTACTCCAAACCTCGATCTGATTGAAAGTTACTTGCAAAAGTGGGATACATTAGAGAACTATATATTACAAGAGAACTCGTTAAATTTATTGTTTCATAAACTTTGTCCAGAAAATATTAAAACAGAGCATATTTTGCTAAAAGTGAGTTCCCTGAATGATTTCTACAGTACCAATATTTATGATACATTCACAGTAGCAAAACATATCCTTAATTGCGAAATCGACGATAGTTTGTCCAAAGGCAAATTGGATATTGTGAATAAAATTGCTAGGGTCAAGATCAAAAAAAGAACTATTAATTTTTACTCATTTGCATCCAAATATTGTAGCCATCATAATCCAGCAGTTTACCCGATATATGATTCCTATGTTGAAAAAATGTTAATGTACTTTAAAAGGGTGGAGAAGTTTGACACTTTTCTGAAAGACGATTTGAAGGATTACCCGAAATTTGTAGAAATAATTCGCAATTTTCAGGTATACTTCCATTTAGGGAAATTCACCCTTAGGCAAATAGATATTTATTTATGGCTAGCTGGGAAACAATACTTTCCCCATAAATATTAAGTGAAATATGGATTACGATTTGTTCATAGTGGGATGGAAAAGTAATGAATAAGGAAGTTAAGAATACTGAGAAGCTATATCATCAACTTATGTCACAGGAAGAGATTGCCTTCCCACTACCACGAAAGCGAATGAAAGCATCAACTGATAGAGGTGTATATATAATCTTTGATCCACATTGTACGGTAGTGCATGTTGGTCGAACACCAAGAGCAAAAAATGGGATTAGGCAACGACTTTATGACCATTTAGGAGGACGTTCATCATTTACTCAAAATTATTTAAACAATGACGGGAAAAAGTTGCGAGGTGAATACACTTATAAATACCTGATAGTAAAAAATCCTCGGTCACGAGCGTTACTTGAAGCCTACACAATAGGTCATTTAAGCCCAAAGCATCTTGGATTGGGAGGTAATGATGAAACTAAATGAAAAGATTTCAATATTTAAAATATTAGAGATCTATGGTGTTGAACCCGAAACTGTTAAGCTTGTTCGTCATGGAAATAAGGAAATTCCCATTAGAGAAACGTTCAATACCAATATTTCTCGCCTAGAGGCTTATCAGAGCTTCCAACACCCAAATAGGTTTGGAAATGCCAAATCAATAGTTGTGTTTGCACCGTCATACAAAACTACGGCTATTTTTTTGGGGTTGTGGGATATAAATGGATGCACGGAAAATTCAAAACTTCCCAAGAATGCCCCTTCCATTTTGAAAAAACACGGATTGCCTGTGAGGTGGATGAAGGATGCCGTCCTATATGATTTGAAGAGAAACCACAGTCTTGATGATCTTTCCGAACGTTTAGTCATTGAATGGGGGGCTGCCACCGTCTCTTGGGTTCAATCGAAGGACAAAGAGGTTGTTGAAATCAAGGGTAAACATTCTATAGGTGAATTTCAATCTTTTGGTCTGGTGGATTTAGATTATAGAACACTTCAAAAATTAGTTAATTCACCAGGAACCAATTTGACCTGGGTAAAAGCCCTGTCATCGGTGAGAGGTATCTATTTAATCCAAGATAAAGCATCTGGAAGGCTCTATGTCGGTTCAGCATACGGTGATAAAGGCATTTATGGGCGATGGTCAAGTTACGCGAAGAATGGGCATGGAGGCAACCAGGAGTTAAAGAGCATAGATGCAAGTAACTTTCAGTTTTCAATATTAGAGATTGTGTCAGCAACAGCAGCAGCAGACGACATTATTCATCTTGAGAATAGATGGAAAGAGAAATTAGGTACCAGGGATTTTGGTCTCAATAGAAACTGATTAAACAGAACGGATTAGCTTTCATACCGCAGGCTACGTTTCTAATTAATCACTCAAAATATCATATAATTTCAAGGATTTGAAAAATTATGTTAAAGCATGCAGAATATGAGGATTTCGTTGAAGTTCGTGAGCACATACGAAAATCTGCAGGTGATGTACCCATCTTATACATGTGGTTGATGGATATGCTCCAAAATCTTGAACGGTCTTTGGCTGTCAGTGCAGTATTAAGGAAACAACTAGAAGAAATTGAGGTCGGAGGGATAAAGGCACTTAATCCTGACTTGTGGACCAATAAATTTGATCTAAATATTGAAAATGCGATGAGAAAAAAGACTTTTCACGCACAAATCACAACTGCAGTTGGGGAGTGGATTGAGGACGGTACATTCTTAGAATTGTTGTTGAAAAGAGATTTTACTACAATAGACAGATCAAAAATTAGCAATTTCAAAGACCTGTTTCATCTCGCCCGTCAAATACGCAATCAACTGGCTCATGATTTCTTCCTTGAACATACTCAAGACAAAAATGCAACTGAAGGAGTGAGGTTAATGGAATCAAAGCTGGAAAATCTTGTAATAGATATTCACTTCATTAGCCACATTGCCGAATTACTTTCCGCTGGGTTTGCCGACACTTTACACGAATCTATAGCCAAAATTACTAAAATCTGAAAATTAAGCTGGACTTTATTTGGTTCCTTCAGCGCCGATATTTCCAACAACAAGCAAGGTAACTCTGAACTCGTTATAATCGGGTAGGCTCCAATCCCGCAGGCTACCATTTTCAACTTCACAGTTTAAACACAATAATATTAATTAGATGTAATTCAACGTATGCTTTCTTACAAGCAGGGGGTCGGGAGACATAAAATTTACTCCTGAATATCGCATAAATGAATAATTTGAATTATCCCGAAACAGTTTAAGGACAGCGTTCACTTATCATGGTGACCTTTCATTAATCTATTATGGAGTAAACGCTATTGTGATTTGCATTAGAGTCTGGTAAATGATGTCTCCCTGGATAAAACTCCCCACTATACAAATTACTAAAGTGTATTAATTTCATAATCTCAATAACCACCGTTTTTGAGACAGATTCAGAATTCCCCATAAACCCTCCGCAAACCCAGTAAACAGAGTCTCAAAACTCGTCTCTAAATCAAAGTCGCAAAACTGACGACTTTTCATGTATATGAGACTTGGAAG
>Ga0233447_1001875_pt1 | contig 16202 bp, 23 predicted proteins | sample SI_124_October20_3_FD_183014 | JGI IMG/M metagenome (GOLD analysis project Ga0233447, IMG submission 183014) | Seawater microbial communities from Saanich Inlet, British Columbia, Canada - SI_124_October2016_135_MG | ecosystem: Environmental > Aquatic > Marine > Inlet | place: Canada: British...
CCATCATCGGGGTGAAAATCAAATAACATTGAATCATACAGATACAATATAAATTTGGTTTGCCTTGGTCTCAAGAAGGAATTCAGTTCAGCAAAGGTGTCTTGCATTTCTTCAAATTCTATCAATTGAAGCAGGTAATTAAATAATTTCTGTGAATTCATTTTGTCAAGGTTTCGTGACAGTATCCGCTTTTTAGTAATCGGAGATTCAATATAACCTTGAGCCTTGTACGTGCTCCATAGCTTTCGTATATACATATTAACTTTTTTAAAAAAGTCTATTTTTTCAAACTCTTCATCAATTCCACCGTATAACAACCTAAATGAAATCACCTTTGAATCGGTGTACTGCTCGGGCGTTAATTCGTCTACATCAAAATACAGCTTCCCAAGATATTTATGTGGGTTGACACCTTCGGGGAATGCGTGTCCAACCAACTCAGAAATAATCATCAAGTGATTTGCGGTGTAATCAAAATCCACAAGATATCCACTCTCATGTCTTGAAATATATTTGTTGCGGGTTTCGTCCTTTTTGTTCATTGCTGAGAAGTTGACCCCACCATATCTATTTGATGCACGACCGGTTGCCGTGAACATATTGTAGTTTGTATATGTCAGTCCTGTTGCGGTCTGCAATCCTTGCGTTTCAAGCTCCCACAAATTTTCAACTATCGTATCGTTATAAATCTCCATATAATATTTATCATCAATAAACCGCTCAAGCTCGGTCACCAATTTGCGGCAATATTCCAAGTGCTTTGTTAGTGGAATAATGCTGTTCACATTGGCAACATTATAATATTTGACGTGGAAAAATTGATGTGCGGTTGTGGAGATGTGGTCTATTTCAAGTGCTTTGTTTGTTCTCATATAATGCATCAGATTGACATCAACCAACCCATTAAGTGCAAGGGTGTGTAGCATGAATTTTTTGTCAAATACATACTTGCGATTATCAACATTTAATTGTGTCATGTAACTCGGTGGAAGGTTCAATGATTCGCTGTGCTTGAATGGTAAAATGTAGTCCGACTCGCACCCTATCAGTTTTACATACAATGCACAGATTGAGTTTTCAAGCGGGTGCAATTTGGTGTCGGACAAAATGGGTATAAGAATCCAGTCATGCTTTGCGGCACGTTCTATGAATTTATCAAATTGTGTGAGGGTTTCAACAATCATCCCAATATAACCTTTTTAGTAAATATACTACATTTTTATAGCAGATGCAACCTTTTTAATGTTTCTTCTTTTGGTGTTAATTCGTGTTGCCAATATTTCAAAATATCCAAATTGAACCTCTCCGAATCAAAATACTCCTGCACCTCTTGAAGTGCAATATAGTTGTTCTTGGAAACTACACTTTTTTCACCAACAATCAACCATTTTATTTTCAATTTTGAATAAAATGTCAATGGGGTGGAATATGCGCTATCCTTGATTTCAATTATCGGGGCGAGTTTATTATTGGCCTGTCTAACAAAATACCTATACATGAATCCACCCTTCCTATTTTTCTTAGTAACCTTTGGCTCATATGGTGTGGCAAATTTAGTTGGTGTTAACGTATTGGACGATGATGCTTTATATCGTGTGAATGCGCTTCGGGACTTCATATTGTATATCCTGCGTGGAATAATACTATCGGTTATGTAAAACTCTTCCATATCAGATGTGTAATATATGGTGTATGCAGTGTCCGGCTTGACCCACGAAACCGTAGTATATCTGAATTCATTCTCACCGGCGATTCCCGCTATTTTGCGAGTAGCACTGTCCATTATTTCTTGTAAGGTTTTCATTTAACCCTCCTGTGGCAATATTGCATCGCCCCATGGATTTCCCTGCTCTTCAGGTGCGGGTGGCCCCGTCTCACCGTCTGCCGGTTCAACATTCTGTGCAGGTTGCGCAAGTGGTGGACCCGCTGGACGTTGTGGCGGTGGGGTGTTTGGGTTCAGCTTGGACATATCAACTCTGATTTGACCACTAATTGTAGTTTTCCAACCGGAGCTATCAATTTCATGGGTAGCCGACGTTATTTGAAATAGTGTTTTTTCCTTGTATGATTTTGGGACATAATCGCTTCCAAAACAATTTCCAGGATATACTCCGCTTATACCATCCAATGTCAATTCCAAACTAAGTGGAATCAGTGGTGCCGAATCATACATGACCGAATCTTTGGGGTCACCATTGATTAAATACTTCATTGTATCCAAGTATTTATAGTCCGCCGTATTGAGCATTGTTCCATCCTCGTTATATGTTACATTTTTTAATTTTTTTGCAGATTTCCAAGCATACAGATTTTCTGCGGTCAATGTGATTTTCTTGCTTTCTTCCGTAACTTCAGTCACTGCTTCTTTAGTACCAGATGTTACTGCCTCCTCCGGTGGGTTCAACTTAGCCAAAAGTTCCGAATCGTGTGGTGGTAAGAAAAATCCATTATCGGTTTTTAGCGGCACATTTGCCGAACCAACCTTACTTCCAAATCGTATAAATTTATATGCGGGCTTCAGGTCTGCCAATATTTTATCCTTTGAACGCTTGCTCATTCCTCCCAAAGCAATTCCTTGTATTCCACCTGCTTTACCCAAGTCCGGAGTACCACTATTGCCGGAGTACATCGACGCCACCGCCATGGAGCTTGGGAGCTTGCCTGATAATTGCTGGGACAATACAATACTACCCTTTCCCCACGTAGGAAACATGAATAGTGCGCCGGTTGCATCTTCTCAGTTTGAGGATATTGCGCTTTCATTTTCAAGTAAGGTTGTAATTGAAATTGGGGTCAAGGCCATATCAATCACCTTAAGCCGTGACTCATCATCCGGCGCAGAAATCACCGACAAGTCCCATAATCCAACTTCCGTATTCATTTTCGTAAATAGAGATTTCAAAACCGATGACATATCATTGGCACCCTTGAAAATGTTGTCCATTAAATATTGCCAATTGAATAAAATGTTCCTAACATATCCATGTGTGCGAGCACTATTATGTGACGGCACTTCAGCACTTGCATCAAAAAATGCAGTTTTCGGTAAATTTAATATTGGGTGTTCCAACACATCCCGAGTACTTTTAAGATGCTGACCTGGCAATATGAAAAATTTATAATTTGGTGCCATCAATTGGGCGTGATTTGAAATGGTGGATGACCGATATGCAGTTTGTGATTCATCAATTTTATGTTTCTTCAACTCATCTTTTTCCCACGGTGGCATTTTATCCAATGCATCAGCAATGGTGATAAAATTTCCATCCTCATCCATTCACGGTTCAATGCTTCTAAGGGAACCGCCAATTTTATTGTCGGACGACAGCCAGCCCATATATCTACTAAATACGTTATCTTCCAGTCAACCCCAACTCACATAAATTTCTCGCTTTGGTGGTTCTCCCAAAAAGAATACATTGGTATTGCGAGCATTTCACTTACCGGACGTGTCTAATGCCCTATTGTGCTTCAACCACTTATCCATATCATCCACGAAATCATAAAACGAAGGTGTTGATTCTGGATTTCCAGTTTCGGTATCCATTGAAATATTTGTGGTGTTTGCTGGGATGGTTTGTTGCTTCAGCATATTAACACCAAGTGAAGTCAAGGTGGTTGAACAATCAATTCCACCATCGTCACGCACCGACCATTCATAAGAGCTAATAATTCCAAGCATAGCATCATACGTGCCACCGGATTGTTTAACTTTATCTGTTATAGCTTGATATATGTTGGTAATTGTCATATCAGAATCTGCAAGCAATGGAACGTTCGTTTTATTGTATGACCAACCCCATTCAATCAGAACGGTCTTTCCGTGCTGTAAAAAATTGGGCGTGTATTCTTCCAATTCTTCCAATGTCCAAACTGTCCAACTAATGGTTGCTTGTCGCAAGGATGACAAATTTCCCTTGAATTCTACACTTATACTTTTCACACCTGGAATTGGTCTTCAAGTTTTTGAGCCATCACTCTGTGGTCTCGTGTAAATGTCATCAAATCCAAATGCTGTGGTGCCATCGTCTGCTAATGCGCCACCTTGTATAATCCTTGGCTTGATTCCGTTATCATCGTTTGCCTCTAAGAATGAGGACATACGCAATCACGTTGCCTTTGAAAATATATTATTCATACCCGCTTTTGGTCCAGCACCGCTTGTGGTCTGCGGGTCTGCAAAGTTCGGACCTTCCCTATTCAACGTCAATTGTCTACGATGTAGTTCTGCTCTAACCTTGGAGTTGATGGGTGCAAGATTAATCATTATTAAAACCCTTTATTTATTTGTTCCAAATCGGATAATATTTTTGGTATATCAGATGGAATTCTCAATTCTATTCCAGGCTTCACAGTAAATGTGGCCTTCGTGATATCATTAGCAACCGCAATGACCCACCACAGTGAAACATCACTATAATATTTATTAGCAAGTAAATCCAACCTATCACCGCCTCCGCCTCGTGTTATTATAAAAATATCTCTATCGTCTATTTTTATCACTGGATATAGTGTTGGCTTGTACACTCTATTGTTGTCCTTATCCTTGCCTATTTTTGTATATGAATATCGTTTCATTTAATGCTCCTAATCCGGTTGATTCAATTCAGCAAATAAATCACTCAATACGGCGGCATTCTTTGCAGTTGCCTGACCTGTTCTCAATGGGTAATTATCAAACACCGGACCCGCTATCCAATCAAGCTCATAGTGTAGTCCTTTAGCATCTGGTTTGTATTTGCCGATATATGTGAAATCAATATTAACCGAAATAAATTTTGGTAGCTGAAAGTGTATGTCATATTCCCACGTGCTATTATCCTCAACCGTGATAGATACGCTGTCAAGCTTTCCTGGGGTGTCTTTCCATAAATTGCCGATTGTCAATTCCATAAATGGTGCAACCATTCTATCAGATTTGTCCCATGATGGATAACACATACCAACCAAGTAATTTAACTTCTCCCACAAGATTGGCAACTCTTGTTTTGTCTTTGGATATATTTGAAATTGGAAACTGACTTTTCTATCAACACCCTGATATGTATAAACTTTGTCCGGACGGCCGATGTATTTTTCCTCAGACCATTCGGGTGAAATGCTATCGGATATTCCGGATAATGATGCCCTGAAAATAATCCATTTTTTATTGACCTTATCATAAAATTTGAAAGGTATGAAATCTTTACCGATGCTCGGGTCTTTCCCCTTGGTTGAACCATATGGAGTTGCATTGACCTTATCAACTTTAGACGTGATATATTTTGCGTCTCCAAAATTGTCTGTGAGTGTTGCCCCAAGCTTGGTTAAATCATAATTCATGTGAACAACACCTGGGGTGCCTTGGTCACCGGTGTCCAATGATGCTTGCTTTAATGAATTGAATGCAAATGATTCATCATCCAATTGTCGGCTTTGCTCCGGACCGGCACCAAAAGAAATACCTCGTGCTTGTGCGAGTTTGTTAATCAAATCTCCACCACCACGATTGAATTTTAGTATTGCTTCCTCTTTATCAAAATGTGAAATCAGAGACGTTTTAGCCGGTTCAGGTGCTTTACCTTCCGGTGAGCGCAATCCTTTTAATTTTCCTTCCGCCCATCCATAGGGATTACGTGCTAAAATTGCCAAGTCATGCATGGCCGACTCATCAGAAACGTCAACATGCCGTCTAACATGAATTGTAGGGACGGCTGAACCAAAAATTGAAAGTGGGTTCCATGTGCGGGTTTCCGCCTTGGTGTTGAACCGTTGCAATACCAATTGTTTAGCACCAAATAATATTCCTCGTGTGGTTAGTATAAATTTCCCCAAACGTAGCTCATCGGATAGTGTCCGTGCTATGGCTGTATTTATTCCACCTCTAACAACGCCCATGTCTAAATCACCAAGAGCATCTATACCCCATCTATCACCAACATCTTTAGTAATGAAAGGCTGGCTGAATCCCAGCGTATCATCTTTTAATTGAAATTTATTGTATATTCCACCTTTGTCAAAGAATCCAGTTCCCTTCAACCTATCGCCATATTTCAAATTTCCAAATATTGAAGTATCTGAATATTTATCTAATAAATACCCACCATCTGAATATGCTTTAGTTGATGAAAATCCAAGATTATTAAAGTCCGGTGAACCGTCTCCCAATTGAGTATCAGTACTAAATTTTCCAAGAGTCAACACAGCCGAGTCTGGTGGACTCGGAGAATATTGACTTGAATATTCAGATAATGGGCTGGTTGTAAATACGCTGTTATGCGCATTTGGAACCACCATTGTTGTGTTCAATGTGCTTTGATATGTCTCATTACCAAATGGACCAGACACTGTAATCTGTGGGATGGTATGCATTTTGGAATCTAATACCATTCTGCCACTCTTAACTAACTGTGATGTAGAAGTTTTTTTAACAAATCCGGTAGGCTTTGAATGGAATCCCCAGAGTCCCATGGTTCCACTAAAATAATTTACAGTTCCTAATGTTGCACCAACCTTTACAGGCGTGCTTGCAGGAACAACGCCAATATCAAGCAATGAGTGGGTTGATGGGTGTGGCGTCAATGCGCCGTCTACCAATTCTCCACCATGTCGTCCGCCAAGTGCGCTTAGATTGGTAACGCCCCTTCCAAGTTTAATTGGTGTTGTAGCGGGCGTATCCAAGCTATCAAATGCTGAGTGTACAAGTGGATGTATTGGAAGCCCTCCAACTTCAGTTCCACCATGTCGTCCACCGAATGCGCTTAAATTGACAATGTTGGTTCCGTCTGTATGCCGTCCGCTAAGTGGGCTTGAATTAAAAACGTCCCAACCAAGTTTAACTGGGGCACCACCAAGTGATGACACACCATCCAATGATGAATGTATAGCGGGATGAACTGGAAGCCCTCCAACTTCAGTTCCACCATGTCGTCCACCCTGTGAACTAAAATTGGTTCCTGCGCCTACTGCTAAGTCACTTGTTAAATCTATCAAACCCATTATGCTACTCCCAAGTCTCCTGTTGTTTTTATTAATTTACTCATCAATTTGTCATTTTGGTCAAGCAACTTTTTATTGAAATCAACCATCTGTGTTAATAATTTATTTGTCTCGGTCATGTCCGTTGAAGATGACCCCACGTTTGCTTCTTGCTTCAATTGGTTCGGCTGGCCAACAAATTCACCCTTGTGAACCTCCGCCATGCCTGTTTGTTTTATAGTGCCTCCACCTGCTAATTTAGGAGCGTCCATTGGCGTTGGGTTTGACCCACCGAAAAAATCTCCAATTAAATTTCCAACAGAAGCTATCTTATCAATAACCCATTGAATTGGGGCGAATGCGGTTATGAACATATCTGCAATCCAACCACCCACAGATTTTATAGTGTCCCACATGCTTGTTACGCCGTCTGCAATTCAAGAAAATGCCTGCCCAGCTACAACTTTAACTTTATCAAAATTTTTCCATAATAGATACAATCCAGCGACCAGTGCAACAACCCCAAGAACTATTGCTGGGATACCTGTGGCATTTAATGCAATTGCAAGTGCTCCTGCGGCGGTTGTTGCCAACCACGTAACTGCAGTCCATGCGCCCATTGCTATGGTTCCAATGCCGGTTGCTATGCTCAAAGCCCCTTGGGCCAATGTTCTTGCTCCTGTTGCTACGGTGGATGCTACCATTGCGGCAATATTTTTGTAAGTTTCTGCGCTTGATAATGTAATCCAAAACACACCAAGTTTGTCGGCCATGGCTGATGCTCTACTAACAACTATTTTTGACCACATGGTTGCTATGTATGTTCCAAGCCTACCTATATTTTTTACAAGTGCCGAACCCTTTAAATTTTCCCACATCAGACTGGCTTTTGATGCTATACTATCCTTTATAGTGGCCAGTGCTTTTGACCACATTTCTTTTATGTATATTCCAAGTCGCTTGGTATTTCTCACAAGTGCAGACCCTTTTAGATTCTCCCACATCGTACTTATTTTTGATGCAGTCCCATCCTTTTGTGTCACGAAAATCTTTGACCACATTTGTTTTACATACGCTATAATGGATTTGTATGTTGATATAATTGAGTTTTTAAACCCGACCATGCCCGCATAAGTAGCTTCAAGAATCGCTGGTAAAAATACTGCTGTCAATATACCACCAACCCACAATAGCGTTTTACCGATGATGCTCAAATGTTCAATAATTCAATTAATAGGTACAAACATCAAACTCAATGTCTTTGTAATTGCTTGATATGCCGAATCTACCGCTTTCAACACATTTGCTTTTGATTCTTGCACTGCAATATCTTGTACAGTCATCTCACTAATTTTCTGTTGGTTCATAATCATTTTGGACAATTCATCCACACCAACACCAATTGAATCCGCAAGTGCTCTACGTTGGATTACGTTCATCGCTTCAAATTCTGATTGACTACCAACCAATGACAAGACCTCTTGCTGAAGTCCAACCATGTCACCCGAGAATGCCAATCCACGAGCCTTGTCTAAATTTATATTTCTACCCAATAATACAGATGCTTCCATTTGCTTTTCAATGGAGCCTTCAAAGTCTAATAATGAATCTGCTATTTTGGCTGTGGTTCCCAAGCTCAATCCAAGCTTGCGTGCTTGCACTGCGGCAACCCCTAAATTTTTTCCTCCATCCTTAGCAAAGGATGCAAAGAACTCCGTGTTCTCAGCCATGTCTTCCAAAACAGCCGCTGGAGCCACGCCTTCTGCTCTTGCAAGCTCTCCGACCATCCCAATGGTACTTTGTGCCGCTTGTGCTGTTAAGCCTGATACTGCCATCATTTGTGACATTAATTTTGCAGTAGAGTCTGCGGATATTCCATATTGAAATGATAGTGCTTTCATGCCTATCAATGTTTCATTTGTTATCGTATCAAGAGTTCCGAACTCACCTAATAATGCCTTGGCTTCATCTCCTGCAATCAATAGACCAGGACCCAATTTTGCAACTTGTGCATATGACAATCCCGATTCGTTTGCAAAATCTGCCATTTTTTTAGCCGATGCAACGATTCCCACTCCAATAGCCAAGATACCAACCTTCATAGCAGTTAGTGGATTTTGAACGATGCTCATTGCAGTTGCTTTTACATCATTTCATTTATCATTCATAGCCTTAACTTTTGCATTCATCTCATTTGTTTTATCATTGGTCAATGATTGAAAATCAGCGATTTCCTTAAAAGCTTTAACTTGGTCAATATAAAAATCAACTTGGTCAATCAAAGCCTCACCAAGTTCCGTATTTGACCCTGTATAATTTTTTTGTATAAGTTGACGCTTTTCTAATAATGCATTTAATTGATTTGAGGTATCTACCGCACTAAACTGTTCCGTTCCGATTTGCTCTTCTGCTCTAACCATAGAGATTGCCAAATCCCGTTGGTCTGTTGCCAAATCATTAACCAGCTCATGAGTTTTAGTTTTTCGCTCAGCGGTATCAACAACACGTCGGGACAAGTCTGCATAATGATATTCATTCTTTAAAATTTCTTTTTGTTTATCTGACAGTGACCCAAATTCACGAGCCAACTTTCCACGCATACTTGCTTGTTTACTAACTTGCTTTTCAACTTGTCTATTTTGGGACAATTCCTCACGCTTCAGTTTCAATTGTCGCTCGTATGTGGCAAGCTGAACCTCCTGCTTGGCAGTGATTCCAGCTTCAAGCTTTGACTTTTTCTTCAATTCATCAATTTGCGCTCTAATCTCTACAGTTTGCGCTCTTAATATTTTGAGGTCAGCGGAAGTTTTTTCATTTACTTTAGCCACATGATTTTCCTAATTTATTTTTTGCCTACTATAACATCTCAAGATTTGTTAGCCTTGTCTAACGACTTCTCAGCCTTGGCCAATTTCTTTTTTATTTCTTTTTTATGCTTTTTTAATTCTGGATGATTTTTAACAAATTTCTTTGCCGCATCTTTATCATTCTTGATAATAAATACCAAAAATTTATCAATGATATCCAGAATTCCCTCGTCTAATTTACTCATACTTTTCTCCAATTAAATCTGCAATTATATCAGCGACAATATCTGATTGCTCATCATCTATGGCATGTAAGTCTGATAAATAATGCCCAAATAGATGTCTCGCTTGATATACGGAATCGCATGATTGCTCTTTTATTCGTATGAAATGTGGTGGATTGGTGGTATCGCATTTATCATCAATAAATGCAGGTTCAATGTTCGGAACGTCTATTGAGTATACATCACACAGTCGTTCAAATTCAATCTTAATTATTTCATACGAACTCATAGGTTGTTCCTAACATATATAAATATCAGTTTTCCAAATTTTACTTAGCCCAAGATGGTTTGGTATGTGGGGAATCTTTTTTGGTTGCATCATCGTTCCGCTTTTGCTCCTCAGCATGAGTTTTCTGAATCTGCTTTAAATAGAAACGACGGAGCCACACAGGCATAGAATATACCTCTGAATGTGTGAATCCGCCCTTTCCGTAGTAACACAAGTTGTAAATCTCCTCGTGTACAATTACCTTATACTCTGGTGGAAGGCCAAAAAAATCGTACCGTCATTGGGACGGCAACCTCCTCTTCGTATGCACATAATGAACATTCGAAGTTATAGCTCATGTCTATATCCGGAGTGATTGATTTTAAATATTCTCGGAGTGCTAATGAATCCACGGCAAGAAAAGTTGTATCTACAAATTTGTTGATAACTGCCCGCTCGGTCTTACCGTCAACCTCAATCAATACCTTCTTCAAGCGAGTTGTGACTTCCTTCTCTGCCTGTCCCTTAGAAAGCTTTTTCAACGCTTTCAATTCAGCATCAATATCTCGCTCATCCGATTGAGTGAGCAATTTGAATTTGATTGGTATTTTTGAATTTGGGAGTGTCCACGAATACTCATTTACTCCCTTTTCAAGACCATCAAAATTGATTTTCTTTTCTTCCAATGTGGTTAAATCCACAGTGTCCTTATTATGCTCTGCACATGCAGGGCAGTCTAACTCAAAGTCATAAGCTTTGCCATATCCTAATACACGGGCCGCTACCATCAATGCATTTTTGTCACCAATCAGCATTGAATCCAAATTAATGGATTTGTCAACAACAAGAGACTTTAATAACTTGTCGATAACCACCCCCCTCCGTATTAAATTTTGTGAGGTTAATATATCTTCGTGAGATGCATTCATATACATCATTTCTACTTCACCCGATGCCAATGGATTGTCTTCTGGGTAGAAGAATCCTTTGGATGGAAGTGAGATTATCTCGCTTGGGTATTTAGTTTCTGCCATGGTATAACTCCTTTACCGTTTGTTTTAATTTATTGTAATCAAACGAATCCTGCTCAACCCTCAGAAACGTACACTGTAGGTGTTCAGTTATTTCGTTTTGTCTCATTGCATCTTTTTCTTTTTGATAGCTGTGATACGCTTCATCTCATTCTATTACCAAATTTAATTCTGGTACATAAAAATCAACCCAATATCCCAACTGTTTAATATAAAACTCGCCGCCATTTTCGGCATGTTGTCCATTTAATGATAATTCTGAATTGAGCCTGTCAAAGGCAATGCACGATGTTTCATTATAGTTCGGAAAATTTTGCCCATATTTTCGCTGAATGTTATTGATTTGCGCTAATCTCAATTTGCGCTTGTGCTCATCTGATTTAGGGATTCCTTTGAATCTGGCACTTGTTTCCTGCTTGTCCTTGGCCGACATTTTCCTACCGAATCCTGGGTGGTCTTTTCCAAATTTTCCATATAATCCGCTCTTTTCACCGACATTTGTACCGATACTATTTTTACTCATAAGAGCTAAAGTTTCTTTTGTGTGGGTTTTACCATACATCGGATTCCGGTTACCAGATATTGCGCACGGTCTACATGCCGTATTTTTTGCTATGGCACGAGCCAACAAATATTTATTAGAATACGATAGCTGAATATTACAATTTGGACAGTTCCGAGAAAACTTACTCATTATCTTCTATCCAAGATTTCAATAACGATTCCACCAACATTGATTTGTTGATACATTTCTTCCCTGCCAATTCCTTAAATTCCTCAAGAATCTTGTCGTTTATAGACACGGATAATAATTTTTTGTTTTTTGTAATATGTGTTGCCACCACTTTCTCCTTATATTTCTACATATAAATATAAGAAAGTTTTATTTTCGTAACTTATTTGTTAAAACTTTATTTTGGCATGTTTCCGCTGATACCCTTTGACCAGTTACCATTTCACTTTTCATTGGGGTAATTTTTGATACAATATTTTCAAATTTGGGATGAAAGCTTGTCAAGTTGAGTTGACATTTTTTGCAAATCTTTATCTCCGTTGGGGTGACTCTTGGATATGTTGGGGACATTCAACATCTTCGAGACATTTCTAATAGCCTCAGCACCATCAGACATATGATACATAGCGTTCTTTAGCTCTCCGCTGTGTAAAATATCACCAAGGGATTCTATCTCGTATTCCTTCAACAATTCTTCCTTAATCATTTGTCGCAGTTCGGATTTTTTCATTATGCTCCCTTTGTTGCTTAAAAGCGGCGGCACCATGTTCTATACCATTACCGGCTACATACAAACCCCACACGACTTGAGTGAAATCTGCTCATTGGTCAAAGGTTGCTAAATCTGTAAGGAACAATATCGCTGTTGCTGTTGCAAATAATACGGATGCTCCTGTTAATTTTCGTTGCTGTACGTTCATTATTTACTCCTTAACATATTTCTTAACTTTTCCCCGTGGAATCAATACAAAATATCCACCGTCGCCAAAATCACTAAGGAACATATATCCATTAGTAGTGTAATCCTTACCCAAATATTTCGCATCTTGGTGCCACTCACCGTTAGTGGCATTGTATACTTCATACTCCTGACCCTGTTTGAACGTCGCTTCATTCAAAAGCTCTTCTTTAATCATTTGACGCAGTTCGGATTTTTTCATTTACTGTCTCCCGATTAGAATTGAAGTATCCAGTAGTCAGCACGAAGTGTCAAAGAAACCTCTGCAGGTTCGCTTGATGACCAATCTAAATCTGAAAAGTTTGCTTCCTGAATCCAACATCCTTTACCTGTCCATTCTTCAACTTTGTCTCCAACTGGACCCAGAACATCAATTGTGACATCCTTCTTATAAAAATCAGAGTAGCCATCTCGGCCTGTTACTGATTCGTGTGATAGACGAACCCATTCCATGACAGCCTGTGCGGCAGAAGGAACAACTGGTGCATACAATGTGATTTCAATCGTACCCCATTCTCCTTTACCTTTCACATATCGCTTGACATTCATGTGTTCTAATGTTATCTCTTCAAATGTAATAGTTGGTCTATTAGCAGTCTTGATTAGATATGCTGGTAATCCCTCAACATACATGATGAAACGGTTTGCTACCTGTGGCTCAAACGGCGTAAACATTATTTCTGAAGGGTCAATTAAATCTGCCATGTATTTTCTCCTAAAAAAGTTTGTGTATTCATATTCATATATAAATATCAAAAACTTAAAAAATATGACAGACTGTATTAATTTCGTCTTAGAAGTTTTTTAGAAGTTTTATAAAAACAAAAAACCCCACCGAAGTGGGGTCTTGGCTGTAACGAGAAGGAAAAGCTTTAATAATTGTAGTCGTAGAATTCTTGCGCTTTGCCAATTGAAACTTTAGTATCTCCGGCGGCGTAGTATCGACCATCAACACGGAGCCAAGCCTTTATAGTGGGATTGGCAGGGTTTGATTTAAGTTCCCACTCTTGAGTGTGATTGTCAAAATGTGCCGCAAATCCACCGACGCCAATCAATTCAGCATTCTTAGTTCGTTCAGCGTCCATCTGACGAATGGTGATTGATTTGCGAGACTTGGAGACACCGATTACCTCAAAGGCATGAGAGTCTGAGTAGTAACATCGAGTTGCCCCGACGAACTCCCCACGCTCAACCTTTTCAAAAAGCGGTTCCAATTTAGTAAGTGCTTTTGGCTGTCGGCTGTCTGAATATTTGTCATAGATGCTCATATTAATTACCTCTTTATAAGTAGTTTGGGCCGGTCCAAGCAAACCAATTTTGCGACTCAGCATAGATGGAACCACGAACGTGTTTGGCCGGTGCTCGATATGAAGCGGCCTTGAAAACATCACCCTCTTTATAAGGGAGTCCTTTAAATTCACCATCGGCCTTGGCAATGAAGCCCCAAACTGAACGGTCAGAAATCAGCTTATCAAATTTACGACCAGCGGATACTGTAATTTCCTGTGGCTCTTGATATGTAAATCCTGCGGTGAAGCGTGAATAATCCACTCGAATTCCCTCTATCAATCGCTCTATTGCTTCCTCATACTTTGACATTTTTAAATCCTTTATTTTAGTTAGCTTTCTCATTACGTTAGTAAGTTAATACCACACAATGAGAAAGCAAGGACTTTTTAATTAATAATGAAATGCTCTGTGCTCAGCAAGACGTAAATGTTGTATTGCCATATATATCCGAGCATAATTTTGTCTTAATTCCATTTTCAAACTTGGGAATTTTTCCCTCACCAACTCATATAATTCCATTAAATCAATGTTCATTTTACTCCTCCGAAACGGTTATTGGCTCCACCCAAAATTTTGGTTTTGAATTGCGGTCGGCGGATACTATCCGTGCCTGTCGCTCAAGAGTATCCTTCCGTGAATTTGCAATGTCTCTTGTAGCGTAAGATGTTCCAGTTGAATAGGTGTCCTTGTCACCTTTCGTGTTCTGTCTTAGGATGATAAATACTTTTCTCATGGGATTCCTTTCAATTTTTGGTTGAAATCAACTTACAAAAAAATTCATCCGAAGTCAAGAGCTCTCTGCTATATGTAATGAATTTTTACCCTTGTCATCAATCAACCCTCTTTGCACATTCGGGTCCAATACCTGAAATGATTGATTCTGGCACGGTTAATTTCCGCCCACATCTACCGCATGTACCTGAATGAAATATTGCTATCAGGGATGACAACCGCTGAGTAATGAGTTTGCTAAAAATGTATTGAAATACTTTTTCTGACTGTGCGGATGCCGCTATTTTGCTCTTTTTACCATGATAGTAATCTTTTGAATTGAAAATTGTTCCCAAATATTGATATGAATCGGTGCCGGACATTACTGACACAAAATGAACAGTCGCATCCTTTTCCTTGGGTTTGCGGACTTTGAATGTAAACCTGTTTCTGGATTCAGTATTTTTAACGGTGAAGGTTGAATTTCCCGCTAAAATATACTTTAGTGCATCGGTTTGGGTTAGTGCGGTCATATTGTTGGTCTCCTCTTCCATGTCACAATATAAGACTACACATATCCCAGTGCAAGCATAAAAATAAAAAAGCCCCGAAAAAATCGAGGCTTTAGGTTTATATTAGGTTGTATTGTTATGCTGAGAAAGTAGCTCCTGTTGGCATGACTGTGAAATCAAGCACTATGAATTCCGCTGTGCGGGTAGGCTGAATCCAAATCTGACCAATAAGCTTGTTACGGTCAATTACCTCTGGGGTATTGTTACTCTCGTCCATGATAACTCGGAAAGCGGTCAAACCACTATTCTGTTGCACTGACTCAAGATATGGATTAACCATATTCAAGAAGCGTGTACGTGTCACAGAATCGTTGCCTTCAAATACCAAGTAACGACTTGAAGATGCAATGTATTTCTTCAACTTAATTAAAAGTCTACGAACATTGATTCTATCAAGAGCCGATGGCAATGATTGAAGTGTCTTCTGACCCCAAGCTACTGTTCCTTGACCTGGGAAGGTTGCGATTGGATTTACACGGTTCTCGTATAAGTCGTCACGTTCTTCATGTGTCAAGCGTGTCTTAGGTTCAAGCACGGTTGTAAGACCTCCACGATTCAAGCCTGCGGGTGCAAACCATTCGTGAGAAACCTTATCGGTGTATGCAATAACACCACCCATTACAACTGAAGGTGGAACCCAGAGTGGCAATGCTGTGTTTCTATCCACAATCTTAACCCATGGATAGTATGTTCCTGCATAGTTAGTGTCCAATGATGCGATATTATTTGTTGCGGTTGAAACACTATCGTCAATATCCGATGAATCCATTGGATAGAATGTGTCTCCACGAGCCTCAATTTTCGTAATAGCATGATTGGTTACCGAGCTATGGAATTTGTGAAGTACCCCAGGAATCAACATCAAATTGA
>Ga0233447_1001876_pt1 | contig 16187 bp, 19 predicted proteins | sample SI_124_October20_3_FD_183014 | JGI IMG/M metagenome (GOLD analysis project Ga0233447, IMG submission 183014) | Seawater microbial communities from Saanich Inlet, British Columbia, Canada - SI_124_October2016_135_MG | ecosystem: Environmental > Aquatic > Marine > Inlet | place: Canada: British...
AGTCGAACTGATTACCTGATATATAATAAAGAAGAATTAAAAGCTAAAACCGTCTTAGTGATTTCAGCATATAACCGTAGTGGAGGAATTGTTGGTAAATCTCAACGTATAGGATTTGAGGCTGATTACATTGAAAAGTATTTCTTTTGGATGGGACCCGTCAGTACGACTAAAACATTATATCCAGTACAGAGTTTTTTAACTGAGATATTCTCGAATGAAGACTAAACTCATACTATTTTTAATTACTATTTTAATTCAATCTGCTGTTTATAGTGGGGGATTGTTAAATGATGGTATTGCACATGTTCCATCCAATGGACAAACAGGTGTATTAGTTCCTCCTGTCATTCAGTCTTCATCAGCGACAAGTCAATTCGCTCAAGGTATTCTTGAAATTGGTACAAAATCTGACTTGGATTTGGTTTTAAGGACACCTTTTTGTAGTTTTTTCTCTGGAACTATAGCGTTGCTAGAACAATGTGCTGGAGATAATCGGCTATCTATACGTAATATCGGTTTTTTTACTAAAATTGTCAATGAACAAACAGGTGAAATTACTGAACCAGATACGTCACGATTTGCATTTCAAGAACTAAACGATGATAACGGTATTTTTATCGAAAAAGGTGGTGTGATTGCATCAATTTCAAAAGATCAAAACGCATTTAACACATCAGCCAAAATTGGTGTAAAAGAAACCATTAAATTTAGGGAACTGACAGGTCGTTACGATTTTTTAGTCAAAAACCTGAAAGCAAGAGGTGATGGTTCGTATACATTTTTTGTATTAGATACACTGGGAAATAGAGCACAAAATATCAACAATGAAACTGTTGTTACAGGCAATATTAGTGAAGGTAATTCAGAAACATTACCTTCCTATATATTTGATCAATCTATCATAAGTAACAGTTCATCAAATAGTGGATTTGTAACACAATCTCTTGATAACTTAGTTAACAGTGTTGTTAATAACTATTATGATTACAATGATTGGACGCAAGAAACTAAAGGGCAATTTAAGTCTTATACAAAAAATGAATATGATGAGTATTTGGCAGAATTAGAAAGACAAAGAATAATTGAAGACAAAAGACAAATTAGGCTAGAGGAAGCTAGGCAAAGGCGAGAGTATAAAAAAAGAATTCGTCGTGGTAGTGGAGGTGGGGGGCCATTTGATTTTAGCAATGCAACATGTCATGGAGCATGTTCAAATGTTTCTCTGCATGATATTTATAATCGTCAAAATCGTCAAAATACTTATAATGACATCACTGAACCAATTAAAAAAACAGAGCCTTTTAAGAGAAAAAAATTAAAGCGTAAAGCAGATCGTTTGGACTCTGATGATTCTAAAGATTTATCTAAATTGAGTAAAATTTCAAACAATACTAATCGAGCAGTTGCTTTTGCAGGAAAGCAATCAACGTCATCAATTAATTTATCAAAAAATCGACCAAAAAAACGTAAAAAACAAGCAACTGTATTACCTATCAATGTTTTTAAGCGATATGGGTTTAATTATCAAAGCCAGTATTCTGCACTATACAAGTTATTAAGAAACGGGTATCTATGTCAACAAACAGATTGGGCGTGTAAAGAAGTTCAATTTTCAATTCAAAGAACTCCAAACCCTAAATGTGCAGCTAATTTTTGGTGTTTCAAGAGACAACAGTTTGCACAAAAGTTTCGATTTTCTCATCTTAAAGAAATTAGGGGTACAAATTTTAAAACAGCAGAAAAAGTTAGAAAAACGAACCAGCAGTTAATGGAAGAATACTATCAAAAATATAAAAACATACCTCCTCACTTAAGACCGCCTCCCCCCGTTAATCAAACCGTCAACTGGATTCCTACATCTAGAACCCCTGCCAATAATAATACTTTTGAACCTAAAGAAATTACTCCTGTTCCCACTACCTATGAACAAGAACAGGAAAGACAAGATATTATTAATGAAGCTTTAGATACGATTAGAAGCTATGAAAATGCTGCTAGAAAACGCAAACAAGCAATGGATAGAGAGCTTGCAGACTATGAAAATAGAATTGATAGCATTTCAAATCAGCAACAACTTAATACAGCCATCGATCAGTTAAGAAGATTAGAGCAAAAATCAAGGCAAGTAGCAGAAAAAATAGAAAAAGAACTAAGCAAAGAAAAAGCTAAAGCAGAATTGGCTAGACGTAGGGCAGAAGAAAAGCTTGAAGATGACAACGAGCGAGACGAATTTAATAGAATTCTTAGTGCAATGGGTGAAACAAACCAAAGAAAAGCACTGATGGAACGAGTAAGAAGGATGGCTGGTCGAACCATCGAGCAAGCAACTGAAAAGGATATTTCGCTTGATCAAAGTCAAATTAATTATCTGTCTGGTTTAAGCGATGTTAATGAATATATAGCATTAAGAAATCAGAGTCGTGAGGGTATTGAACAATTGCAGGATGATATTTCTAAAGGTGTAGAAATTACTGATTCACTTGTTATGACTATGATCCCTTCTGAATGGGTTGATTTTATTCCTGGTGCTCAACAAGTCAAAGCATTAAAAATGATTCAGGAATTAATGCAAAAGAATCCAGGAATTAAGCTGAAGGAAATTAAGAAAAAACTAATAGCAAAAGGATATATTGAAATACCTTGGTCATCTGGCAGTGTAAATAAAGCAGCTAAATTACTATTAAAAGGTGCTAAAGATGTATTCGTTAAATCAAAGTCAGAAGCTGAAGAATTGTTCTTAGGATTATATCAAGGAAAGGGCTATAGAAATGCAACAGAATTTGATGGTGTTGGTACAACACAATATTTTGGAGCTAAAAAAGGAACGTACCACTGGGACGATACTTTAGATAATGATGGTAGAATTGTTGGTCATGGTCAAGGTCCTCATGGAGATATGAAGCATTTACAAATTCATACTAATGAAGGTCAGATAATTCGTGTTTTTTTTGAGTAGTTTATCGTGAAAAAAACAATTAAGAATAGACTATTGGCAGGGAATGAAGTGGTAATGAATATTTCTACAAATTCATCAAAATTAAAAGGTTGGCTAGCTATTTATCCAATTAAGGTTGCTGATCTTGCTTTATCTTCTAGTTTAAAGAATGAATATGATCAATTAATGTTATTAATCACTAAAGAAAAGTGGTCATTTCGGATTTTATCTTTTGAAATTCCATCAGAATATATTGAACATGGTTGGGATGTGTCCGAGGAGGAAATGATAAATCATAAAAGTAGTATCGTATTTGGTTATGATTCACTTATAAACAAACTTAATTCTAGTAATTTTGATTCAAATTTATTAATAGAACCATGGAAATCCGACTACCCCCTTTAAATTTGGATCCAGTACTCAGTATAAAAAGCATGAATTGCATAAAAAAATAATCTTATTAATATTCAAAAGGTTATAAATTTATTGATCGACAATTCTAAAATAGATATTTGAGCTACAAGCGAGATGTGACAATGAGTTCGAGGTAGTCTCAGGACAAACTGGCGGTTTAGTTAAATAACCCCAATATCTAAAAAGATTATTATCATCTGCCAAAAAAGATTTGAAAATAAAAAAAAGATAAAATAAAAAATATTTAAACCAATTTTTTAGTTCAAATATTCAATATCATTAGGATCAACGACTCTTTTAACCCCAATAAGGATAAAAATGTTTATAATCGCATTATCAATGATTGCCATACTTGGATTAATTATGACAATTATTAATTTTAAAAAAGAATATAAAATACATCTAAATAGCCATAAAATCTTAAAAAATTACAAAAAATAAAGATAAAGAACAAATTTAAGATTTAAATACAGATAGTTTAGAAATATAAAATTATTTTTTATATTAACTACTTATCGGAACTTGAGTTTTTATTGGTTTTATCTTCGGGCGGGTGATCTTGAATATAACAAACCAATTCATCCCTTAATCGAACAGGTATACGCAAAAGCATTGTTGGCTCACTTTTTGGACGACCTGAACCCTTTCTTTTTCCGCCATGCTTCACTTCATTCATAAAAATAACACCCAGTCTTGATACTTGTTAACATATATCAAAAAAACTAAAAAGTTTCCATTTCATACATCACAACCAGACATTAACGAAAATAAACAGAGTCTATTATTTAACAATAACAGACCGCTGTAATTTAATTTGATATATTTTTATAGTTTTTATTAACTGCCTTTTTTAGCAGATCGACTTTTTGGGGTTTATTTACACATAAATAACCCCTAATTATAATCCTAATTCCGAATGTGACCCCAACCGAACCAGTTGGAGATTTTGATCGGTTGGTTTTCGATAAATGAGAATCAAATCTGGTTTAATATGACAATCTCTATGGTCTTTCCAATCACCAGAGAGATCATGATCACAAAATTTATCGGATAATTTTTCATCATTTGCAAGTTTGTACAATGCTTCAATAAAACGGGATTCAAACATTCCACAACGTTTAAAATCTCGTTTAAACGCATTTGTCCATTCAATCTTTCTCATTCATAGCATCCAAAAACTCATTGACTGAGTTTGCTGAAGACAAATTACCTGAGCGAGCATCTTTCATAGCCTGAATTGTTTCTTCGTTAGGAATAAGGGGATCAAATGGCAAAGCATGTTCACGGGCTATTTTTGTGAGTAGCAAACGAACTGCATCAGAAACAGTCAAACCCATAGCATCAAGTACGACAGAAGCTTCTTTCTTGATATCTTCGTTAATACGAGTTGTCACAAGTGCATTAGCTGACATGATAAATCCTTTATGATTAACATTGTTAATCACAGTTTAACAAAAAAACACTAAAAATCTATTTGTTTGGCAAAAATAGAATTGGCAATTTCAGATATTTTTTGATTATTGTTAGTTTCAGAGCCAATAATAATGCGTCACCCTTAACACAATTACTATTCATTGGAAATTGAGTTTTTATTAATTTTATCTTCGAGAGGATGATCCTGAATATAACAAACCAGTTCATCCCTTAATCGAACAGGTATACGCAAAAGCATTGTTGGCTCACTCTTCGGACGACCGAACCCTTTCTTTTTCCGCCATGTTTTACTTCATCCATAAAAATAACACCCAGTATTGATACTTGTTAACATATATCAAAATAACTAAAAAGTTTCCATTTTATATATCGCAATCAGGCATTAATACAATTAAACAGAGTCTGTTATTTACAAATAGCAGACCACGGCAATTTAATTTGATATATTTTTATAGTTTTTATTAACCGCCTTTTTTAGCAGATCGACTTTTTCTATCAAATTAAAATAGTTATCACTGGTTAATTTATCTGAGTCATAAGTACCAATTGTGTTAATCAGTGTGTTTAATTGATCATATGCACCATGTAAAATATCAAAATCTCGCTTTTTATCAATCTCATCAGAAATTTTACGCAGTTTTGGAAAAACCGATTTAAACTCTTCCAGATTCATAAAACTATCTTCATCAAGACAATCATATTCTTTGATAAAAACAACTGCACCGTTCTTTTTCTTAACCGTTAAAGTTTTATTTAAAATAATATTTTGAAGGCTATCAGTAGCCATAGAACCTATGATATTGGTTTTATTGATACCCGTTCCTATTTTTTGGCTAATTTTATTACCATCCTCATCAAAATTAAACTCAGGTTTAATGCTGGTTACACGAATAAATTGTACTCTATTTCCCTTTTTCACGGTCTGCATAATAGCCTCCTAGACTCTACCTGTTAATATAAATATATTATATCATGTAACAATAACAGAGTATAGTAAATTATATTAATAGAATCAATCATATTTAATTAACAGAGTTCACAACAAACAAACAAACAAACAAAACACAATGAGATAAAAACGACCACTAGATTTATTAAAAAATGTTTAGGGTTTAGCAGATGTAAAATTTGCGCTCTAAGAGGTTTTTGTAAAACAAACGACAATCAGTATGCCTAACACGTTAAAAACGCCTTAACCGCCCGTTTTTTAACTCTGAGCTATATCTCTGACTCAAATCCTCGCAAGGTTTCCAAAAATGAATCCATTGCTTTTCTTTCCCGACCACTGAGATGGTATTCTACTCGGCTAATTTCTTTGGATTTCAGTTTGGCACGGTGTTTGGTCTGGGCTTGCTTGAGTTGTTCTCGTCTTTTTTCAGAATTGATCATCTGGAATTTCCCTGTATGATTTCCGATAATCATTTTATATAAACAAACGAGTTTAGTCAAATTGATGACACTGGTAAACCTTGAAATTACTGATAATGGGCATAATCGGAAACATAATCATTTTTCCTACTTTCAGCAAAAAGCTCACTAAACCTTCGTAGAATTTAAACGATTATCACAAAACTTGAAAAACACACTTCCCTGATAAACCTAGCCATTCCACAGATCACGTCAGATATCGAAGCCAATAGCTTTCAGTTTGTGAATAAACAACTTGAGCGTTTAGATCAAGCTTGGGTATTTTTGCAATCCAGAAAAATGTGAGAGTCCTGCCGATATTTTGCAAAGCAAAATTAGGAGGACGAACACATTATTTTCTCAAAATCTTGCGCGCGTGTTTTCTGTTGTTTTAATCTTGTTTTAAATATATATATACTAGACAGGAAAAAACACATAAAAAACAATGGGTAACAAATTTGTAAAAATGATAAGACTACCTTTTTACGGTATAAGACTACCTTTTTACGGTATATAAGACTACCTTTTTACGGTATATGACTACTTTAAATATAATGTAGTCATTTATATAATAACTACCTTTTTACGGTATTTTACTACATTATTAATGAAGTAGTTATTGACTCTAAAAACTACCTCGTTAATATAGTAGTCATGAATAATAATCATATAAAAATAACAAAATCTAATAAGTTAATTGAAGCTCAATACCGTTTATCAGTGCAAGAAACCAAAGCAATATTAGCTTGTATTGCACAAGTTAATCCACTTGAAATAATTGACCCCATGAAGCCATACTATTTGTACGCAACTGATCTTATGGATTTATTTGGAGTTGACCAAACAAATGCTTATAAAGCGTTAAAAGATATAGCTTCACGCCTATTTCATAGGTATGTCACAATTGATACTCCTGACCCTAATCACCCAGAAATTGAACAAACACAAACTCGCTGGATATCTGCAATTGATTACGTTCCAACAAGGGGTCAAGTACGACTTTATTTTGCACCCAAAATTATTCCTTATCTCACACAACTAGAAGGACAATTCACATCTTACAAACTAGAATGTATAGCAAAAATGAATTCGTCTTATGGGATAAGACTATATGAACTGTTAGTTCAATGGCAATGCAGTGGATTCCGTGAGGTCGAAATAGAATGGTTAAAAAAACAATTTCAGTTAGAAAATAAATACTCTCGATTTTACAATTTTAAAGTAAAGGTTATTGAACCAGCTATAAAAGATATCAATAAACATTCAAACCTATGGGTCAAATGGGGACAACGCAAGCAAGGAAGAAACATTTCCCATTTACAATTTGAATTTGGATTAAAAGAAGAAACGAAAAAAATAACCAGCAAAATCCCACTAAAAAAACTTTATAAAACGCCTCAATCGATTACAAATAAAGACTTGGAGGGAAAATTTTCTAAATATTGCCCACTTGGTGCAAATTTCCACGATGCTCGAAAAGCCATATTTGAAAAAATACAACGGGGCGATATCACCGATTAATTATGAAAATGCTTCTCTTAATTTTCCGAATACACCGACATTATTAAACTGCTTTTGGTTATTTGACATATTTTCTAATAATCTAGTATTTTGAGTTGCAGCAGAGTGCCAACGATCCAGTTCTTTTTCTAAATCAGAAATGCGTTGCTGTGTCATTTCCTTGTACAGTGCATGTTCACTTTTTAGCGACTTGTGTTCAATTTCCATTATTTGTAACTGACTCTGTAATTCTGTAGTCCCACTGTGTTCACTGGTGTTCGGAATGGACGTGTCCACCTGTTCAATATTTTTCAATTCTCCATAAACACGAATCAATTCTGAGGTATCTATCATCTCAGAATCCCCCTCCCTAACACAGCTTAATCGACCGTCTTCAATATGACGATAAAGTGTAGTTCGTGAAATTCCAGCAAGTTTAGCAGCTTCTTTTTTTGTAATATGTGCCATGTCCAGTGTTCTCCTTTTTTTAATTATTATTACATCAAAGTTTAGCTGATAAATAATGAACACGTAACATTTTTGTAATAATGAACACAGTGGAACTGCATTGTGTAATTGAGATAATTTCAATATGAACACCCCCTGAAACACACCAATAACTCCTGTAGCGGTTTTAGTACCTTTGTGTAAGGTTACCCTTTACACACCTAAAAGTTGAAAATGAAATCAAAACAATATAGGATGCAACCTATATTAAAATAATATATGGAATCAAATATGTGGGAAGTAATAACTACAGATACATTTGATAATTGGTTTGATAACTTAAATGACTCAGATAGAGCCAATGTCATTGCCGGAATGCTGTTATTGCAAGAGATTGGACCTCATCTTTCAAGACCTTATGCTGATACATTAAATGGATCCAAGTATTCAAACATGAAAGAACTGAGAATACAGAGTAAAGGTGATCCACTAAGAGCATTTTTTGCTTTTGACCCTAAAAGAAAAGGAGTTTTACTTTGTGCTGGAAATAAAGTTGGCGATGAAAAACGATTTTATAAACGTATGATTCCAATCGCAGATAATGAATATAAAAAATACTTAAATACGATGGAGTAAAACTATGCCAAGAACATTACAATCAATCTTAGAAAATGAAAAACCCGCAGTTGTGGATAAAGCAAAAGAACTTGCAACGGATATGCTTCTAAACATTCACTTAGCTGAACTTCGTAAAAAAACTGAATTAACTCAAAAAGAAGTTGCATCCGAAATGGGGGTTAAACAACCAACAATATCTGATATGGAAAAGGTAGGACAAGATATTAAATTATCTTCTCTTAAGAAATATATTGAGGCGACAGGAGGAAAATTACGCTTAGATATTGAAATGTCGGATGGAAGTCATTATGGGTTTTCAGTTTAAAAACTAACCTGGGGTCAACGCATAATTCGGAACATAAACCCCTTATAAGGATTTTTTACTAAATTAATCACCCTTAAATTAATTTCCCACCCAGCCTAATAGTGATAAATGTTAGTATTAATCTGCAATTAATAAATTGTCACCTAAAAATAGTAATGTTTATAATACTTAGATTATTTTACGGATTAAGTGACACTTAATAATTATTTTTTACGGAATATTGATGTGTAACATAAACGAACGTTTAATTTACAGTGATATTTTTAGCTTTAAACCCACAGAAATGTCCTAACGTGGTCTATGTTCCAAGACCCCTCTTCCCTTTACCCTTCGCCGTCAGCGTCTGTCACACCCAACTTGACGGACGCTGACGGCGAAGGGCAGAAAGGGCGATTGCTCTGAGCCAGAAGTAGATAGAGCATTACCCACTAATTATTCAGAAAACCCAATAATTATTACTATTTTATACCTGCCCATCAAACCTTAAGGTTATGTTTTATAAATAAATAATAACTCTACTATACTTAATAAATTATTACCTGAATCCGAAACTTCATTATGAAAATATGCGTTTGTATGTGAATTCCAGCTGGTTTTTAAAAATTTATTTCGTGAAATTCACCTCAGTGCGCAAAAATCAAACTTTGGAATTAACAAATATCAAAAATACAAATTATTATCATTAATCTTGAATTTTTAACAAAGAAATCCCTATCGTTATAAAATCACTACAATTTTTTGCAATAATTATAAGTCACCCATAAGCTAACTGCTGGTATACTCGATTAAAGGAGAGAAATGCTACCGTACTTTTTCCAAATCGAATAGTCAGTCGACGAGAACGCTCATATACATGAGAGCCAATATAGATTAATTCTTGTATGACTGTCCGTATTCGTCGTCTTTTAGACTTGTGCCTAATGGGTGAATCTTTACTCATTAAACCAGCCAAACCGATCCATTTTAAAATATTGTATACCTGTATAGCAATTGTTAGAATAAGCTTGTTACTACTAAATTTTCCCGATGGAAGTCTTTCAAGATCTAAATCAGTTTTTATTTCACTATGAAATTGTTCAGATGTGGCATGGTCACGATAAAGAGCTAAAATTTCTTGATCGGGGTTTTCTAATGTTGTCCACCAACCTTCAATTTCATAAGTTGGAATTAATAATGACTGTCCTTTTTTATCTATTGTTCTCTCTGTTATTTGCATAACTCTTCGAGTTGTTCGTATGATTCCATTATCATACTCATTAATAAAAAGACTAAATGTAGCAACTTTTTTACCTTCTCTTGGATTGCTCCACTGAGTTTCACAACCCAGTTGCTTTGCATATTCAAACCATTTTAGCTTGTTATTTTCTGATGCTTCTTTGCGAGGATTCCATTTTATGATGAAATCTGTTAAAAATCGATCCTCTAAATTATGTAGCCAAAATCTACTTTCTTTTGCATCATGACCGCTGTCCAAACGAACCAATACAGATTGACTATGATTTGGTTGGTTTTTCATTATTTTATTGACGGCTTTAAAATTATTCTCCAATGTTTCGATAAAACCGCACTGACTATGCTGACTTCCATTTCTTAACTCATATCCGACACACCATCCTTCTTGCCCAAAATAACTGGCGATTGGAGCATATCCATCCATTTTCTTGTATGTTAGGGAAACACCTTCTTTTTCAGTCTTTGAATTATCATGTGGCGTTACATCAATATCGAGAGGAATATGACCTGTATACAGTGGAGTGATCGGCACATTCCTATTAATTATGAACTCAATATTTTCATCATTAATTAATGGGATTAAAGTTTCTGCTTCATTATTCATTCGTGTTCTAACACTGGTTTCTGTGGGCAATTTTTTACTGATGCCCATTGCCTGATGAAAAAAATCATCATTTCGCACACCATTAATTGCTTCAAAATCATTTTTCCCTTGTGACACAATGCCGATATAAGCTTTGATAATATCACTTGTTGGTGTTCCGTGTCTTTTTGGCAAAGCTAGATCAATAGTTTTAGTCATTGACGTAAAATTATCTATGGCTGAACCAATGAGAGCCATACCTGCATGAGAGGTAATTTCTTTATTCGACTGTTCTAGTTTATATCTACGCATTTTAATTTTTCTGAAAATAATGAACTCACCAATTTGATGATGCTTATTTTACCATAATTTTTCATGTTTTTATCGTAATATCAGGTGATTACAGCAGTTTTTATAAATTAAACTTTCGGATTCAGGTATTATATTAAAAAGGGGGTATAAAAATGAAAAAAACAAATATAACTTTACTCATTATTACACTATTTATTACAGGATGTGCATCATTAACACCTACAAGAGAAACGACTGAAGGCTATAAAGTCTATGATATAAAAGACTCCAGTAATGTATCATCAATGGTAAATAATCTAAAATCTGCCATTCAAAAAAATGCAGGAAAAGCACGGTTCACCAATGATATTCCTCCGTACCCTTTACCGAAAACACCTGGTAGATTCAAAATGGTTAGTCCATTTGCTGGAAATTCAAATATAAGTGCGTACATGTCAGCACATGGTAAGTCAATGAAATTACCTTCATGTGAACAATCCATATTTTCAGCAACGTCAAATGACGATTTTATGGGTACAGAAAACACGACCTTTTTTGTTTGTTTATTGCCGTATGAAGGTGGGCATCATATGAACATTTATTATAAATTCACTAAGGTGTCAGGTGGTGTCAGTACACAAGCCTTAGGTAATGCAATGGCTGAATCTATGATGGGTGATAGCAGTCAGTTTATTCCAAGAACAATTAAAGCAATGGAGAAAGCGGTCAAAGACTCAGGCGGTACATTAAAACTGGTAGAATCTTATCCATAAATTATTTTAACCTAGTTTATTCATTATAACTTTGGGTCTAACTACAAAAGCGGTATAAAACGCCCACTCATTCAATCTATCTCTTTGAAATACTGAGATATAATGCCAACCTTTTTATCGAATAAAAATTTAAACTACATAATTTACTGCTCGTATCAAGCCATGGAAAATGCATCAGCTATCACGATGAAAATGTTTAATTAGTGCATCTTGTTAATGGTCATTTAAACTGACCCCTCTTCGGACAATAAAATTGCCCCCCTTTATTAATTTTTGGGTTAATAACCCGTAACATTCCTCAATTTAAGTGGAGGAATGGTTTTGAAGGAGTGGAATATGATTCACAAGATAAAATCATTGTATGACAATGGAAATGGTTTGGGTAAGAAAGCAATTGCTCGGAAACTAAATATTTCAAAAAACACAGTGTGTAAATATTTAGCAATGGATGAAGTGGCAATTTCAGCTTATTTGTCAAATACCAGTAGACAAAAGAAACTAGATGATTACAGCGACTATATTATTAGTCTATTGAAAACCTTTCCTAATCTCAGTGCAGTCAAAATACAGCGTAAATTACAGAAAAAACATCCTGAACTGATACTGTCATCTAGAACCATTCGGCGTTATGTGAAACAACTTAAAGAAACGACTACAAATATGCCAATGCGACATTATGAGCCTATTCTGGATCACGTACCTGGTGAACAATGTCAGGTTGATCCAGGTGAGCTTCGAGGTGTACTGATCAATGGTAAAGAGACAACCGTACATTTTGTTGTTTTTGTTTTATCTTTTTCACGTTTAATGTATGTAGCATTGTCACCAAAAGCCATTAATACAGAATGCTTTATTAAAATGCATGATGCTGCTTTTCGTTACTTTGACGGGGTAACGACAGAATGTGTTTATGACCAAACCAAGCTGGTTGTTATTAAAGAGGAGTATCGTGAATTAACGATTAATGCTCGATTTAACGAATATGCGAGTCATGTTGGCTTTCAAACACATGCCTGTGAGGGTTATGACCCTGAAAGTAAAGGCAAAGTCGAAGCTGGCGTAAAATATGTCAAAGGCAATGCTTTATATGGTGAAGTATTTGAAAGCTGGTCATCACTTGAAAGTTACATGTCCAACTGGCTGGACACCATTGCAAATCAACGTATTCATGCGACAACAGGAGAAATACCACAGACCCTCTATGACCAACAGGAGCGTTCTCAGATGAAATGTTATCTGACACCAGAAAATATCCTCTCTGATAGGCAGCTGTTAACCCGAAAAGCTGATAAAACGGGATTAATCTCTTTTAAATCCAACAAATACTCGGTACCGATGGCTTATCAACGGATAAATATTGCTATTGATACAATTGACAGTCAACTGCATATTTATGACTTAGAAACAGGTGAAGAAGTAGCCACACATACTCTGACGACAGGAAAAGGGAAAGTGATTAAAAATAACCGCCACTATAAAGATCCTGCACTACGTATCGAAAAGTTGGAACTCATCATGCAATCACTGATCGGTGAAACGATAGCCGAGAAATTATGCCAGGTACTTAAAACCAGTCATCCAAAAATCTACAAAGATCAATTAGCCGGGGTTAATGAACAATTAAAAGCTTATGAACCGATAGACCCTGGTTTGCTTGATAAGCTATCTCAACGTCCTCGTCTGTCAGCAACTCAGGTAAGAGATTACCTGCAAGCATATACTAATAATACAGATCGACTGCAAAACCCAATAGATAGTGATAAAAACATTTCATCATCAGATGCATTACAATGTTTTGCCTCAATTCAGACTCAGGAGGTGATACATGAGCACCTTTGAGCAAGTTAGCCAGCAATGTAGCCACCTAAAACTAGCAAGTTTGGCACAAGCGTTACCAGAATTATTGCAACAAGCCGATGAAAACGAAATGTCTTACTTACAATTCACAGAAATATTGTTGGGACATGAAGTTAATCAGCGTAATGATAAACGCATTGCAATGAATAGACGTAAAGCAGGGTTTCCTGTTGAGAAATCATTGGAAATATTTGATTATCGGCACCAAACAACGATCAATAAAAGACAGGTCAATCAGTTACTGGATTTTGACTTTATTGATAATCGTAATAATTTGATTTTTATCGGACCTCCAGGGGTAGGCAAAACACATTTATCTATTGGTATTGGCAGTAAAGCCATTGACGCTGGATATAAAGTATTGTTTACCACGGCATTATCCCTATCTGAAAGCTTGGAAATTGCCGAACTCAAGGGTGAATTAAAGAAAAAAATCAATATGTTGTGCAAAAACGATTTAGTGATCATTGATGAACTTGGCTATTTACCGATGAATAAGCAAGGTAATCACAATCTATTTCAACTGATAAACGCATTATATGAATATCGATCAATCATTTTAACGACTAACAAGGAGTTTACTACATGGGGTGAGTTTTTTGTTGATGAAAATGTGGCAATACCAATTATTGATAGATTAATACATCACTCAAAAATATTCATGTTAGGAGGCGAGAGTTATCGATTGAAGCAAAAAACATAAGCATTTTTTTGGCCTTAATGGGGTCAATATTAATGTCCGCTAGAGGGTCAAAATTATTGGCCATTGACACATCTGCTATACCGATAGAAAACGGTATATTAAGTATAGGATTTTAAAAGGGATTTTAAGGGGCTGGAATCGGTTGGTACATAAGGGATGAGAGGGGGGTGGCTGCATCTGCTATACCGATGCTATTTCACAAAAATAAAGGTGTCATTTATGTCAATTTCCCAATTTTTTATGATTTGTTGTTTTGCTAATTGTTTTAATGCAATTTTTAACTTTTGCCTGAATGTTCTCATTTCTTTTGCTTCAGAACCATAATCGTTGTATAGATCTTCAACTTTTCTAAAGTGAGGATGCAGGCTTGTTGCTTTATGGGATTCAATATAACCAGCAATATCATATTTGATATTGTTTTTACAATGTAATATTATATGTGATATGAGAGTAGTTTTTGATACAAATATCATAATTGCAGGCACAATCAGTCCTAATGGGGCTTCCTATCAATTATTAAATGAAATAATTAATAATAGATTTAAATTAATAACTTCAGTCCCTTTAATGTTGGAATATGAAGACGTGCTAAAACGTAAAAATATGCTTGATAGAAGCGGTTTATCTAACATGGATATTGATGTTTTACTTAACATGATTGCCAAAACAAGTATTCACCAAATAAGTCATTTTTTGTGGCGACCACAATTAAGAGATGCTAAAGATGAGATGGTTCTTGAAACAGCTATTAATGGCGAAGCTGATGCAATTATTACTTTTAATAAAGCAGATTTTGAGTCTGCAATCCATAATTTTGGAATTAAATTATTAACTTCTGGGGAATTTTTAAGGAGCCTATAATATTATGAGCAATTTTGCACTTCGTGTACCAGATTCTCTATTCAATGTAGCTAAACAAATCGCAAAAGAAGATAATACTTCATTAAATCAGTTGATTGTAAGTTCTTTGGCTGAAAAAATTGGTTCATTAAAAACCGAGACGTATTTAAAACAGAGGGCAAATCAGGCAAACCAAAATGACTATGAACGTGTACTTAAAAAGATAAAAGATAAAAACAATTCAATAATGGCTGATGATGATATTTTGTAAAAATGCGGCCCATAAAACGATCCTTTTATGGGACTCCAGAATGAACAAAGTGAATAATCTAAACCGCTCCACAAAGCGTTAAGGATTGAAAGGGCTAGTCCTGCAAGGATGAGCGTCTAGTGAACCCGAAAAAGCCAGACCCTTCAGGGGAACGCCAAAAACATAAATCAAACATCTCAAATAAAGATAACACTTCATTACTACAATTAAAAAACTCAGGTAGCACATTTAAAAAATGAGTAACACCTACCTGAGTCCGAGTCTTTAAACTCTTTTTTGTAACACTAAGCAAGAGGGAGTTAGATTAATAATCTATCCACTTCAACCATAATAATCTAAGAATTACTACAGTTAAAATAATTATAATCGATATGGGGTTCTTTAACTAAACCACCGATTTGTCCTAAGCCTACTTGAAAACCATTGCCACAGCTTGCTTTCAGACTAAATATCTATTTTAGAATTATCGACTAATAATTTTATAACCTTTTGAATATTAACAAGATTATCTTTATTGTAAAATTCATATTTTCCAATAAAGCTAATATGTTGC